>RCND010000524.1_pt1 | contig 21807 bp, 20 predicted proteins | sample 2041351 | NCBI WGS metagenome assembly RCND01 (sample SAMN09708230, study PRJNA481090) | Marine sediment metagenome, whole genome shotgun sequencing project. | biome: marine sediment; feature: ocean; material: sediment; isolation source: Sewage treatment plant 12B marine sediment (STP12B) ... | reverse complement strand
CCAATCTTTGAGCCCAATACTTTGCGTAATTATTATCTATATACAGGGTATAGATACAGTAAAAGTAAAAATAGCAACCTAGAGATAGAACCCTCTATTTTCTTTCAGCTTTTTGAAAGTGATGGTAGATCGGTAACGGATTTGAACGTAAAGTTTAGATGGTACGATTTTGAGGATTATTACTATGCAGGTCTCACATACCGTTTTTTGAACGATCAAATTGGAGACCCTTTGTATATAGCACCTATCGTCGGTCTTAAGAAGAATAATTTTTATTTTGGGTACTCCTATCAGGTAATCCTAAACGAAATTTTAGGTTATAGTAGTGGTACCCACGTGGTCACTTTAGGGGTAGATCTTTTCCAAGGAATAAGTAATTGTAGGTGTACGTATTAGATTTTGGTTGCTTTACCTTAGTTTTGCCAAAATTTTAAGCCATTCATGGGAACTGTACGTGTTGAAAATATTAGGGTTTATGCCCGCCATGGCTGCCTTCCAGAAGAAACTGTCATAGGTAGCGATTATCTTGTAACTATTCAAGTCAAAACCAATCTTTCCAAAGCGGCGGTAAGTGATAACTTGTCGGACACCGTAGATTACGTGCACATCAACAAAATAGTAGAGGAAGAGATGGAAGTGCCATCCAAACTGTTAGAGCATGTAGCCAAAAGAATAAGTGATAGGCTTTTTAATGAAATCCCATTGGTTAAAAAATCAAAAATATCAGTCTCTAAAATCAACCCCCCAATGAACGGAGATGTAGAAAAAGTAACGATTGTTCTAAAATCGAAAAGATGATGATTATATCTTTTTGAAACCTTGAAATAAGGCATTACCTTTGTAAATATAATTTGGCATCGTGGCCGAGTGGCTAGGCGCAGCTCTGCAAAAGCTTGTACAGCGGTTCGAATCCGCTCGATGCCTCAAAAACCCTCCGAATAGGAGGGTTTTTTATTTTCATATTATTCTGTACAACGGTTCTCCCGAGACTTTGGGACAATCGACGCCTTCAAGACCACCTTTTTTTGGGTTTTTATTGATTTTATCTGGAGCAATGTAGAAGTAGGATAACTGTTTGATTGCCCAAAAGTGACAAAACCGATATTCTATTTACACCTAGCTATTAAAAATATACTATTACATCTGCAAAAGAAAAACCAAGAAAATAGCGGGAATAAAATATACTGCAATCGTTCGTGCACCCTCGTAGTCCTTTGCAATCCGTTGCCCAAACAATAACATAAGTAGGGCAATACAGGATAGTATAGCGCCATAGAGCGCCAAGGTTGGGTCTTGTGATAGTAAAAATTGTATGATACCTAGAAGACAAAGAACTCCGGCAACAACTTCCGTTACGAGCACAGTTCCTAATAGCAGTGGAACCATATTCTTAAAAGGGGTTTCGGAAAAATGCCCTGTTAACCAACCTAGATTTCCTTTCCAGTCTGTAATTTTATCAATACCACTTTGTAAGAAGGTAATGATAAGAAATAGCAGTAATAAAATCTCTGTGGCGTGGGTAAGAAGGTTTTCCATATCGAATCAATTTTTAATGAAATTAAACAGGTGTGTTTTTATATTTTGGGTTGTAAGGGGCTCTTTTTTTTATGCAGGAGCCTAGTTAATTTAATGGATAGGTCGGTAAAGATGATTTTAGCATTACCGTTTCTTTCGACATGATATATCGCATTTTCTAGCTCCTCAACAATAGGGAGAATATTGTTTTCATGTACGAACGGCGCAAATTTTTTCAATTGAAAACCATCTACGTGTATTTTCATATAAGCAAGTTCCTCTGCTCCATAGTTTAGCAGCAATGCCTGGCGCATTACCATAATACAATAGTGTAAAAATTTTTTTTGTGTTTCCCTTCCTGTTTTGGCCAGCTCCTCGCTCCAAAGAATCAGTTCATGAATGGCCGCCTTATTTCCTTTTGCCTTAAACGCACTTCGTACCCATTGCACGAACCATTTCTCGAAGACTAAGTCTTCTGAATCGTTATGAAACAGATCTAAGGCTTTATTAAAATTGCCATTAGCCTCATGGGCCACCCGCATCGCCTCTTCATTTGTAGCGCCTTTATCAATTAAGCCTGTCACTATGGCTTCTTCAGCCAACGGAGGAAAATGCAATACTTGGCAGCGCGATTTTATGGTTTGGATAATCTGTTCTTCATCTTGGCAAAGTAAAAGAAATATAGTCTTATCAGGCGGTTCCTCTATTAGTTTTAGGAGCTTGTTGGATGCGGCGGTATTCATGCGCTCTGCCATCCAGATGACCATCACTTTGTAACCTCCCTCATAAGATTTTAAGGAAAGCTTTTTTAAAACTGCTTGAGCTTCATCTACCCCTATCTGTCCCTGTTTTTTTTCAATCTCTATGAGCCTATACCAATCAAAGAGGTTTCCGTAGGGTTGTTCGGTCATAAATTTTCGCCATTCCTGAATATAGTTGTCGCTTACCGCATGTGATTTTGCCTTATCCGAGTTTGCAACCGGAAAAGCAAAATGCATATCAGGATGCGAAAAAGAATTGAACTTTAAATTACAAGCTACTTCTCCTCCTTCATTTTCACTATCGGAGTTGTTGCAAATTACATATTGTGCATAGGCCAAGGCCATAGGTAAAAGACCCGAACCTTCTGGCCCTACGAATAATTGGGCATGTGGTATCCTGCCGGCATCGGCACTTAAAGTCAAATGAGTCTTAATGTGGGAAAGTCCTAAAATATCCTTGAAAAACATCGTTTCAAATATAAGTGTTTTTAAAGCAGCAGGGAATAACCATTTTAGGCTATAAATTTACGTTAAGAGAGTTTTATACCCATCCTATTAATCTTTACATTTGTGCCTTATTTAAAAGCAGAATCTCATGAAAGAATTGGACGACTACAATTTTGAAAACAAAAAAGCATTGATACGGGTAGACTTTAATGTTCCTTTAAACGAGAACTTTGAAGTCACGGATATTAATCGAATAGAAGCTGCAAAACCTACGATTATAAAGGTTTTGGAAGATGGCGGAAGTGCAGTGCTTATGAGTCACTTGGGAAGGCCAAAAGGCGAAAGGAACCCAGATTTGTCCTTAAAGCACATCTGTGCAACGGTTTCTGATGTAATTGGTGTTGCGGTAAAGTTCGTAGATGATTGTGTAGGAGAAAAGGCTGAAAAGGCTGTTGCTGAGCTTAAAAACGGAGAAGTATTGTTGTTGGAGAACTTAAGATACCATGCAGAAGAGGAAAAAGGAGACGAAGCATTTGCTGAGCAATTATCAAAATTGGGAGATATTTATGTGAACGATGCTTTTGGTACTGCACATAGGGCGCACGCCTCTACCACTATAATAGCAAAATATTTTACAGATGCAAAGTGTTTTGGATACTTGTTGGCCAAAGAGATAAAAGCGATAGAAAAAGTAATGCGCACGGGAGAGAAACCTGTTTTAGCAATATTAGGTGGTGCAAAGGTATCTTCAAAGATTACCATTATAGAAAACATTCTAGATAAGGTAGACGATTTGATTATTGGCGGCGGAATGACCTATACCTTTGTAAAGGCGCAAGGAGGCCAAGTAGGAGATTCTATATGTGAGGACGATAAAATGGAATTGGCCATGGAGATATTAAAACAGGCCAAAGAAAAGGGAGTTAACGTGCATATTCCTGTAGATGTCATTGCAGCCGATGATTTTAGTAACACTGCGAATACCAAAATAGTTGATGTAGATAAAATTCCGGACGGCTGGCAAGGTCTGGATGCAGGCCCTAGGACCTTAGAAAACTTTAAAAAGGTTATTCTTGGTGCAAAGACCATTCTTTGGAACGGCCCTATTGGTGTTTTTGAAATGGAAAGTTTTGCCAATGGTACTATTTCCGTAGGTAACGCTATAGACCAAGCTACCCAAAACGGAGCCTTCTCTTTAGTTGGCGGAGGAGACTCTGTAGCTGCCGTTAAACAATTCGGTTTTGAAAACAAGGTGAGTTATGTATCTACTGGCGGTGGTGCAATGTTAGAGAGTCTGGAGGGCAAAACCTTACCCGGTATTGCGGCAATATTAGCATAGAAGGGACGTTATCGATAAACGGGGCTTGTTGAATTTTATATATTTTAAGGAATAATATTTTATTCTGTCAATAAAATGTACGATTTTCGTTAGTCCCCGCTTATAAAATTTCGTCAGTTATGTGCATCCCAAAATCAAAAAAATTAGTTTTAGTAGGATTGTTTTCGGTGTTTTTTGGCGCTCATGCGCAGCAAAAAGATTCTATTCTAGCAAGTACGCCATTAACTACTGCTTCACAGGCTGCAACAGATAGCCTCGCTCAAGAGATTGTATCCGATAAAATAGAAGAACTTGACGGCATTAAGCTGCCTGATGTGCCCTTGTCCCTTTTTAAGACAACTGGGTCAAAGCATTACGATTTAAAAGATCATAAAGCTGCCGCTAAATTCGATAGCCTATGGATGAAAGAGCTGCTGTATAACGCTTCTCTTTTTGACGAAATGTATGAAGAGGTGGTCGGTGTCGATACTATAAATACACCTCACATAGAGCTAAACACGGATACGCTTAAACTCCGTTTAGCAAGGTTAAATCGTAAAACACCCTTTAATGTCGCCTATAATCCATCTTTGGAAAAAGTAATTAAATCCTTTTTGACCAGAAGGCGCGGTCTCATGGAGCGTATGATGACAGCGAGCCAATTTTATTTTCCACTTTTTGAACAGGAACTCGACAATCATGATATTCCTTTGGAAATGAAATATTTGGCCATTGTTGAATCTGCACTAAATCCAAAAGCAAGGTCACGCGTAGGTGCTACGGGGTTGTGGCAGTTTATGTACGGAACAGGGCGCGAAATGAAATTGAAGATAGACAGCTATGTAGATGAGCGTAGTGATCCAATAAAATCTACTGAAGCTGCTTGTAAATATTTAAATAGGCTCTACAGTATTTATGAGGATTGGGATTTGGCCCTGGCCGCGTATAACTCTGGTCCTGGTAACGTAAATAAGGCGATAAGAAGGTCTGGCGGATATAGGAACTATTGGAACCTTAGGAGCTATTTACCCAGGGAAACTGCTGGGTATGTACCAGCATTCTTGGCTACTATGTACATATTTGAGTATGCGGAGGAACATGGGATACGAGGAAAGAAAGCAGAGCGAAATTATTTTGAAACTGATACCATACATGTTAAGAGCCTGATAACCTTTGATCAAATAGCTGAATTAACAGGCATGGACAAAGAGGAGATTGCACTTTTAAATCCGTCGTACAAGTTAGAGGCTATACCTTATATAAAAGGAGAAAAAAACGCCTTGCGATTGCCTTGGGATGTTATGGGTAAGTTCGTTGCCAATGAAGAGGTGATTTATGCCCATGTGGAAAAGGAACTAAAAAGCAAGGAAAGTCCGTTACCTAAACTTGTTCAGCAGGCGGAAGGAAACAGGATACGCTATAAGGTGCGTAGCGGTGATTTTTTGGGAAAAATAGCAGAGCGTTACGGGGTAGGCGTTAGCCAAATAAAGCGATGGAACGGGCTTAGAAGTAATAATCTGCGTATTGGACAGCGATTAACTATATACCCTAAAAGAAATGGAAATATCTCCGCAACACCTAAAAGCACGCCTTCTAGAACAGCTGTAGCTAGCAATAGCAAGGTACACGAAGTGCGAAGCGGAGACTCTCTTTGGACTATTTCTAGAAAATATCCTGGAATTAGTATTGAAAATTTGCGAAAATGGAATGGTATTAGTGGTAACAATCTAAAACCAGGCACAAAGTTGAAATTGTGTGATTGTTCATCTTAAACCACAAATCCAAAAATGAAAAAATTACTTACACTAAGCCTTATTGCAGTACTTGTTTTATCTTCTTGTAAAGATGGTGAGAAGCAGGATTACCTGCCAAATTCTATCGGAGCTTATAATACCCTTACCATAGTTATAGAAAACGAACTATGGAAAAGTGAAGTAGGAGATAGAATACGAGAAAATTTTGCAGCTCCGGCTTTGGGTCTTACTTGGGACGAAGCACTATTCAGTATTACTCAAGTGCCACCACAAGTATTTACAGGAGCAGTAAGGAATACAAGGAACGTACTTTATGTAATGGAAGACTCTTTGGATATAGCGCATATGAAGTCAAACATGTATGCTAAACCACAAAAAGTAGGCGTGCTTAAAGGACGTAGTAAGGCTGAGATAATTGAAAACCTCAACGAAATGGCCTCAGAATTTATTGAAACATTCAAAAAACAGGAAATAGAAGAAGCGCAAAGACGCTTTTTAAAGTCTTTGAACAAAGAAAAGGCACTTGAGGAACATTTGGGAATAACATTGAACGTTCCTTCAGCATTTAAAGTAGGAAGAGAAGAGGATAATTTTGTTTGGATTGATAGGCAAATACAAAAAGGCACTATGAATATTATAGCGTATAGCGTGCCTTGGAATACGTTCGATAACGATAGTACTTTTGTACAGGATATTATAAAGATGCGTGATTCTATCGGAAAACTATTTATTCCGGGAGAGGATATTCCTGGAAAGGAGAACTATATGATTACCGAAAAAGCCTTTTCACCTTACGTCTTTCCTGCAGAAGTTTCTGGAAGAAAAGCAGCTGAGGTAAGAGGAATATGGGAAATGTCTGGATATCCCATGGCAGGCCCTTTTATAACCTATATCATTAACGACAAGCCCAACGACAGAAAATTAGTCCTAGAAGGCTTTACCTTTGCGCCAGCTACCGCGAAGAGAGACTATATGTTTGAGTTGGAGGCCGTACTTAAAACCCTCAAATTCAATACACCATAAGAAACATAGTATTGAAATGGTATAAAAAAAGCTTTAGGGATTTCCTAAAGCTTTTTTTATATATCTGATCTCGTTCTAAAGATTACCAAAGGCAAATCCTGTAGACAGCCTAAAAATAAAGGCGTAAATAGTAATCGCAATTAAAGTGAAGCAAACCACTGCAAAGATTTTAAAATAGTTTTTTAAAATGAGGTGTTTCCAGTTTTTAAATGCTTCAATATAAATTTCTTTTACAAGTAAAATTTTCTCCATACGTCGAGGGTTTTATGTTCTTAAAAACCAAATATCTATTTATTTACGGAAGACCGAATATAGATTAGACCAAACCCTTGTTTTTTCTGTGAAGCGTATACCTTATTTTGAAGAATCTGTGAACGGTTGTTTTATTCGATGAAATAACAGCAGTTTTTCAATTGGTTTGTTTTCTGAAAGGAAATGGATTAAAGCCTTTCTTTTTCTAGGGCCAAAGAAACTAAAGATACTTTCAATTACAATATGATAAAAATAAAAAAACCATCGATGTATATATCGACGGTTTCAAATTGTATTTGAGTAAATCGTTTTACATATTCACGATAATGAATTCTGATCTACGGTTTAGGTAGTGTTTTTCTTCGGAGCAATTAACCTTGCCGTTGCATTCGTTTAGCAACTGTTGTTCTCCGTAACCTATGGCGCTTTCGATACGGTTGGCATCAATACCTTGCGAGATAATATACTTCTTCGTCGCTTTTGCTCTATTGTTTGAAAGGTAATCGTTATAGACCGAACTACCTCTGGAATCGGTATGGGATTCAATTTTTATAACCATATTAGGATAATCCGTCATTACTTCGATAAGCTTATCCAATTCTTTACTTGCATCTGCCCTAATATAAGATTTGTCAAAATCAAAATGAATCATTTCTGTTTTCAATTTTCGAATACCATCTTCTACTGCGATCATTTCCTTGAGCTTTTTCATGGCAACGCTTACATTAAGGGTGTCATTTTCCGTAGTGGCCACTTCTAGCTCGCTTACAAAAAACGTTTCCTTATCGGTTTTTAGGATGTACTTTGTATCTGCATCTAAATCCTCGAATATAAAGCTACCGTCCTCACCTGTTTCTATCTCCTTCAGTTTAACATTGTTTTCATCTAGGAGTTGTACCAATGCCTTAGGCATAACATCGCTTGTAATGAGCTCTGTAACGATACCAGCTATAGCATTTATGTTTGTGGTAACTTCTTCTGCTATGAGGTGTTTAAAGGAATAGATGTCATCAAAGCCTTTACCACCTTCGCGGTTAGATGCAAAAAAACCTTTTTTAGTTTCTTCGTTTATAATGTAAGAGAAGTCATCTTTATTACTGTTAATTGGCTTTCCAAGATTTTTCACTTCGGAAAAACCGTTTTCTTCGTCCAATGTAGCTTCGTATATATCTAAACCACCTAATCCGGTATGACCGTTGGAGGAGAAGTATAATTTTTCATCATTAATAAAAGGGAACATTTCCTTTTGTTCCGTATTTATTTCTGGGCCAAGGTTTTTAGGAGAAGAGAAGCTTCCATCCTCAAGAACATCAACGACGAAAATATCCGAATCACCAATGCTGCCTGGCATATCTGAAACAAAATAAAGTTTTTTCCCGTCTTTACTTAGTGCAGGATGCCCTGTGGAATACGAGTCGCTGTTGAAAGCAAGTTCGGTAGCTTCCGTCCATTCACCATCTACTTTTCGTGATTGGTAGATTTTTAAATGGTTAATTCCTTTGCTATCTCTTTTAAGTTTTTTGCCATAATTATTTCTAGTAAAATACATTGTTTTATTATCTGGAGAGAAGGTAACCGCAGCCTCATGATATTTTGTGTTTATTTGCTTAGAGAATTTTACTGCATTCTTAATATCCGACGACTCTTCGTTAAGTTGTCCTACATATAAATCTAAATAGGGTTGGTTATCCCATTTATACCTTCTGGTGGTTAAAAAGGATGAATCGTTTGCGGAGGCAAATACAACATCATTTTCATTATGGAACATAGGAGCAAAATCGGAATATTCTGAATTGACACTTAGGTTTTGGATTTCAAACTTCTTAGGGGCATTTAATATTTCATCCAGAACCATTTCATTTTTTTCCACTACAGATGGAGTCTCGCTTTCCCTCAACATCTTTTTATTGTAAAGACGCATAAGTCTTTTTGACCTTGCGTATTTACCGTTTCCTTTTAAGGAATGTGCATATTTGAAAACATTGTCTGCAGACATTTCCTCTTCATATTCTTCGTACAAAATGGTATACCATTTGTAGGCTTGTTCCATATTGGTGTTAAAGTAGTTTGCATCACCTGCTTTTTCCAATACCTCAAAAGAGTAATTGCTTTTATCTTGTAAAGCCTGTTCGTAAAAATCAGATGCTTCGGCATACCACATTTTATTAAAATACTCGTCCGCTCTTTGAATAAGTTTATCGGCCGAGGTTGATGTAGCATATGTAGAACCCTTTTTTTTCTCTGGAACACTCGTTTCGACTATTGCGCCGTTGGATGGTGCTTCAGTATCGGGAACGCTATTGGTGACTTGAAGTATCCAAACATCATCCTTAAATTTATTATCGAATTTAGATTGATGGTCTTCTATGGCACTCTCCCAATGGTTGTGTCGGGTTACATATAAATAGTATAGGTCGTTTTCGGGATTTTTAAAATACCCTGAATCAAATCCTTTTTTGGAAAGCTTTTTTACTTGATTACTTAATCTCTTCGATTTACTAAAAACACCTGAAACTAAGTAGTACCCATTTTTTACGTCTGGGATATCACTAAATGTTCGCTGTGGTATGCCGTTTTCCAATGCTGCAACAATAAAAGCGTCTTGGTCACTAGGTTCTGTATCTTGGGACTGATAGGTCCTAGAGACATCCGCCACGGTATTTTGGCTTGTAGTCTTTGTTTCTTGAAAGCTTTGGGCAGATACGCAATAGCAGAAAAGAAGTATATAAGCGCTAAAATAATTTTTCATGATTAAAGCTTGTGTTTAAAATAAACATCAACCTGTTTGGTTATAATTGATTGTCAATGCTTCTGAGTCACGAAAATAGAGGTAACGTAGGACTAGAATTATATTTTGTTGTGAAAGCTATATAATCTGTAGTGTATCATTATAAAAATGATTTATAGAAATCTAACAATGGTATCGAAATACGGAAAATTTAGCTGAATACGAGGGCTTTAAGTAATATAACATACGGTATATTGCTTAAAGCCCTCGTAATTTTAAATGCGGATTGATTACAGGATGGTATAGCTAAAAACGTATGATTGGGTTCAAATCCGAATTTTGTGGACCAAAGAAGAGTTTTTAAAACAAAAAAAAGCCACAAGATAAACTTGTGGCAAAGATTTTGAAAAAAGGTGTGCAGCGACTAGTCTTTTTTTGTTTCGTCTAATTGCTCATCTTCCTTAGAGGCATCCTTAAATTCTTTTATGCCGCTTCCGAGGCCGCGCATTAATTCAGGAATTTTCTTTCCTCCAAAAAGTAAAAGCACAACCAATACTACTATGCCAATCTGCCATGGGCCAATAGCCAATATAATGTTTGAAAATGTCATATCAATATTATTTAAACTTATACGAAGGTACTAAAAACTAAAATATGTTGCTAGAATATTAACGTATGTAATCTTAGAAAAGTACCTAAGGTCTTGTAGTTCTCTGAATTTATTGTAAATCTATACGCGCATCGAGTCCGTAAGTTATATTTTTAAAAGGAATAGCGCTTATTTTCATTTCTAAGTTTATCTTTGTTACAATGGCCAAAAAGCAAAAAAAAAGAAAGGAAATAAAGCGTAAACTGCTGCATAAGTACCGGTTGGTGATACTTAATGAAAGTACGTTTGAGGAAAAAATATCCTTTAAACTAAGTAGGCTAAATGTTTTTGTTACTGGATCTTTATTAATGATTGGTCTTATTGGCCTAACCATATTATTGATTGCCTTTACACCATTGAGGGAATATATTCCAGGCTATTCGTCGACCAAACTTAAAAAGCAGGCCACTGAGCTTACTTACAAGACGGATTCCCTAGTACGAATTCTAAGTTATACCAATAGGTATTTGGATAATATTAGAATGGTACTCAAAGGGGATATAGAAAATAATGAAGTAAATAGAGATTCTTTATTCCAACAATTTAAAATTGACCCTACAACTATTGATTTGACACCTACAAGACAAGATTCGCTGTTAAGGGCAGAGGTCGCCTTGGAGGACAAGTACAATTTGTTCGAAAGAAATTCGGATAAAAAAAGTTTGGTGCTTTTTCCACCTATAACCGGAAGCGTTACCATGCCCTTTGATGCAGAAGAGAAACATTATGCCGTAGATGTGGTTGCACCTATGGATACCCCGGTAAAAGCAGCTGCGAACGGCACAGTAATTTTTTCAGAATGGACCGCAGAAACAGGTTATGTTATCATCTTAGAGCATGAGGGCGGCTTACTTACTGTTTATAAGCACAATGGTTCCTTGGCCAAGTCTCAGGGTGCAGTGGTACGAGGCGGTGAAGTAATTGCTTCGGTAGGAAATACAGGCGAGCTTACGACAGGGCCACATTTGCACTTTGAACTTTGGGACAACGGAACTCCGGTGAATCCGTTAGACTTCATTGATTTTAATTAAAAACTATGTCCCTAAAAGAAGTAGCCGCCAAGGTGTTTGCAAGTTACATTCATGGAAAGACCCAAAAATGGGTCAATAATCCAATACAAACACAGCAGAGGGTTTTCAGGGAGCTTTTAGATAAAGCCGCCGATACTGAATTTGGCAAGGACCATGGTTTTAAAACCATTCGCTCTTTTGAGGATTTTTCAAAACAAGTTCCAATACGAGATTATGAAGAATTGAAACCCTACGTAAACAAAGTTGTTGAGGGAGAGAGCGGTATACTCTGGCCAGGACAACCGGTATATTTTGCAAAAACATCGGGCACCACTTCTGGGGCTAAATACATCCCCATTACTAAGGAATCCATTAAATATCAAATAGAGGCATCTAGAAACGCCATGCTCAATTATATCCATGAAACGGGTAAGGCTGGTTTTGTAAATGGAAAAATGATTTTTTTGCAGGGCAGTCCAGAACTTCAAGAAAAAAATGGGGTTAAATTAGGAAGACTTTCTGGCATAGCAGCTCATTATGTTCCTGATTACTTACAAAAGAATAGATTACCAAGTTGGGAAACCAATTGTATTGATGATTGGGAAACCAAAGTAAATGCAGTAGTAGAAGAGACTAAGGACCAAGATATGACTGTAATTGCAGGAATTCCCTCTTGGGTACAGATGTATTTTGAGAAGCTACAAGAAAAAACCAATCGAAATATTGGTGCGCTTTTCGCAAATTTTGAACTTTTTATCTACGGAGGTGTAAATTATGAACCGTACCGGAAAAAGTTTGAGAGCCTTATAGGAAGGCGAGTTGCGAGTATCGAATTGTTTCCTGCGAGCGAAGGTTTCTTCGCTTATCAAAACTCTCAAAATGATAAGGGATTGTTACTGCTTCTCAATTCTGGAATTTTTTATGAATTCGTAAGGGTAGATGAATTTTTCTCTGAAAACAGGAAGCGAATTACACTTAAAGATGTGGTCAAAGATATTGATTATGTGATGATTATATCTACAAATGCTGGTTTATGGGCGTATAACTTGGGAGATACCGTTCGGTTTACTTCCTTAAAGCCTTTTAAAATAATAGTTTCAGGAAGAATCAAGCATTTTATTTCTGCATTTGGGGAGCATGTTATTGCCAAAGAAGTGGAAGAGGCTATGTTGGTAGCTACCGAGAAGACAGGGGCACGCGTAAACGAATTCACCGTAGCACCGCAAATTATACCAGAAAACAATGAACTTCCTTATCATGAATGGCTAATCGAGTTTGAAACCGAACCAGAAGACATGACTATTTTTATAGAAATTTTAGATAAAGCGTTACAACATCAGAACAGCTATTATGATGATTTGATTAGGGGTAAGGTATTACAAACCTTAAAAGTCACTCCCTTACAACTAGGTGGGTTTAGGGCGTATATGAAATCTATTGGTAAGTTGGGCGGACAGAACAAGGTACAGCGGCTTTCCAATGACAGAAAGGTGGCAGAAAAATTATTGAGTTATAAACGAGAGCAGAAAACCAAGCAGTAGCAACTTAAATTTTAATCGTAATTTTGTTCGAAATCCTCAAATGGGAAAAACAGTAACACCATCACGCGCTCAAGAATCTACCAACGCAATTGAACGCTTGTATATCACCATGCGGCACCTTTTTAACCGTGGTTTTTATAAACCGAACGGCATTTCAGGCGAAGCGCTTAAAAATGCGCTTTTAGCCTTGCGTCCAGAAATATATGGGTCGGTTGCAGAGGACAAGGCAGAGCTTAACGGACTTGTATATGTGCTGGAAAGACTACCTGCCGGCATCGAACAGTGCAAATACATTAATCTTACCTCGGATGAGGGTTTTGGTAATTCGCATATGAATGCTATTATACCCCCAAAGCGAAGAAGAAATTGTTATCGCATAGATGACGAACAAATGAATATTGAAATTACTAGGGGAAGATCTGATATTTATGATATCCTTACCCACCTGACCTTCCTTTTTATAGAGTCTGATAAAATCTGCAAACGTGTTTTGATTCCCGATACGGAAAGGACCATACGCGACTGGTCCAAATTGGAAGCAACCATACAAAAGGACGAAATAAACCAGGAAGAAAGGGAAATTGCCTTAATTCATACCGCTAATATCTTAGGGAGATCCTTTGAAGAAATACTAGAAATCTACGATAAGTTCAGAACCAAGGAGAATCCCGAGCGTTTTCTTAAAATAATATATTGGTTGGGTAAATTATCCATAGAAGAAGAGATTACTGGGGAGAAACGCACGATTACCTTTAGTTCACTTTTGAGAGAAAGCTTAGGACATCATATTCATGGGGAGCGCTGGGCCAACAATATCAAAGAGATATTAAAAAAACACAAATTATTAGGGAGGCCATTACATATTATTTCCGCCAACATGCACAGTGTAATGAATTCCTTGTTTGCTAGAAAAGCGCTTGCTGCTGAATTTGAAGACATTAATTCACTGGAAATTTATAAAGCGCTAAGCAGTTCTGATAATGGGGAGTTAAGGGACAAAGTAAAGAAAGTAGCAGAGGAAAATGGTATGATTTCCTTAGACGATACTTCTGGCACTAATATAGACGTTCAGATTTTTGATGTGGCTAAATTTGGTTCAGGAGTTTGTTGTTATGGTGTAAAGGACGAGTCCGACGAAACAAAACCTGTTATATTTGTAATGGATTATGCTTTTGGGGAGCAGGCTTACGAAACTATTGATGAGTTGTTGAAGCCCTTTGAGAGTAAAAAGAACAACGCTATTTTCTTAAATGTCGCATCTATTTCCATAATGGGAAAAGCAGGAATACTTGAAGGTGGAAAAGGAGATTTAATGATTCCATCAGCGCATATTTTTGAAGGTACGGCAGATAATTACCCATTTAAGAACGAGCTCTGCGCAGCAGATTTTGAGGGGCAGGGATTAAAGGTTTTTGAAGGGACAATGGTTACTGTACTAGGCACTTCTTTACAAAACAAGGACATCCTGAAGTTTTTTCATAAATCTACCTGGAGTGTCATAGGTTTGGAAATGGAAGGGGTGCACTATCAAAAAGCCATACAATCGGCTTCCAAGATTAGAAAAAGCATACGAGAAGATGTTAAAGTTAGATACGCCTATTATGCTTCCGATAATCCTTTAGAAACGGGCAGCACCTTAGCTTCCGGAGGACTTGGAACTACCGGTGTAAAACCTACGTATTTGATTACGGACAAGATTTTAAAACAGATTTTTAACTCATAGTATTATGGCAGATAATCAACCAAATAATCCCCAAAAAAATTCGGATGAGATAGATTTGGGACAATTGTTCCAAGTAATAGCAGATGGTCTCAACAAGCTATTTAGAGGGTTTTTAAAAGTCTTTGTTTATCTTAAAAAAAATGCCCTTATTCTTTTACTGCTAATTGTTTTTGGTGCGGGTATAGGGTATGGACTCAATCAAATTATTTCCAAAAAAATTAAAACTGAGGTTATTGTTAAACCTCAATTGGAAAGCAAAAATTACTTGTACGATGTTGTCTCGGAAATACAAGCAAATATAGAAGCGAAAGACACTATTTTTTTCAATTCCATAGGCGTTAATTTTACTGATTATAATGGCTTAGAGGTCACCATAAATAGAGTTAGCGGCGATGATAGCGGTGAAAGTGATATTAAGTACTTAGAATTATTACAATCTTTTGAAGACACGGAGGCTATTGCGGATATCGTTAGGGCTGAACTGCAAAACAAAAGCTCTTTTAATCATAGGATAACCTTTTACTACAAAAACCTAGAACAAGGGCAGAACTTCGCTGAAAAGGTTATGGCATATATAAATTCCAACCAGTACTTTGACGGTCTTGTTACTATTTATAGAGCTAATGCGGAGTCACGAATTAATGAAAATAAAAATTTGTTAGCGCAAGTTGATGAGATAATTGTGAATTACTCAAAAAAAATGGCGCAGACAGATGGTTTTTTGGGCAATGAACGTATCATTCTTGACAATCAAGAAACGGTTAATATTACGGGACTCCTAACTTTTAAAAATACTTTAATAAAAGACATTGAGACCAAAAAGGTAGAATTGGAAGAGCGCACAGAGCCTATCAAAGTAATTAATTTTGGAAAACCCCAGCAAGTACAAAAAGCTTTTTTTGGGAAGAATATTGTTTTGATTCCCGCTATATTTTTAGCTATTTTCTTTTTAATTTCATTCTTAAAATTTCTGAACAAGAAAGTAACAGAACTACTTTAAGAATGGTAACTCCTCCAAAACAGAAAACAATTTTAGTTACGGGAGGTGCAGGATTTATAGGATGTAACTTTATCCCTTATTTCTTGCAGAAGAATCAAGAGTATAACATTATTAATCTTGACAAACTGACCTATGCAGGCAATATTTCCAATCTTAAAGAAGTAGCTGAATCTTCCAGACACGAATTAATCGTTGGCGACATCTGTGATAGCGAATTAGTGGGGAGTATTTTCAAAGAATTTGAAATAGATGCAATAATTCATTTTGCCGCAGAATCACATGTGGACAATTCTATCAAAACTCCTCATAACTTTATTAAAACCAATATAGAAGGAACGTTCACGCTTTTGGAAGCGGCTAAAGAATATTGGTCCACTGATTACAAAAATAAACGGTTTCATCACATTTCTACCGATGAGGTATATGGCAGTTTGGACGATTTTGGTTTTTTCACGGAAAAGACACCATATGCGCCAAATAGTCCTTATAGCGCGTCTAAGGCGGCTTCAGACTTTCTAGTGAGAAGTTATCATCACACATATGGCCTTAATGTGGTTACCAGTAATTGTTCAAATAATTTTGGACCAAAGCAACATGATGAAAAGTTAATCCCAACGGTTATCAGGAAAGCATTAAATCTTGAGAACATTCCTATTTACGGAAACGGAAAAAACATTAGAGACTGGCTTTATGTACTTGATCATTGTCAAGGGATAGATCAAATATTTCATCAAGGAAAATCAGGTGAAACATATTTATTAGGTGGAGGAAATGAATTTACTAACTTGAATATCGCAGAGAAGATCTGCGATATATTGGACGGGGTTATACCTAAATCTTTTGGTAAATATAGCGATCAGATTAGTTTTGTAGAAGATCGAAAGGGACATGATTTTAGATATGCTATTGATGCTTCAAAAACTAAAGCAGAAATAGGATGGGTACCAAGTGAAGACTTCAACTCTGGACTTGTAAAAACGATTAACTGGTATTTAAATAAATACACAGCCACATAGATATGAAAGGAATAGTTTTGGCAGGAGGGTCGGGAACACGCTTATCACCGCTAACCTTGGTAATGAGCAAGCAGCTCATGCCCGTGTATGACAAGCCAATGATTTATTACCCGATATCAACACTACTGATTTCTGGTATAAGAGAAATATTAATTATTACTACCCCTAAAGATGCTATGCTGTTTAGAAACTTACTCGGAGACGGCAGCGCATTAGGTTGCAGCTTTGAATATGCTGTTCAAGATAAACCAAATGGTATAGCAGAAGCTTTTTTAATTGGTCGTAGTTTTATTGGAAAAGATAAGGTGGCTCTAGTTTTAGGAGACAACTTATTTTATGGGTCTGGGTTGGCAGATTTATTGCAGAAAAACAGTGACCCTGATGGAGGTGTGGTTTATGGATACCATGTAAACAACCCTGGTAGGTATGGAGTTGTAGATTTCGATAATAAAGGGAAGGCGATTTCGATTGAAGAAAAACCCTTAAAACCTAATACAAATTATGCAGTGCCAGGTATTTATTTTTACGATAATCAGGTAGTAGAAATAGCACGTAGTATAAAACCTAGTAAAAGAGGAGAACTCGAGATAACGGACATTAATAAAGTGTATTTGGCGCAAGGAAGGCTACATGTAAGTATTTTGGACAAAGGAATCGCATGGTTAGATACGGGTACGTTCAGCTCTTTAATGCAAGCATCTCAGTTTGTACAAGTAATAGAAGAGCGCCAGGGATTAAAAATAGGGTCCATTGAGGAGGCTGCATATAACATGGGTTATATTTCAAAAGAACAGCTCCATATATTGGCTAAACCACTATTAAAGAGTGGTTATGGAGAGTATTTGATGCAACTCGGGTAGGTTCAAAATCAAAGAAACAAACCTGTAAGCCTATTTTACAATTAGGAAGTTGGGAATACGTATCAAATTTATGGTTTAATCTTATGCTTAATAATTCTTTGTAAAAAGCCCTAACAGAAAAAGTTGAACTTGTTCAGAATAGGAATTATCGTACTTTTGAAAAATAGCTAAAAAATAGCTTTGATATAGAATTAACCTGTATTTTATCCTTTAACTTTGGTACAAGATTATAAGAAACCTACAAATAGAACCAAATGAAAATAACTGCACTGCTGCCAATGAAAGGGAACTCTGAAAGGGTCCCGAATAAAAATCTTAAAATTTTTAGTGGGTCTCCCTTATATCATAAAGTTTTAAATAGTTTACTAGCATCAAAGTATATTGATAAAGTTGTCATAAATACGGACAGTAAAGTGATTAGTGATGATATTGCCGCTAACTATGGTGAAAACGTGATTGTTGTTGAAAGACCTGAAGAAATTATTGGTGATCATGTGTCCATGAACAAGGTAATAGCCTACGATATAAACAAGGTAGATTCGGATTATTATATACAAACCCATAGCACTAATCCACTATTAAAGACAGAAACAATAGACAATGCCATAGAGACTTTGTTGAAAAGAAAGGAAACACATGATTCTATCTTTTCCGTAACGAGAATGCAAACTAGATTGTATGGTTGTGATGGCACTCCATTGAATCATGATCCTGTGAAACTAATTAGGACTCAAGATTTACCCCCTATTTACGAAGAAAATTCCAATTTGTATATTTTTTCCAAACAATCATTCGAAAACTCTGGAGGTAAACGGATAGGCAAAAATGCTCTTATGTTTGAAATAGAGAAAATAGAAGCAATTGATATAGATGAATTACATGATTTTATTATGGCAGAATCTCTTTATAAAATACTAAGATGATATTTGACAGTATTGATAATTGGAATAGTTATTTTGATGCCTCAGGGATATTTGGTGAAGTTTTCGATAAACTAGCAAAGGTCAATGTAAATACCCCAAACGGTGAGTATAGGATAAACGATTTGTGTTACTATAAAGTAATGAGTTATGATACAAAGCTCGAACCTACTATCATTGAATCCCATAAAAGAGAAGTAGATATCCAAGTAGCATTAAAAGGTGCAGAGGGTATAAATATATATAGTGTCACAGATGTTGAAATTACATCAGCTTACGATAATAAAACAGACAGTCAGTTTTACAAGAGCGTAAGAAAACCACAGTTAGATTTACGTTTGACTCCTGGTAAGATGGCTATTTTTTTTCCTCAAGACATCCATGGATGCCAACATGCGCTAGATAGTAATACAGAAACCATTAAGAAAATTGTAATTAAAATAGATGAAAAACTTTTTACACACTAAAAGCAATCTAAAAGAGAAGCTTAAAAATAGAGAATTATCAATAGGGTCATGGTTGACCATACCGCACCAATCTGTCATTGAGATAATGTCATCCGCAGGTTTCGAATGGCTTACTATTGATTTAGAACATTCTGCTATAGATATCTCTACTTTACAAAACCTAGTTGGCCATGTACAGGCGAATCAAATGGAAGCCTTGGTAAGGGTAAGCAAGAACGAAGAGGTAATAATAAAACGTGTAATGGATGCTGGTGCAAACGGCATCATAGTTCCAATGGTAAAGAATGCAGAAGAGGCAAAGCAAGCCGTTTCTTGGGTAAAATATCCGCCACATGGCACTAGGGGTGTGGGTCTTTCCAGAGCGCAGCATTATGGTATTGCTTTTAACGAATATAACAAATGGGTTCAGGAAGAATCTATTGTAATAGCTCAAATAGAGCATATAGAAGGAGTTAATAATTTAGCAGAAATCTTGGATGTAGAAGGCATTGACGGTATTATTGTTGGTCCTTATGACCTTTCCGCATCCATGGGAAAACCTGGAATGTTTTATGATGACGATGTTAAGGAGGTTTTAGCAAAAATCGATAAGATTACATTAGAAAAATCTAAAAATTTAGGTTTCCATGTTATTGAATCGGATTACAAGAAAGTTATTGATAAGCTAGATATGCATTATAATTTTCTAGCTTTTAGTTTAGATTTTTTCTTTTTAGGTGATAAGGCTAGAGAGCAAATGGAACTTTTAAAGTCTAATTTAAAGTAATGAAAAAGGTACTGGTTTTTGGAGGTTTTGGATTTTTGGGATATTATTTGATAAAAGAACTGATAAATCGAGGTTTTAGCGTTTCTGTTGCGGATATTTCTGAAGACGAGGAACTTAAAAATCAAGTAAGTTATACCTACTGCGATATTTTTGATGAAGCACAGGTGAAATCCGTGTTTGACAAGGAGAATTTTGATATCGTTTATAATTTGGCAGGCTTTGCTAATTTAGACAATGCCATAAAGTTTCCGGTAAAAACAATGAACTTGAATGTAATTGGCAACATGTATATTCTGGAACAATGTGTAAAACATAAGGTAGAGAAGTTTGTATATGCTAGTAGCGCTTATGCGATGAGTAATAAGGGGTCTTTTTACGGGATAAGTAAATTAGCTTCTGAAAAAATTATTGAAGAATATCATAAAAAATATGATTTGCCATTTGTAATTCTTAGGTATGGCTCTGTTTATTCCGAAAGGGCATATGATAACAATTACATTTATAACCTTGTTAAAGGAGCGGTAAAGGAGAAAAAAATAGACCATCATGGCGATGGTATGGAAATAAGAGAATATATACATGCCGCTGACGCTGCAAAATTATCTGTTGATGTAATTGAATCAGACTTATTTCTAAACCTTCACGTAATACTTACAGGAACGGAACGTATGAAGCGTTTAGAGCTTTTTCAAATGGTAAAGGAGATACTAAATGGCGACGTGGACGTGAATTGTGAAGATTCTGGTTATCAAAATCACTATAAATTTACACCATACTCCTTTGAGCCTAGTGTGAGTAAAAAATTAACTGCCAACCCACATATAGATATGGGACAAGGCTTATTGGAATGTATTCGGGCAGTACATAATAATGAATAGTAGTATTAAGATTAGCAGCAATGCCAATAAAAAATATTTTTTTTGATTTTGATGGGGTTCTTGCAGAATCTGTAAGCGCGAAGACCGATGCATTTAAAGAAATGTATTTACCGTATGGAGCTGAAATAGCAGCAAAAGTGGTTGATTATCATATTAATCATGGCGGAGTTTCAAGATTTGAGAAATTCAAGTATTGGGAAAAGGAGTTTTTCGGAAAGGATATTGATGATGCTCAATTGGAGCATATGGCGAATATGTTTTCGGAGCTAGTGTTACAGAAAGTAATTGACTCTAAAGTGGTTCCAGAGTCTTTATGGTTTTTAAAAAAATATACCAAAACCCTTAGATTTTGGATTATCACAGGAACACCAACCACTGAAATTGAAAAAATAGTTGAAGCTAGGGGAATAAACCATTTCTTTGAAGGTGTACATGGTTCTCCTGAAAACAAGCGATATTGGTCTGAGTATTTATTAAATACATTCGATTTAAATAGATCAGAAACTTTATTTTTGGGTGATGCTACTACGGATATGGATGCTGCCCAGTTCTCAAAACTTCATTTTGCTCTGCGGTGTAATGAAGAAAACAAGGAAATTTTTACAAATTACAAAGGACTCCAATTTGAAGATTTTAAACAATTGGAAATTTTACTTAGAAAACATAAACTGCTAAACGAATGAAAGTGTTGCTCACCTCAACTTCCTTTCAGGACACTCCTGGAAAACACCAAGAACTTTTGAAGGCACAAGGCTATGAACTAGATACCCTTAGAGGCCCTATTTTAGAGGATGAGTTGTTGCCTATTATAGGGGATTATGATGCAGTTATCTGCGGGGATGACGAGTATACCGAAAAGGTTATTCAGAAAGGATTTGAAGGTAAACTTAGATATATTTCCAAGTATGGTGTGGGACTAGACAGAATTGATTTGGAAGCTGCAAAAAAACTTGGCATACCGGTTACCAATTGCCCTGGCGTAAATCAGGTATCGGTTTCAGAGCATGTACTGGCATTGTTGTTTACTTTTGAAAAGAATGTTCACCTACAATATAACTCTACCAAAGAAGGTAGTTGGAAACGCTGGGTGGGCCAAGAAATACAAGGCAAAACTATTGGCATTGTTGGTTTAGGTGCAGTTGGCAAGGAACTTGCAAAAAAATCCAATGCATTGGGCAT
>RCND010000683.1_pt1 | contig 21815 bp, 27 predicted proteins | sample 2041351 | NCBI WGS metagenome assembly RCND01 (sample SAMN09708230, study PRJNA481090) | Marine sediment metagenome, whole genome shotgun sequencing project. | biome: marine sediment; feature: ocean; material: sediment; isolation source: Sewage treatment plant 12B marine sediment (STP12B) ... | reverse complement strand
ATTATTTCAGATTAAAACAAAATTTTTAAATAGATGAAAAACAGGATAATTTCGGTTGATATTTTTAGAGGGTTGACCATTGTACTTATGATTTTGGTCAACACCCCCGGTACTTGGTCTAGTGTTTACGCTCCCTTTTTACATGCAGAATGGCATGGATACACCCCAACTGACTTGGTTTTTCCTTTTTTCTTGTTCATTGTAGGAACATCGATTGCCTTTGCTTATCAAAAAAAGAAAGGTACAGCCGCTACATATAAGAAAATCACAGTTCGGAGTTTAAAATTAATTGGTCTTGGCCTATTTCTGGGAGCCTTTGCCATTAGTTTTCCGTTTATAAAGGACTTTGCCGATATTAGATTTCCTGGAGTCTTGCAGCGCATAGGTGTTGTGTTCTTCTTCGCGGCGATTTTGTTCATCAATTTTAATTGGAAAACATTGGTAGGTATCTGTGCTGTATTTTTGGTTGGGTATTGGTTGTTGATGGGTTATGTGCCTGTTGAGGGAATGGAATCTACTTTCGAACGTGCACCAAATAACTTGGCCAATTATTTGGATGTAAAAGTGTTAGGCACACATAATTACAAACCTGATTATGACCCTGAAGGGCTATTGAGTACAATACCATCTATTGCTTCTTCCTTATTGGGGATTTTTACAGGGTTGATCCTAACTTCCAAGAGAGAAAAGAAGGAAACAATCCTTGTGGGCTTAGGTGTTATAATGTTGATTGTTGGGTACTTATGGGATATTGTGTTCCCTATTAATAAAGCACTTTGGTCTAGTAGTTTTGTAATGGTGACTGCTGGTTGGGCCAATATTTTCCTAGCACTTATTTACTACTTGTCAGATGTGAAAGGGCTAAAGTTTGGCAGTATTTTTAAATATGCGGGGGCAAATGCAATAACTGTTTATTTCCTCTCAAGTTTTGTGAGCAAGTTGTTCTATTCCATCAAAGTTGATGGCGATACCTCTTTGCATGGCTGGTTATTCCAAAATATTTATGTACACGATTTCATGGCCATGGAACTTTCATCTTTGTTATACGGACTTACAGTAGTAAGCTTCTATATGCTGCTGGCCTATATAATGTATAGAAAGAAGATATTTATTAAGGTATAAATAACGACTACGAAAGTGGTTGCATTATACGGGCCACATATTTTCCTATGACATCAAATTCCAAATTCACAGTACTTCCCGCCTTATACGCATTAAAGCGTGTATTTTCATAGGTATATGGAATAATAGCTACGCTAAATGTATTCTTGCCTGAATCAACAACGGTTAAACTAACCCCATCAATGGTGATTGACCCTTTTTCAATGGTAATATTATTTTGTGCGGCATTATATTCAAAGGTGAAGAACCAACTTCCATCTTTTTCCAAAACGGAAATGCATTTACCCGTTTGGTCAACATGGCCTTGAACAATATGACCATCCAATCTGGATCCTAGCACCATGGCCCTTTCTAAATTAACCTTATCCCCAACCTTCAATTCTCCCAAATTGCTCTTTTGTAGGGTTTCATCGATCGCTGTTACCGTATAAGAGTTACCATCTAATGAAACTACGGTTAAACAAACGCCATTATGCGCTACACTTTGGTCAATTTTCAGTTCTTGGGTTATTGAAGAATTAATGCTGATGTGAAGATTGCCCCCTTCTCTTTCCAGTTGTTGCACTTCTCCCAAAGATTCGATAATTCCCGTAAACATGTGTCGTTTAAATTAAGTAATTTTGTGCATTAAAATTAAGCCTAATTCGAAACAGGCTCTAAGATACAAAGGTAAATATATAATGCAGGAAAGCCGAATAATAAGAGTAGGAATATCCATAGGTGATTTAAACGGAATTGGGTGTGAAGTCATACTCAAAACTTTTGAGGATGCCCGTATGTTGGATTTTTGTACGCCCGTTATTTTTGCTTCGAACAAAACCATATCGCACCAAAAAAATGAGCTGGGAATTACCATAAATTACAATGGCGTACCTGATGCCACCAAAGCAATTGATGGCAAGGTCAATGTAGTCAATGTTTGGAATGAAACCCCTAAAATTGAGTTTGGGCAAGAGACCAAAGAAGGTGGGGCATATGCAATTAAATCGCTACGTGCCGCCGTAAAGGCTTTAAAGGAAGATAAAATTGATGTTTTAGTCACGGCGCCAATAAACAAAAAAAACATACAAGCGGAAGATTGGAACTTTCCAGGGCACACCGATTATCTAGCACATGAGTTGGAAGGTGAAAGCTTAATGTTTATGGTTACGGATACTTTGAAAGTTGGTCTACTCACGGATCATGTTGCCGTTAAAGATGCACCAGATGCGATAAATCCTATATTAATAAGGACCAAAGTACGGATTATGAAAAAATCATTGCAGATGGATTTTGGTATCCGTAAACCAAAAATCGCCCTTTTGGGTATAAATCCACATAGTGGGGATAATGGAGTTATTGGCAAAGAAGATGAGGAGATCATGAAACCAGTTATCAAGGAAATGTCAGATGCTGGACACTTGGTATTTGGTCCCTATTCGGCAGATAGTTTTTTTGGTTCCGATACTTATAAAAACTTTGATGCAATACTAGCGGCTTATCATGACCAGGGCCTTATACCCTTCAAGACCTTATCTTTTGGGAATGGTGTGAATTTTACAGCAGGGCTATCAAAAGTAAGAACATCCCCTGACCATGGAACAGCCTATGAAATAGCGGGAAAAGGAAAGGCCGACCATAGTTCTTTTAAGGAAGCCCTTTTTAAGGCGATTGAAATTTTTAAGAACCGACAAGAGTACTTGCAATTGACAGAGAATAAACTTCAACCACAGAAAGTGAGGCGGTAATTTGTTGGACTTATTTTGGGAGTCAAATCCACCAAAAAATCGAGATTATTGTTATTAGCGCAATAATTATAAGAACTACTAAAACAATCCATTCCTTTTTGCGGTCTTTTTGAGCACGTTTCCTAATCTGGGTTTTTATTTCGGATAGTTTTTCTTCAGAGACGATTTTAAACTTTAGGGTATGATGTTCATGTCCAGAAGATGAATAAATATTCTCACGGTTGTGTTCCATGAATTTTGGGCGCTTTGATGGGCGTTGTGCTCGGTTTTGCTTTATACGGTTGTTCATATCTTGAACATGTCCTGACCCACTCATGGTATGCTTATTTGGTTATCAACATTTTAATTTAATCATTTTTTCCCCTATTTATAAAAGTTTACAAGAGTTTATTGGCATTTATCAAAAAAAAATTATCTTTGCACCCGCCTTTGTGTGGGCTAGAGTAATTAAACAAGTGTTGAAGTGATGAAGCAAAAGGAGTTTAATATTCCTTTCTCAGGATTGAAGCAAGGAAAACACGAGTTTGATTATAAGATTGAAAACAAGTTCTTTGAATCTTTTGGATATAATGAGTTTAATGATGCAAATATAGGCTTACATGTTGTTCTTAATAGAATGAGCACCATGTTAGAGTTGGAAATGCAGGCAGAAGGCTCAGTAAATGTTGATTGCGATACTACTAGTGAACCTTATGATCAGAAAATTTCGGGTACTTTGGAACTGGTTGTAAGATTTGGTGATGAGTACAATGATGAGAATGATGAAATATTAGTCATTCCACATAGTGAGCATCAATTGAATATTGCGCAGTACGTTTATGAAATGCTGGTTTTGGCAGTTCCTCAAAAAAGGGTTCATCCAGGTGTTCTTGATGGCACTTTGGAATCTGAGGCACTTAAAAAATTGGAAGAACTAAGTCCAAAAGAAGAAAAAGATAATAAGGAAGATAACGATCCCCGTTGGGATGAATTAAAAAAGTTACAAACGGATAAATAATTAATAATGGCACATCCAAAAAGAAAAATTTCCAAAACGAGGAGAGATAAAAGAAGAACGCATTATAAAGCAGTAGCTCCGACACTTGCTAAGGATCCTACTACAGGTGAAATGCATTTGTTCCATAGAGCCCACTGGCACGAAGGTAAATTATATTACAAAGGTCAAGTTCTTATCGATAAGACCGAGGAAGCCGAGGCTTAATCACGATTTTTGGATACAAAATTGATTCCCTGCTAATTTAGCAGGGTTTTTTTATACCTGAAATCTAATAAGAATATCCCAAATTGAACTTTAATTTTCAATATTGGAGTAATTTTTACAAATAGCCTCATTTTATCAAAAAAATCACTTTTTAATCAAATAGTCGCAAAAAATCATTAATTTTCACCACTTTTGACGCATTTTTGAAGGTTTTTGGACACAAAAGATAATGTTCTATGAGTAAACTTACGGCGGCCATAACGGCTGTAGGGGGATATGTTCCCAAATTCATCCTGACCAATAAAATGCTCGAGGGTATGGTTGACACCAATGATGAGTGGATAACTTCTAGAACAGGTATAAAAGAAAGAAGAATATTAAAGGAGGATGAAGGCAGTGGTAGTTCGTACTTGGGTATAAAAGCAGCTGAAAACCTTATTGAAAAAAGCAAGATAGATCCAGCTGAAATAGACTTGGTCATTGTTGCAACCGCCACGCCAGATAGTATGGTAGCCTCAACAGCTGCATTTGTAGCTTCGGAAATAGGAGCCACAAATGCTTTTGCCTATGATCTGTTGGCTGCATGTTCAAGTTTCCTATTTGGCATGTCAACAGCAGCTAGTTATATAGAATCAGGAAGGTATAAGAAAGTGCTATTGATAGGAGCCGATAAAATGTCTTCGATTATTGATTATACCGATAGAACCACATGCATAATTTTCGGAGATGGAGCCGGTGCCGTTCTTTTTGAACCCAATGAGGAAGGTCTAGGTCTTCAAGACGAGTATTTAAGAGCAGATGGTTCGGGAAGAAAATTTTTGGGTATGGATGCCGGGGGTTCATTAATGCCGGCAACTTTGGAAACCGTGAAGAATAGAAAACATTTTATCTACCAGGATGGTAAATCTGTTTTTAGATTCGCAGTTTCGAATATGGCCGATGTTGCGGCAATGATAATGGAGAAAAATGATCTTAGTGATCAAGATGTAGCTTGGCTGGTTCCACATCAAGCCAATAAACGTATTATTGATGCCACGGCAAATAGAATGGGCTTGGATCATTCTAAAGTGATGATGAATATTCAGAGGTATGGCAATACAACATCTGCTACATTGCCACTATTGCTCAATGATTATGAAGATCAACTTAAAAAAGGAGATAATCTTGTGTTCGCTGCCTTTGGGGGCGGTTTCACATGGGGGTCCATTTATTTAAAATGGGCATATAATAAATAACCAATCAACTAAATAAAACAACTTTCTATGGACATTAAAGAAATTCAAAGCCTCATAAAGTTTGTGGCCAAGTCTGGTGCTAGCGAGGTAAAGTTAGAAACAGATGATATTAAGATTACCATTAGAACGGGTCCAATTAGTGGCACACAAGAGACCACTTATGTGCACCAAATGCCAATGACCCAAGCACCTGTTGTTCCGGCCAGTGTGCCAGAAGTTGCCGCACTCGCTACAACGTCTGCTGAAGAAGCTGAAGATGCCAAATTCATTACTATCAAATCGCCAATAATTGGTACTTTTTATAGAAAACCTTCACCTGATAAACCCTCTTTTGTTGATGTTGGTTCTTCTATAGGAAAAGGGGATGTACTTTGTGTTATTGAGGCGATGAAATTATTCAATGATATTGAATCTGAAGTCTCCGGTAAGATTGTAAAGATATTGGTAGAGGATTCCTCTCCGGTAGAGTTTGATCAACCGTTGTTTCTGGTAGATCCATCTTAGTAAATTTTAAGTTGAAAAATTGGTGTTTACACTATTCAAGACTTAGTACTTAAAATTTAAAACTTCAGATGATGTTCAAAAAAATACTTATTGCAAATAGGGGCGAGATAGCGCTACGAATTATCAGGACCTGCAAGGAAATGGGAATTAAGACCGTAGCTGTCTATTCAAAGGCCGATGAAGAAAGTCTACATGTAAGGTTTGCAGATGAAGCCGTATGTATTGGTCCTGCACCAAGTAGTGAATCTTACCTCAAGATTCCAAATATCATTGCTGCCGCAGAGATTACAAATGCAGATGCCATTCATCCAGGTTATGGTTTTCTTTCTGAAAATTCGAAATTCTCAAAAATTTGTGCTGAGCACGAAATCAAGTTTATAGGTGCTTCAGGGGAGCATATAGACCGTATGGGAGATAAGGCCTCAGCCAAAGAAACCATGAAAAAAGCCGGAGTGCCAATTGTTCCCGGTTCAGAAGGATTATTGAAAGATGTTGGCGAAGCAAAGAAGATTGCCAAAAAAATGGGCTATCCGGTGATGATCAAGGCCACCGCTGGTGGGGGTGGCAAAGGAATGCGTGCCGTATTCAATGAAGAGAATATGCAAGACCTCTATGAAAGTGCGGTTCAAGAAGCAACAGCAGCCTTCGGCAATGGGGCTATGTACATGGAAAAATTGATTGAAGAACCCCGCCATATCGAAATCCAGATTGTTGGTGATCAGTACGGTAAGGCATGTCACCTTTCTGAGCGAGACTGTTCAATTCAACGGCGACACCAAAAATTGACCGAAGAAACGCCTTCCCCTTTTATGACCGATAAGCTTCGTGAAGATATGGGGAATGCAGCGGTAAAAGCGGCAGAATTCATTAAGTATGAAGGCGCAGGAACAATAGAATTTTTAGTTGATAAGCATCGAAATTTCTACTTTATGGAAATGAATACCCGTATTCAAGTAGAGCATCCGATTACTGAACAGGTTGTGGACTATGACTTGATCAGGGAACAAATCTTAGTTGCTGGAGGTGTACCTATCTCAGGAAAAAACTATTATCCAAAGCTTCATTCAATAGAATGTAGGATCAATGCCGAAGACCCTTATAATGACTTTAGACCGTCTCCGGGCAGAATAACAACACTGCATACTCCTGGGGGTCATGGCGTACGAATGGACACCCATGTATATAGTGGCTATACAATTCCACCAAATTACGATTCTATGATCGCCAAGTTGATTACAACTGCACAGACGCGCGAGGAGGCTATTAACAAAATGAAGCGTGCTTTGGATGAATTTGTTATTGAAGGAATAAAAACGACCATTCCTTTTCATAGGCAGTTAATGGTTCATCCAGAATACTTAGCAGGTAATTATACCACGAAGTTCATGGAAGATTTTGAAATGGAACCACAACCAGAAGAATAAAATTAAAACTCCGGCATTTGTCGGAGTTTTTTTATCTTATAACATGAATTTAAGTTATTGGGAATACAAGACTTGGTTATCCAATATTGATTATACCATTGTTGGTAGTGGTATCGTCGGATTAAATTGCGCATTGGCTTTATGTGAAAAACACCCCCATGCCAAAATATTGGTTTTAGAAAAAGGGGTTTTGCCACAAGGGGCAAGTACCAAGAATGCGGGGTTCGCATGTTTTGGAAGTATTTCTGAAATATTGTCGGACCTAAATAGCCATACTGAGGAAGAAGTAATTCAATTGGTGGGAAAAAGGTGGGAAGGCATCCACTTACTTAGAAAAACCTTGGGGGATGATACTATTGATTATCAAGAGAATGGTGGCCATGAACTTTTTCTTGAATCCAAGGAAGAGCTATATAACAACTGCTTAGACAACCTCGACAGGGCAAATAAACTTTTAAGACCTGTTTTTAAGATCGATGCCTTTGAACCACAAGGCAACCGTTTCCAATTTAAAAACATTAAAGAGAAGTATATAACAAATACGCTAGAGGCCCAGATTGATACTGGGAAGATGATGGCTGCTCTCTTACAATTAAACAGAAAAAAAGGTATTCGAATATTGAATGCAATTGCCGTTGAGGAATTTCAGGAGATTGGAAATTCGGTAAACGTTAAAACCAATGCCTTTGAGTTTAAGACAAGGAAATTATTGATTGCCACCAATGGCTTCGCTTCTCAATTAGTGGGTGAAAAAGTGGACCCTGCTAGAGCACAGGTATTTGTAACCAAACCAATACCTAAATTACATATTAAGGGCACTTTTCATTTGGATGAGGGGTATTATTATTTTAGGAATATAGATGATCGCATTCTTTTTGGTGGAGGTCGAAATTTGGACTTTAAAGGGGAGCAAACCTATGAGCACGGTGAGACTCAGCTGATTCAAAACCAATTGAAAAAAATGTTGACAGAAATTATTCTACCAAACACTTCTTTTGAGATAGAACATAAGTGGAGTGGCATTATGGGTGTTGGCCAGGAGAAAAAACCGATTGTAAAACAACTTTCCAACAATGTGTATTGCGGTGTTCGTTTAGGAGGTATGGGAGTAGCTATTGGCAGCCATATAGGTAGGGAACTTGCAGAACTTTCATCTTTGTAAATAGCAAATTGTTCATTTTTCTTTCTATATTGTTCTTTGTTTAATAAAGATTACTACCCCAACGCTTATTACCGCCTAAATATTTAATTATTCTGGACTTAATTGAATTCGATATCATCGTAGAACTGATATAATGATATGGGGAATATTGAGTTTAGAAAGATATTTTTATGGCCAAAAATGTATTTGAATCCAGTTTAATAGTGACGTGTTTCGTCTTTGCTCTAGTATGCTTTGTAAGTTGTTCAACTTCAAAGTCAAAATATCAGCGCGAATACACTCGGGTGTGGAAAGAGATCATAAAATCTGAAGCTTGGAAGAATTCCTTATTGACCGAGAACTCTGAAATCCAGACAAGGGATTCTGAATTTTATGCCACCAATACAGACACCGGTATTGCAGAAGATCGTTTTACCGCAAATATTGATATGGAAGCACTTTTTGATAGGCGTTTTAATTCTTTGGTGTCAAGAGCTTATTTTAAGATCATTTCAGAAGCAGAGAATGCCGATACTCGTCTTAAGGCAGAATTTGACCGGTGGAACAGTATGCAACAGGATACAGGCTTAAAAAAAGATCATGTTTTCAAAAAGAAGTATGAGACCGTAATACGAAGATACAATGCACACAAGGAGATGTTAGAGGGGCTAAAATCATGGAACATTTTTAGTGATTTTAGATCAAATGATCTGGATTTTTTCAAAGCTGAAAATAAGAATGAAATTCATAAAATGTATCAAAACGGGAGTACGGAAGATAATATGATCAACTTTCTGGTATACAGATTAGCTGATTTGTACCATTACGGGGACTAAGGAAAAACGATTAAAAGCTTTTTCATCGTACATTTATACTTATAAGTCATCAATGCCGAATGAGCGAAAAAGACCTTAAATTATCCTTATATCAATTTTGTCAAGGGTTTATTGACGAAAGATCTTCCCGTATTCTATTCCAAATAAAGGAACTTCAAATGGCCTTGGATTCAGAGACCAAAAGTAGTGCAGGTGATAAGCATGAAACAGGTAGAGCGATGCTACAATTGGAAAGGGAAAAATTGGGGCAACAATTGGCCGAAGTCCAAGATTTGAATCGAGTGATGCAAAAAATCGATATTTCATCCAAGAAGACCGCTGCTGCTTTAGGCAGTCTGGTTAAAACAACGAAGGCCAACTATTTTCTGGCAATCTCTGCAGGCGAGTTTAAATCGGGAGATGGTTTAAATTATTGCATTTCCCTAAATACTCCCATTGGTATAATGCTTTTGGGCAAAACCGTGGGAGATACCATTGGATTTAATGGGAGTGTAATAAAAATATTGGAGATTGAGTAATGGCATCAATCCAAACTGGGCCGCCTTCGTTTTGCCTTTTTTAAAGCATCTTTTTTCTTGGATTTCAATCTTTTTTCAATGGATGACCTTGAAGGCTTTGTTTTTCGTCTTTTTTTTGGAACCGCAAGTGCAAATTCCATTAGATCTAAAAAACGTTTGGTAATATATTCCTTGTTTTTATGTTGACTTCGACTTTCATCAGAATGTAAAATCAAAACATTAGCCTTGGTGAGCCTATTTGCAAGTTTATTGTATATGCGCTCTTTTTCTGTCAATGACAATGCATTTGAATTTTCAACATCAAAAGTCAATTCAACTTTGGTAGAAACCTTGTTTACATGCTGTCCGCCAGGCCCACTACTTCGAACCGCTTTAAGTTTAATTTCTTGAATGAGACCCTTTTTTTCCATCTGTATTATAAGTTCAACCGTTGGTTTATGGTCTCGATTGAAACGTTCAAAAACACTTTACTTTCGGGCTCTAAGGCTATAGGATTATTAAAGTAGATTTTTTGGTCTTCATAAATACCTTCTATCATATAATAACCTCCTTTGTAAAAAGAACGCTTTACCACGACTTCCAAACCTGATTTTTGTGATACCCTAAACTCATGGGCGTACACAATGATACGCCGTTTTGTGTCGGCATATGACTTTACAATATTAATTGGGATTTTGTTAGCCTCTCCAAAAAGGGAAGCGATGTAAAGGTCATTGGGGTGCTCATATAAATTCTTGGGGGTATTTTTGGCAATAATCTTATGGTCCTTCAAAACAACAACGTTATCCGCAAAAGGCAGCATATCATTATGATCGTGAGTGGCCGTGATTACCGTGACGCCTTTGTTTTTTAAATACCCGAAAAGGTTCCTTCTAAGACTGTTTTTTCTAAAATTATCAATATGGCTAAACGGTTCATCCAATAAGAGTATCTCTGGCCGTTCGGCAAGAACGCGGGCAAGCGCTACACGTTGTTGTTGCCCGCCACTCAAATATTTTACTTTTACTTTGGCGAAATCGGTCATTTCTATCATTTCCAATAACTCAAAGGTTCGCTCTTTTAATTTTTCAGGCTCAAAAACGGAAAGGAATTCACTTACGTTTTCTTCTACCCGGGTAAAAGGCATTAAATCAAAATCCTGTGAAAGGTATTTCATGTAAGGTTCTCCCGGGACTAGATTAAATTTTGGCCCCAATATTTGGGTTTCATCCCAATATACTTCACCAACCTCAACATTCAATAGGCCGTAAATAATTTTCAATAAGGTGCTTTTTCCACATCCACTTTCTCCAATAATGGATACATGCTCGCCTTTCGCTACTTTTAGATTGATATCTTCAAGTACCGGAATTTTATCGTAAGTAAAAGAAACATGGTCTACATGTAGCATTGTACAAGGTTCTTTTAACGGACAAAAAATCCGTTTCAATTAGAAACGGACTTTATGTTAAATTATTGATGCAAACCGAATTTATTCTTTGAATTCTTTCAATACAACTTGATTGGGTAATTTTTCAAATCCCATATTAAACAAGGTGAAACCAAAAATATCGGCGTACTGTTCGATGGTCTTACTTACTGGTGTGCCTGCACCGTGACCTGCATTGGTTTCTATACGAATCAAGGTCGGATTTGTACCTGCCTGCTTTTCTTGGAGTTCTGCGGCAAATTTAAAACTATGTGCTGGTACAACCCTATCATCATGATCACCAGTTGTGACCAAAGTAGCAGGATATTCAACACCTTCATTTACATTATGTACTGGGGAATATCCCTTTAGGTATTCGAACATTTCTTCACTTTCTTCAGAAGTTCCATAATCATATGCCCATCCTGCGCCAGAAGTAAAGGTATGATAGCGTAGCATATCCAAAACACCGACTGCAGGTAACGCTACCTTCATTAAATCTGGGCGTTGGGTCATCGTGGCGCCTACCAAAAGCCCACCATTACTTCCACCACGAATGGCCAAGTAATCTTTTGAAGTGTATTTATTGGCAATAAGATATTCTGCTGCTGCAATAAAATCGTCAAATACATTTTGCTTTTCGGTCTTTATACCTGCTTCGTGCCATTTTTTACCATATTCGCCACCACCACGTAGGTTAGGAACGGCGTATATCCCGCCTTGTTCCATCCATACTGCATTACCGATACTAAACGATGGGGTTAGACTGATATTGAATCCGCCATAACCGTAAAGAATAGTCGGGTTATTGCCATTCATTTGTAATCCTTTTTTATGCGTAATGATCATAGGTATTTTAGTGCCATCCTTTGAGTTATAAAATACCTGATGGGATTCATAATCCTCGGGATTGAAATCTATTTCAGGCTTCCAGTATTGTTCGTAATCACCCGATTCAACACTGTATTTGTAGGAAGATCCCGGAGTATTGTAGTTGGTGAACGAAAAGTAGAACTCCTTATCTTCTTTTTTCCCACCAAAACCACTCGCACTGCCAACTCCAGGTAATTTAACCTCACGAACTAATTTACCATCATAATCATATTGGTAAACCTTTGAAATGGCATCGACCATATATTCGGTAAAGAAATAACCCCCACCTGTATTTGGTGAAAGTACATTCTCGGTTTCTGGAATAAAATCCACCCAATTGTCAGGAGTCGGATCTGATGCATCCACGGTGACAATCTTTTGGTTGGGTGCATCCAAATTCGTTACGATATATAATTTAGTTCCTACATTTTCAATGACGTAACTATCTGTATCTGTATGGTCAAGAATGGTAACTAATTTACTCTTTGGTTTGGTCAGATCTTTAATATAAAGTTTGTTACCCGAAGTAGAAACAGAAGCAGTTATAATTAAATATCGACTATCCTCAGTTACTCCTCCGAAAATGTATCTATGTTTTTCCTCGGTTGTAGCCCCAAAGACGACAATATCATCTTTTTGAGGAGTACCCAATTTGTGATAATACACCTTATGTTGATCGGTCTTAGCAGAAAGTTCGCTTCCTTTTGGTTTATCATAACTTGAATAGTAGAAGCCTTCATTGCCTTGCCAAGAAACGCCACTAAACTTAATATCAACTAGTGTGTCTTCAACGATTTCTTTTGTTTCAGGATTCATAACAATTGCCTTGCGCCAGTCACTACCCCCTTCAGAAATAAGATATGCTGCCATTGAGCCATCTTTGGTAAAGCTAAGTCCCGACAACGAAGTTGTGCCATCCTCTGAGAAGGTATTGGGGTCTAAAAAGACCTCAGGTTCTTCTTCACCTTTTTGTCGATATACCACATATTGGTTTTGAAGTCCGTCATTCTTGTAGAAATACGTATAGCTACCTTCTTTGAAAGGTGATCCTAACTTTTCATAATTCCATAGATTTTCCAACCGTTTTTTTAATCCTTCTCGAAACGGAATTTTATCTAAATATCCAAAGGTGACACTATTTTGTTCCTTGACCCAAGCTTCGGTTTCTGGGCTTCTATCATCTTCTAGCCAGCGAAAAGGATCTTCGACTTTGGTTCCGAAATAAGTATCAGTTGAATCAGCTTTTGCAGTAATAGGGTAGTTCACAGTGATTAGCTCTTTTTTGGTTGTGGTATTGCAGGCAATAAGAAGGAAAGCCGCAACAGGAAATAGGATAAGTTTTTTCATGACCAGTTTAAATCAACTAGCCTTAAAAATACCATAAAAAAACCTTTGGTGTGATACAGCTCCAAAGCTTTTTATTTATTTAAAATATAACATAAGTAAGCTTTAGACGAGCTTATGCTCGACTAAATATTCAGCGATTTGTACAGCATTTGTTGCCGCCCCTTTTCTTAGATTATCGGCAACAATCCACATGTTCAAGGTGTTTCGCTGGGTCTCGTCCCTTCTTATGCGGCCAACAAAAACCTCATCCTTATCATGTGCATAAATAGGCATCGGATAGGTGTTGGTGTCCGGATTGTCCTGAACAGTTACTCCAGGGGTATTATTCAGTAATTGGCGGACTTCATTCAATTCAAAATCATTGATGAATTCTACATTCACAGATTCTGAGTGACCACCTGCCGTTGGAATTCTCACTGCAGTAGCCGAAACAGAGAACGTTCTATCATTGAATATTTTTTGAGGTTCTCGAGCTAATTTCATTTCTTCTTTGGTATACCCATTTTCCAAGAAATCATCACAATGGGGCAGTGCATTGCGGCCAATAGGATAAGGATAGGCCATTTCTCCCTGTACCCCGGCAATTTCATTTTCCAATTGTTGTACGGCTTTTACCCCAGTTCCTGAAACGGACTGGTACGTTGAAACAACCACGCGCTTCATTTTGTATTTTTCATGCAAGGGTGCCAATGCCATCACCATTTGTATGGTAGAACAATTGGGATTTGCGATTATCTTATCTTCTTTGGTCAATTCATTGGCGTTGATTTCGGGAACAACCAATTTTTTTGTTGGATCCATTCGCCAGGCCGAGGAATTATCCACTACGGTAGAACCAGCTTCAGCAAATTTTGGCGCCCACTCCAATGAAGTGTCCCCACCAGCTGAAAATATGGCAATATCCGGTTTTGCAGTAACGGCATCTGCAAGACCAATTACGGTATGATCCTCACCTTTATATTTTAATTTTTTGCCTACAGACCTTTCTGATGCTACCAATAATAATTCAGTAATAGGGAAATTACGTTCTGCCAATACTTTTAGCATTACTTCGCCAACCATTCCAGTGGCTCCAACAACTGCAACTTTCATACTATAATCTATTTAGAGGGCAAATGTACTTCAAGGATGATGAATGGGCAAGATAAAATATAGTGAATATACAAAATATAACAATATGTTGAAAATATAACAACTTGTGTTAGTCAAGCTATCGATGCAAATCTCGCAAAAGAAAACCGGCTCTTTTTAAAGAGCCGGTTTGGTTAAATCTAAGTGTAGCGGTATGCCCTGAATATTTAAACAGGACTTAGCTTGACTTATTTCTTTAAAGAATCACGAATCTCTGCAAGTAAATCCTCTGCAGAAGGTCCTGCTGGTGCTGCTGGTGCTGGTGGTGTTTTTGTTTTGTTGTAAGATCTTACAATTAGGAACATTACAAAGCCTACAATAAGAAGATTTACAATGGTATTGATCCAATTACCATAAGCAATAACAGCGCCACCTGCTTCTTTAGCTGCAGCCAATGTTGCATAGTCATTTCCATCCATAGAATAGAATAAGTTTGCAAAATCCATTCCACCGGCAAAATGTCCTATAAATGGCATTGCGATGTCATTGACAAACCCATTGATTACAAGCCCTAGGGCACCAGCCATAATTACAGCGACGGCAAAATCAATAACATTGCCGGTCATAATAAAATTCTTGAATTCTTTTAACATTTTAGTGTTTTTTATAGTTAATTATTAATGTTTCCGCAATGTAGTTAAAAAAAAGTTTCTTAACAAAATGTTAAAGAACTTTCTAAATCCCTTTATAAAAGCGTTTTATACGCTGTGAAATACCTGTAATCAATTCATAGGAAATGGTGTTGACATATGCTGCGAACTCATCTGCGGAAGGGTTTTCTCCAAAAATGATTACCTCATCACCTTCATTACAGTCAATGTTGGTAACATCGATCATGATCATATCCATACAAACATTGCCTATAATAGGGGCCAATGTCCCATTTACATTCACAAAGGCCTTGTTATTTCCATATTGCCTACCAATACCATCCGCATGCCCTATTGGCAGTGTAGCGGTAGCCCTATAATTATCTGAAGTGAAGGCCCTGTTATAACCTACGCTTTCATTAGGCTCAATTTTATGTATTTGTGAAATGACCGTTTTTAGCGTGGCTATTGGTTTTAGTTCAGCATCGATTGTTTTGTCATTTCCAAATCCATAAAGACCAATACCGCTTCGAACCATATCAAATTGCGCTTCTGGATAGTTGATAATACCGGAGGTATTTAATAAATGTTTAAAAGGAATATATCCTAACTTTTTATCGACCTCTTTTGCAATTTTTTCAAATGTTGTGATTTGTTGCTTGGTAAATAGTTTTTCATTGCTATCTTCTGAAGCAGCCAAATGCGAAAAGATTGAAGCAATTTTGATTTCATTGCTATCTTTAATCTGATCAATAATATAATCAACATCATTCTCCCAAAATCCTAATCGGTTCAGCCCAGTATTGAATTTAATATGTACAGGATATGATTTTTGGCTCAGCTTTTTACAGGCATTTAAAAACGTTCTTAAGATTCTTGGAGAATAGATACTGGGTTCAAGACATCGTTGAATAAGTTCTTCAAAATTCGCTGGCTGGGGATGAAGTACCAATATAGGTGCTTGTATGCCCGCATCACGCAAGGCGACACCCTCGTTAACGTAAGCTACCGCCAAATAGTCAACACCTAAATGCTCAAGCTTTTTAGCGATTACAACGGCATCAGAACCATATGCGAAGGCTTTTACCACACCCAAAAATTTGGTTTCAGGTCTTAATCTGTTTCGTAAAAAAAGGTAGTTGTGTTCTAAGGCATTTAAATCAATCTCTAAAACAGTTTCCAAAGTCTTAGGCATTGGTATCTTTTTTAGATTGAGGGACTTCTTCAATATTCACATCAATTTCCTTGACTCTTTCTTTTAGCATGGCCTTATAATATGCAGCCCTGCTCAGAGGTTCATATTCTCCGGTTTCTCCCAATAGGACCAAATCGTCATTATCGGCTTTCCTAAAACTATAGTTAGCCAAATTCCCCGTTCGTGTACATACCGCATGTACTTTGGTAACATATTCGGCAGTAGCCATAAGCGCGGGCATAGGACCAAAAGGATTACCCTTAAAATCCATATCCAATCCAGCAACGATTACACGCACTCCTTTATTGGCAAGATCATTGCAGACAGTCACGATTTCATCGTCAAAAAATTGGGCTTCATCAATACCAATTACATCGCAGGTATCGGCTAAAATTCGAATATTCGCGGCAGCAGGCACAGGGGTGGAACGTATTTCATTGGCATCATGTGAAACCACCATTTCTTCATGATATCTTTTATCTACCATAGGTTTAAAAATCTCTACTTGCTGTTTTGCAAATTGGGCGCGCTTTAGTCTACGGATCAATTCCTCGGTCTTACCAGAGAACATCGAACCACAGATAACTTCTATCCAGCCGAATTGTTCCTTATGATTAACAGTATTTTCGAGAAACATTTTGTAATTTTAGACGAAAATAAGGTGTTTTTTCGTTCTTGTTTATAAGAATTATAAAGTTATTAAAAAAGACTCACCTTTTCCGCAAAGGATAAAACAAAAGAGATGAAAAGAAAATTGAAAGAGGAATTGGTAAAAATGTCCACAGATATCATTACCTCAAGGAATTTAAATGAAATCACTGAATTATACGAGGCCTCAAAAAATTTATATGAGAAATTGGCTGTATTAAAATTCATAGAAGAAAATTTGAACGATATAGAAGTTGATGTTTCAAAAAATGTGATTGCTGCCAAATTTGAGAAAATGGCCAATGCCGTTTTAAATGTCGATTCTTCTGTTCCAGAAAGCAATCCGCATGAAGAAGATATCATAACGCCTGGCATGCAGACAATAAGGGATATGGTTTCTGAAATGCCTAATGATGTCGCTGTCGATGAGGTTCTGGCAGAATTTATGGCCAAGCCCAGCTTAATGAAGAATGATAAGGAACTTTTTGAACCTCAAACCGGGAATGCAGCGAATAAAGAAGAAAAGATGAAATCGTTAAACGATAAGTTGGCTGAAAAGGAGTTGAAAATAGACTTGAATAACCGCTTGGCTTTTGTAAAACACCTCTTCAATACAAGCACGGAAGATTACAACCGTGTTTTATCCCAATTGAATACCATTGATACCGAAGAACGTTCTATTGCGTTTATTCAGAGCATGGTGAAACCCGATTATAATAATTGGGAAGGAAAGGAAGAATATGAAGAACGTTTTATGGCTTTGATAGAACGCAAGTTTTCTTAGAATTCTTGAATACTTTAATATGATTTAGGCCTCACATAGGAGTGGGGCCATTTTATTTTGTATTGCCCTTTTTTATCTACCTTTAATTTTCGCAAAACGATCAATTCAATGAAAACACACAAAATATTTTACTGGATAGTTACAGCATTGTTAAGCTTGATATTGCTATTTTCTGCTGGCATGTATTTTTTCAATCATGCTGAAATAGTTAAAGCTTTTACTGCTTTAGGCTTTCCCACATATATCATTTACCCGCTGGCAACTTTGAAAATTTTAGGGCTGATAGTAATTTTAGGTAATTTAGGTGGTAATTTAAAGCAATGGGCCTATGCCGGATTCTTCTTTAATTTTGTATTGGCCTTCTTTGCCCATTTAATGGTGGGTGATGGCGAACAATTTGGTGCTTTGATGGCATTGGTATTATTACTTGCCTCTTATTTCTTAGGGAAGAAAGCGAGGTCTTAAAATATAGGTATGGGTAAATTATTCATCGTGCCAACACCAATCGGCAATCTTGAGGATATAACCTTGCGGGCGATTAAGGTCCTAAAGGAAGTTGGACTTATTTTGGCGGAGGATACCCGAACCAGCGGGAAACTACTACACCATTTTGAGATAAATACCCCAATGCAGAGCCACCATATGCATAATGAGCATAAAACGGTTGACAATCTGGTGAAACGATTAAAAAGCAGTCTGGAAGATATCGCTTTGATATCTGATGCTGGAACACCAGCTATTTCTGACCCGGGATTTTTATTGACAAGGGCATGTTTGGAAAATGGTATCGAAGTTGAATGTCTCCCTGGGGCAACAGCCTTCGTTCCAGCCTTGGTAAATAGTGGTTTGCCCAACGACAAATTTGTGTTTGAGGGATTTCTTCCCGTGAAAAAAGGAAGACAGACCAGATTGAAACTCCTGGCCGAAGAACCACGTACCTTGATTTTTTACGAATCGCCGCACAAACTATTGAAAACCCTTACCCATTTTGCGGAATACTTTGGGGAAGATAGATTGATTTCCGTTTCCCGTGAATTGACAAAACTGTATGAAGAAACAATTCGGGGAACAGTCAAAGAAGTTCTTCAGCATTACACTGACAAACCACCTAAAGGAGAAATTGTAATCGTAGTTTCAGGGAAGAAATAATGCAAAAACTGCTTTCGGAAATTAGAAGATGTGAAGTCTGCAAGGCCCACTTACCATTAGGGCCTAGACCCATTGTCGCTGCACATCCAAAATCTAAAGTGGTGATTATTGGGCAGGCGCCTGGGACTAAAGTACATAAAACCGGAGTGCCCTGGGATGACCCGAGTGGTAGACAATTGCGAAAATGGCTTGGTGTAACCGATGAGGTCTTTTATGACCAGTCTAAAATCGCCTTGATACCAATGGGATTTTGTTATCCAGGAAAAGGCAAGTCTGGTGATTTACCCCCAAGAACGGAATGCGCTCCTCTATGGCATGAACCCATGTTGGACAAAATGCCCAATTTAGAATTGGTAATATTAATAGGTATGTATGCCCAAAAATATTATCTAGGCAAAATGGCCAAAAAGACACTTACAGAAACGGTGGCTTCATACGAAACCTATCTTCCTAAATATTTGCCATTACCGCACCCTTCTCCACGAAATCGTTTTTGGTTGACGAAGAATTTGATGAACGAGTGGTGCCAGAATTGAAGCAGCGGGTTTCAAAGATTATGATTGGCGAGTGACTATTTTAGTAAAACAGTCATTTCGACCATTGGGAGAAATCGCACTCTAATCATACACAGGTCTTTAATTTATTAGATTATTCGCATTCACAAGGTCATGGGATTTCTCCTCACTAAAGTTCGTTCGAAATGACACAATGGGCACCATTGATTTTATTACAAATTTAGAATGACGAAGAACCCTTAGTTTGGTAAAAGGGTAGTATCGGAATTAAGAAAAAGGATAGATAAGTTTTTAAAGATTCAATCCTCATAAATGAAGAATAATTCTTCTACACTAAGTTTAAAAAGTTTAGCCATTTTAATTGCTAAAACCACCGAGGGATTAAACTTGTTTTTTTCTATGGCATGAATGGTTTGTCTAGAAACACCAAGTTTTTCTGCTAGTTCGGCTTGAGTTAAATCTAACCGTGCTCGTTCTACTTTCACCAAGTTTTTCATAAATCTAGAACTGATTTCTTTTTGTATGAAAATAATATCAAATAAAAAATCATAAATAATGATAACCAAAGGTCTAGACTAAGCTGAATTTTAGGATAAACCAGATAAACTATAAAAGCAATCAGTAAAAAAATAACAACAGTAATTTGATACGATTGTAGCCTTAAAATCATAATAAAGTCGTCTTCTGTTTTTTCTTTTGAAAACAAATAAACTAGCAGCCCTAGAGTCGGAAGAATATAGAAAATGGAAAAAAGGGTTTTACCGTATAAATCCCTAAAATAATGATGTGTGCCTTCGGTTACACCAGTCAATCCATCCATAAAAGAATCACCTGCAGTTAATAAGGAAAACAGAATAAATATAACTACCCCCACTTTTTTAAACCAATTTGGAAGTATTTGAAAACTCATAATTCTATTATATTTGTCTAAATGTAAATAAAACTTTACAAAAATACAATTATAATAGATAAATATTCTTTCAGATTATATTTCCCAAATGCGTAGCGATTTAAATTTAACATATAGAACCATCATGTTTGCTTTTCTACCAACCATGTTTTCCTAAATACTGGTCACAGAATTAAAACAGCGGGTTTCAAAGATTATGATTGGCTAGTAGACTATTTTAGTAAAACAGTCATTTCGACCATTAGGAGAAATCGTACTCTAATCATACACAGGTCTTTAATTTATTAGATTATTCTAATTCACAAGGGTATGGGATTTCTCCCCACATAAGTTCGTTCGAAATGACATTCAACGGTCAAATAAGTCAAAAGTTTAACGATCAAAAAATCCAGCAATCCAACAGTCTAATAAACTCCCCCTCCGTGCTTCCCTTTCTCCCATCCATGTTTTCCTAAATATTGGTCACCACTTTCCACGGCTCCATCTTCTATTGATGTGCCCATAGAATCGTTCCAACGGTTAAGATACCCAAAGAGTGAAATAACACCGAGCATCTCTACAATCTCACCTTGATTCCAGTATTTGTATAAGCGTTCTTTAATCTCTGTATCTACTCCATTGGGCACTTGTGAGGCCACTAAAGAAAAGTCCAGTGCAGCGCGTTCAGCTTCCGAAAATGGTCCTGTACTCCCAAATATTGTCCAACTGCTCCTGCTCGGCCCCATAACGTTCCGCGGCGCGAATGGCATGGGCCTGGCAATAACGGCATCCTGTAGAATTACTACTGACCCAAGCAATCATACGCTTTAATGCTGAGGTAACCCTTCCTTCATTGGCCATTACGGCCTTATTGAGATTTATAAAGGCTTTTGAAATGGCTGGCCTATGTTGCATGGTCAACACAGAATTTGGACAAAAACCCAAGGTCTCGTTGAAGAACTCAGCTAATTTTTTGGTCTCTGAATCGTGGTTGGGGTCAAGCGGTTGGACAAGTGGCATAAAATTATTGATTATTGATTATTAAAATTGCTGTCTGGTCGAGCGGAGTCGAGACCTATTTCTCAGAGTTAACTACTTCTAAGTATTTCTAAAAGTACACAAGCTCTTTTTTCTCGACAGTGCTCGAAATGACAGCATAGATTATCGTATTTTTAATGAAGCCCTAATTTGAAATATATGGCAAACTGAATTTCAAATTGGGTGGCTGAATTAATCCCGCCGTTGAGCGGGATCTAATTTCTTTTGTTTTATTTTTATCCTTCACAAGTAACGAAAAATTATGGGTACCACAAATCATATCACGACCAAATGGCTGGGCGGAATGGCCTTTGAGAGCAACAACACATCTGGAAATTCATTTAAAATAGAAGATGCTGATGAAAGTGATGGACTAAGACCAAAATCACTGATGCTATCGGCATTGGCGGGTTGCTCAGGCTTGGACGTAGCTTCGCTCATTAAAAAAATGAAGTTGGATGTAGATACTTTTCAAATAGACACCATTGCCAATATGACCGATGAACATCCGAAACATTATGATGCCGTTAAGGTTGAATA
>RCND010000523.1_pt1 | contig 21818 bp, 19 predicted proteins | sample 2041351 | NCBI WGS metagenome assembly RCND01 (sample SAMN09708230, study PRJNA481090) | Marine sediment metagenome, whole genome shotgun sequencing project. | biome: marine sediment; feature: ocean; material: sediment; isolation source: Sewage treatment plant 12B marine sediment (STP12B) ... | reverse complement strand
AAACCCTCAAAAGACAGCAACCACCCAAACTGATTCCAGTAAATCTATTGAAACCCTTCTTCAAAATGCAGAAAGCGCACCAACGACCCAACCGCCTAGCACTCAGGAAACATCTACTACCACAGAAGCTACTACTACTGAAGCAGTAACTCAGACTACTGCTAATGAAAAAGACCCTGCTCCCATACTTAGAAAATTCCAGAGTCCAACCTATGAAGCACTCATACCTATCTACCAAGTTCTTACTGGTTATCATTGGACTTTAGTAGGTATAGCTGCTAACCCAAATCAGATCAGTGGCACTGATGGCATCATTACAATGGATTATTTAACCGATTATACGTTGATGTTTATCTTTAACGAGAATGGCTCCATGTCTAAACATGAAGAAATTGATGGAGTGAAATCTGTCTTAGAGTTAGATTATGAGCTTATGGACAATCATTATTGTCAGACCTACCCATTTGCTGATGGCACTGGCTTCCGTTTCTATTTAGGCAATGATGGGTTCATCTATATGTGTACTTATGAAGCGGATGATCAACTTAGTGATGCTTCTGATTTCTGGGTTCTTGAACCCTTAGCAAACTAACTTTCTGAGGAGGTGAACCACATGAAAACCCGCCTAATTATTGGACTACTATCAATGATAACTTTATTGATGTTTGGTCGTTGTACCACGGTTAACGCAGCAGAGGATGCAACTACCTTGGCCATAAAGGTTGGTATAAAGGCTGCCGGCTATAACCTGGTGGATGCCGATTATACAGATGCTGAAGGTTTTGATCCGTCGACAGATATCGGTGTTGAAATCTATAATGCATTGTCATTAGGTTATGCTGAAGATGATGATTACCGTGCTGCAAGAGACATCTATATCATTGGAGGCAGCAAGGGCTCAGAAAATCATGTCTCTGTCATTGTCTATCGCTTTGACTCTGAACAATATGCCATGGAAGGCTTACAAAGTTGTGTTGCCCAGACCAATCGGTTGTTGAGTTCTAGTACAACTTCAGCTGATTCCTCTTCTATAGAAACTGAAGGAGAAGCTTTGGCCATCATGGCAGATCAAATGTTTGGTAATAGCCGTGTTGATTTTACTCACGGGACATTTAATGGTAATCCAAGCTATTTGGCTCATGGTTATTCCTCTTATTCTTCCTCTGAAGCTGATCAACTGCAAAAAGCCATGTTTGGCGATGTTCACACTTATACTTTTTCTTGGACCGATTCAGCCATAATGGTCACCGTAGCAACTACAACCCTTAATGCTAATAAACATGCAGTTCCATATATATATGATGCCTTAAAATCCATTGGAACCCTTGGCCCACAAGTATCTGAAGATATTATCGTTGACGAACTGGTTGATCCCGAAATGCGCATCACACTATCCCCAACATACTTCAAAGAATTAGAAGATACCGTTTCGATCGAGGTGCTATTATTAAATGACCTTGGTCTAGTTGCCCCTGATGAAACTGTCACCCTTGAGCATCTAGAAGACGGCAGTGTAATGACTGCAATGACAAATAGTGTGGGTAAAACAACCTTCTTAGTTAAACATACTCTAGAAGATCAAAAAAACTACACTTACAAAGTTAATGGGTTACAAATCACTAAAACAATTGAAATACCAGTACGTACTGCTGCCATCCAATTTGAGATCAATCCTAAAACTGAAGAACCTTACATTGGTGTTATTGCTCATAAAGATATGGCCCTTAATATTCTTATTGATTTTAGCGAATTTAAAGATGGTAGGTTAGTACTTTTTGACCCCGACTTAGGAGAGGTATCCGGTGACGCTCTTTCATTAACCGGGACTGTAAAACTTGATCAAGGTCTGGCAACTCTAAACTATAGCCCACCTGATTACTTGACCAATTCAATTCTAACCATAGAGGATGCTTCTCTTGGTTGGAGGGGTGTAGATACACTCAACTTCACCTATACTGATGAAAATGGGACAGATAGTGACTATACAATAGATATTGACTTATACAGACCTCCAGTTGTATTGGTTCATGGTTTCACAGGAGACGCATCAACTTGGCAAGTGTTAGATTACAGATTAACAGATCAAAAATACCATACAATCAGAGAAGAATATTATTATGGCGATCAGACCATTGAAGCTCAAGCATGGGCACTAGACACACATATTACCGACCGCTTAATCCTCTTCTTAGCAAAAGGCATCAAAGCTGATAAAGTTGATGTGATTGCACATTCAATGGGTGGTTTGATTTCTAGGTATTATGTAAATAATGCCAGTTATTATAACAACAATGTGCGTAAATTAATTATGGTTGGCACACCTAACCATGGTTGTACTTGGGTAGACAAACAGCTTGGAATCTTTCAATCTAAGCTCATAAAACATCATGAACTGGCTGCCTTACAACTTGCCCATGACAGTTCCTTTATGTATCAGCTCAATAAAGGGGAAGCCACAGGTGCACACTTAAATCCCAAAGTCCAGTATGGGTTACTCTATGGTTTTTCAGCAAAGCCTTGGTTCTTTGGGGGTGATGTGGTTGTCTCGGCTACCTCCGCTTGGTTGAATGGGATTATGAATGTGTCTGTTAATGATGTGACCCATTCTGGTGTCTTCCGTAAATGGGGTCCACCTATAACAGAATACGCCGTACCATTCACACGAATTGAAACCTGGTTACAGGAAGATATCTATAAACCAGGGTTAAGGAATAGCACCGTTGAACTTGTAAGTTTAAAAGGAAAGGCAACCATCAAAGCCTGGTCCGGTAATCAACAGGTTGAGACAGTCGTTAGTAACATTGATCCCTCAGGCAAACCAATTAAGCTTAATCCATATGATGATATTACTACCAGTGATGCTAAAGCTATCATAAAATTTTCAGTTAATGGTATTGCCGTCGGCTATGTTAATATAGACAAACATACTCATATTAGAATTGGTAATGCCTCAATCAAACATCTAGATGTCAAACTATTATCCGGCAGTGCTAGGTACATTACTTTTGATTCAAGCACTATGCATTTTATTGTTGAAATAGAGAAGAAAAACGGAGAGTGGCAGACTGTCACTGGCCTTGGCACAGACTTTGTTGTCACCAATAATGATGTCTCAGATGTCATTCTATTAGATGGCGCCGCTACCCTTGTCTATAACAATGAAAATGATGACTTAGAGCAAGTGAACATCTCTAAAGGCGAAGCTGTGACAATAGATATTTTAGGTAAGATTAATGACCATCAAATTGGCAGTAATGGGCAATGGTGGGAAGATGATTTTTATAAAATCCCTCTCATGACAACAATCAAAGGGGCCATTGTTGAGATGACTCATCAAATGATGAACAAAAGTAAATCGATGGGTTATAGTCTTTATGCTATCACTGTTGTTTTTCTAATGTTTCTGTTCATTATGTTAATGGGCAGACGTCATAAGTGGCTATTTGGGGTATTACTGATCACCTTGTCCTTCACTAGTATTTATATGTTATATTACGTCTCAAGTGACATCCAATTACCATTTTTCGACAAAATTAATCAAGTGATTGCAGGTATAATGACTTCTTACTTCTAACTTTGTGTTATATATAAGAACAAAAGTGAGCCACCGCCCACTTTTGTCCTAAGATGACACTTTCGTATAAGTAAATTTTTTCTTACCTTGAACGGTCTCTACAATACCATCTAAACTTCCCCTAAACTAACTATGGATTATTCATAAATATCACTTACACAGTCTAGTCCACCGAAATAAGTAAAAGATAAGCCAACGACTGCTCGTCAACTTATCCTATAATTTCAGTACATCAAAAGTTAAGTTATTACCTCTGTACAATTGTCCTTAGTCTTAATCTTCACCACCAAGCATACAGGGGGGTTTTAGACAATTTGGGGCTTCTCTGAAAGGACTTTTCCAACAAACTCTGTTACATCTAAAGATGACATACAGGTGATGATTGTATGATCTTCTGATTTTTCCAAGTACACAAGATCCAATGGTCCCGCTTGAAGTATAAGGAAATTCGATCGATAAAGTAACCCATCTTTGAGTTGTCCAACGGTCACATCAAGAATGCCCTCAACAATGAGAAAATTGCCGGCAAATAATACACCTTCTCCAATGAGATAATAGCGGTCATTCTCAAACTTTAATAACCCTTCTTTTGTTAATAATTCCAGTGCTTGATCTAAGGCTTCTAATGAGAATTCTTCAAAGCCTAAATTAAGGGCAAACAAATGATAGGATAGGTTCTGAGAATTTTCTCTGATATTGTTGGCTGCTTCCAGGAATTGATCTTTGCTGAACCCACCACAAACAAAGACTTCTTCATTGGCATAGGCACTAAATACATCTCTTCTATACATATCCACTATGACAGAAAATATAAAGGCACTATCTGAATCAATTTCTAAAGATAAATCGCTACCCGTTAATTTGCTTCCACCCATAAAGTCTTTAAGATACTCAACCATGGCTTCTGGATTTGATGGGAAATTAATGGTGATGTCATCTTCATCATATACGACAGAAACCTTTTTCTCTCCTGAGGTATATATTAATTTTGTTGCCGAAATGGGACCTCTTGAAAAAGTTGTTTGTACAAAGCCATCCACCGTGGATAAGCTCTCTAACACTGGCACGTAATCCACACTAATCTCATTGGCCTCATTGACGACGCCTAGTTCAACAAGCCTTTTTTTATCACTCTCCTCAAATGTCTCTTCTTTAACGAGGACAAATGGGGAGATGATCGATGGGGATTCAAAGCCTTTCCCCAACCAACACAATTCTTTTGATTTTAACCTTAATTCTAATGGCATAGCCGCTCCTCCTACATTGATATTTTTAAATCACCGAAAATAAATCCATCTCCCTTAGGAATGTTTTTCCCTTGATTAATAGCATTGTTCTTAAATGCATCTTTAAACGTGTCTCTAAGAATGTTTTTTACTGTCGGATTACCTTTGATCGTGGCTTTAAGTATTTCTTTGCCTGTATACTCACCAAGATGAATGTCCCCACAACTGTCTGGTAAGAACTTACCGGCCGCTCTATCTACAACAGCGTCTATGGTCGCTTTTTTTATTCCTGAGATAACCCCAGATGTGATTGACTTACCTTTTTGATAAGAATCAACGGCACCTTGTGATGCCTCTGATACAAATCCTATACCATCTTTCACCAATTGATTCTTCGTAAATTCCTTAGCCACGTCACCAGCGCCTTTGATCACACCTTTGGTTATATGAGAAGCCGCATTGGCAGGGTCTAGATAGGCTTCTGTTGACCCTGTAGCCACTGCTTTTGTACCAACGTATATTTTCTTAATTGTCTTGCCCGCAGGTCCCGTTACTTTTTCCAATGCATCAACACCAGCGTCCGCCGCCGCCTGTATTACTTCAGCCCGTTTAAGGTATTTATCTGATAGATTGCCAAATTTTGTATATGCCCTGCCTTCTGCACGAATAGCATTTATATTCCGTCGCATAATTTCTTTTTTCTTTCTATCTATTTTCTTTTTCCGAAGATCCTCAAATACTTTATCGTATATCGCATCCACTTTTCTTAGGCTCTCTGCAACAGATTTACTTGGACCAATAGGTTCTCTCTTTTTGGCCTCATATTTATAATCAACACCCTCTTCGGTGAGGGTTTTGGTCAAATCTTTCTCTCTGCCTTTGTACATTTCAAGTTGACTTTTTGCTTCTGATATATCATAACCTGCAGTACCATAACCTTTTATGCTAGCTTCAATCATTTCTATCTGATCTCTTGTATTTTTCAGATCATCTTTTCGGCGATTTAACCACTCACTCTTATGCTCTATTTCAGCTTCTTTGGCAATGATATCTAGTTGTTTCTCAAATTCTATATGTCCTGCCTCTTCTTTTTTGTCGCTCAGATGCTCGATATAGTCCTCGTATTGCTTCTTCGTTTTTTCATAGTCGGCACCCTCTAGGGTGTCTTTTGTTTCTTCCCATTCCTTCTGATACTCACCTATTTCATGATCCAATTGGGCTACTTTACTTCCGTAACCTATATCCGAATGAATAAACTCATCTGGGTCGAAATCCCTGTTGGGACAGCTGCTGCTCCCGGCATTCACGCCATCAGGTAACCCATCTGCTGCACCTGAGGCCGCCATGGCCGAACTAATGCCTACTACAGACACAACTGCACTAGCAAAACCCGTAGCTGCCGCAGCACCAAAACTGGTGCTGCTAGAATTTGTCACAAAATCTTGTCTGATTTTCATTACTACACCTCCACCAATCTATCACAAAGTACTATTTCGCTTTTTATTGGACAGCCGCCCAAGCAATGGCTTTTATTGCTACAGTTTGGACAACTCATGCTTTGCAAATCTCTAAAAAATTCAAACTGACGACTTTCCCAGGCATCATCGATAGAATGTCCTTTTAATAGATAGCCCCATTTCAACTCTTGATCAAAACTACAGGGCGTCATGGTCATATCCGGTGTAATATAACCACTATACCTGGCCCCTTCACATGTATCAATTGAATTCAAATGAATGTTAGGGCTATAATTAATTAGCCCAGGGACAGTGCAAGCATCAAACCCTGCTACATCACAATATTTATCTTCATTGAATAAATCGAAAAATGCTATTACCTTAGGATTAGACACTTGTAATACCTGATCACTTTGACCTAGCCCAACAGGCTTATGCAAAAGAAATATGATTCTGTTAACACCTTGTGGCACTTTATTTTCCACCAATAAATCATAGGCCTCGTCTAGGCTATTGTTACCAAGAACGTAATGTATATTGGTTTTAATCCCATGGGCTAACAAAAGCTGAATTGCCTTTAACGTATAGTCTGATCTGTACCAACTTACAGCCACTGCGCCACAGTACTTCTTGATCAGCTTTGCTTTTTGATCTGTCAAGCCGTAGCCGGAAGTGGTCAAATTAGGGATGATATCATTTTCCCTTGAATAACGAAGGATCTCTTCAAAATCCTCATGCATGTCTGGGTCGCCTCTGCCACCTAGGGCAATTTGATGCATACGACCTTTGGATTGATCAACAATCCATTTATAATTGTCTATGGACATATTGGCCTGACTTTTATTTAACCCATCTTGATAACACTGTACACCTGCTTTGACACATAAACCACTTGCCCCATGAACACAATGTCCCATGATACCTACATCTAGTAAATGTGGGTAAGATGCTCTAAACGGGTCCTTGCCGGTATCCTTACCAGCATCGTCATAAATCCCTGTACGGTAATAAAAGCCTGTATCTAAATCAAAACTATAGGCAAATCTATATCGATCATCTCTTACGGTTTTCAGGTTAATTTTCATTCACCTCTTTTTTATCTATTATGAGTAAGACGCACCCAGCGACAGCCAAAATGGTCCCAAGGATATACCCACCAGAACCTAACTTAATGACAGCAAATATTGTGTTACCTACTAACCCAAAAACAACGCCTGAAACCACCATATAAATGGTTTCCGTTGACATTTCCGGAAGACTCTTAATCCATGCAGTTAGGTCTTTGACAACTAATTTAATCGCTACAAATAGTAAGCCTTTGCTGCCTTTTGACAATCCATTAACTAAGGCTAGTGCAAGCACATAACATACCAGCACTTTATCAATCCTATTGTTCCTTGATAAAAAGTTAGCCATATAAAATCCTATACCACCGCCAATAAGTAGCCGTGCATTGCTAAGCTTACCTAGATGATCCCTAGATGCTTTTAATTGGGTGGGGAACTGCCTAAAATCACCAACAACTTTTGAAAAACCTTCGTTTCTAACCCTTATGAATAAACTTCTACCAAGTGTAAACATAATGACCCAATAAATCGCTCTTGGAACCGCGCTGTTATAAGAGGATGTTAAAAAGACAAGGGTGAGAACAACAACCTTTCCAGGACCATATAAAGAATAGGTTGGAATTGATTCCAAGATGATGTTGACCACCGTCAGAACAACTAATGGTAACACAACCATCATCAATATTTGGGGAAGCTGACGGATACCCCTCGCAATTAGGTAGATGAATAATTGCCATGAATGTTCATAACTATCAAGCCCCGGATTTTTCTTAATCTTGGCTTCTGGTGGCTGAACGACTTCTACAGGCTTATTCATTTTTGGTATTCTAGGTAATCCAACATTATTTTCCAAAGAAGCACCCCCTTCTGCTATTAACAGAACTGTTGATGATTTTATCGAAGATAGAGACATTGTTTTGTTTTAATCATACCACTAGTAATCTCAGGAGTAAACGTGAAAATCCTGATATTAACCCTTAGAGAAATACAATTTTTCCAAAGAATATTTCTTGTTCATACACCCTACATTTTAACCACTAAACAAGGTTCTATCTGTAGGTTTGGGATACGCTCTCATGTCCTGTTGCGGTACACCACCCTCTTAGCCTTACGCATCACTGGGGACAGACCCCTCTTATTCAAAAAGCGAATCAGATGGGTCAATCCCCAGATGATTCACAACAATTCTGCACCTAATAGTCATACCCACTAGAGCTGAAAAAAATCCTTCACCCGCCGCTAAGTTACAAGTATTTATACATAGATGTCACACCACCGTCACACAAGCCTCATACAATAAGCTTAGAAGTTAAGAAATATTTAGAGATTAACCCATTGAACTTAGGGGTTGAGCTTCTAACAAATGTATTGATAGACGACGATTGTATACACATAAAAAGGAGACTAATGATGACGAATAAAAGAGTTAAATTAATAGGACTATTAAGTATAATGATTGTAGGGATGTTGGCTTTCACCTCCTGCTCAAATAAGGATGAATCCTTGGCTGTTGACACAACTTCAGTCATTGAACAAGAGACTATAGTAGATGTCACCCAAGAAGCTGACGCCCCCTCCTCTGAAGATTATGGTGCTCATGGCGCTGAGCTCAAAACAGAATTCACTCTAGAAGAGATGATGCAATACGCCATCGAAGATGAGTATCTGGCTTACGCGGAATATGAATTGATCATCAACGAGATGAATATAACCCGACCTTTCTCCAACATTATTCGAGCAGAAGCCACCCATATTGGCTATATGGAAGACTTGTATGAGACCTATGGGTTCGAATTATCTTCCATCGATCCAAGTGAACATGTGGTCCTTCCTGAGTCTGTTAATGCAGCCTTTATTGCAGGCGTTGATGCCGAAATCATCAACATAGCTATGTATGAGAAATTCTTAGAACAAGAATTACCAGATGATGTGCGCAATGTTTTTGAACAATTAAAAGCGGGCTCTGAATCACACTTGAAAGCTTTCCAAAAAAATGTGCGCTAATTGCGCCTCACTTGCCCTGGTACGCATCACTGGGGACAGGCCCCTCTTATTCAGAAAGCGAATCAGATGGGTCAGTCCCCAGATGATTCTCAGCCTTGTCCATAACAATGACAAAAGAGTCTATAAGATATGAAAATCTTGTAGACTCTTTTGTTGGTGTGGTTAATGATAATAGGATTAGATCATACATATTTTTATATAGTCAGTAAACTCTTGCTGTTACGTAACCTTTCAAATCAATGAGTAGATAACCAAAGATCAAATAAAGTGCTTTTGCTCCAAAATTAATGTAACCAATTTCTAGTATAATTAAGCCTAGAATAATTGTGACAACACCATACATCAGTTCGTTGTTAAATACTCTTTGTTCACTATTACCTTGATTCTTACTGGGTAGTATTAATGGTAAGTGAATGGTTGGTTTCTTTTCACGAATTATTTTGAATGCATCAAAAATGAAAAGTGTTCCTACTACTACTATTAAAATGGCTATTGTCCATATTTGCATAATAATTTCCTCCTGAAATCTATTCTCAATATGACGGTTTAATGGTTTGACTTATTCTTAAACCACATTCTATTAATTACTTACTTATGTATAGATAAAAAGATATTGAAATAAATGATGACCATAATATATCACGTATTGTGATTAATGTCAAGAGGCTGGCTCCTTACGCATCACTGGGGACAGATCCCAGATGATTCGCTTTTCCGACTTATATTAAAAATGTACACATATCATTGATTAACTGATCCCTTTCCGGGATTGGTAAGATTCCCCAATCATGGGGCATATTCTCATAAGCGTGAAAGATGAAGTCAGCACTGGCACTCTTTGCCTTTTTTTTCAACTTCAAACAATCTGGCATCAGCATTTCGTGTGTGCCATAGAAGACTGCTGTCTGCGGCATATATTCTAGGGCTCCATACATTGGTGATAACATGAATTGCTTCTGATCATCACCATTAGCGTAACTATTGGCACAGTGTTTCAAGAAGTCATCGTTGAGTATACAATCCAAATGTTGGTAATCTTTAATTGCTTGATTCGATAAAGTGATGTCTATCCATGGCGACAATAAAATATTCTTCACTGGCAATGGCTTGAAGTTATCTCTGATTAACTTCTGGGTAAACGCTAAAGCCAAGCCTCCGCCGGCCGAATCACCTAATAAGACAAAGTCATCTTTTGGGTATGTCGCCACAAGATATTCATAAGACTCAGTCACCATCGAAAAGGTCTCACGGTAGGTACTTTCTGGTGCCAATGGATAGTCAACAACGCTTATTCTTGCCTTTGTTCTATCCGCCAATGCTGCAACAAGCTTCCAATGCATTGTGGTCATTTCAAAAATATACCCACCACCATGGAAAAAAACAATATGTTTATGACTGTTTTTCAGGTCACACTCAAAAGTAACCACTTTTCTACCTTGGACCATGTGTTCTGAAACCGTGTAGTGATTTTTTATCATTTTGGGCACAAATTCTTTTTGTGACCTGCTTGGATTCTCCATCATTTTGTTCAGTCTTTTTCTGAAGTTAATGAACTTCAATGATTTTTCTAATAACGCTACGCTTAGACGCATAATTTGGTCCTATTACCTTCCTAGGTCATAAAAACTAGTGCTTTGGTTGGTATTATAGAAGGCCATTCTCTTACTGACGAGAACGGCCTGTATATGTGTACGATCAATGATGAAGTATCTACTTCTGCAATAGTTAGTTCTCTATTTTAATAAAGGACAATGGCAAATGCTGCAGAGGTTCTCTTCAATGTCATTGACCGTGCCACAGGCATTACAAAAGATGATGTTATCATGGCTTTTATCGTATTTCTCATAAGTATTTAGGCCTTTATGATGACGTAGCTGATCGCCTATGCGGTAATAGTCATAGGTTGTTTTGATATTCCGAGTCTGGAGCTTATGTTTCTTACCATTCTGCTCCTGTATAACCACTGTGTAGATAATAACCTGTTCCATGCGATATTCATCGCCAAAATTAACTTTTTCCTGTTTCTTCTTAATTTTCTTGTCAACTACCTGGCCGTCCCACGTTCTACTTGTATGTCCCTTAACCCTTTGTACCAGAGCAATGACTAGGAACATACCACCAATAGCAAGACCAACAAAAAAGGCTTCTGGGTTGTCCATGTCAGATGAGGTCTCTCCATATATTGAAAAGCCTATAATAGCAATAACCGCTGCAACAAGTGCAAATCGAAATCCCAATTTCATCGTACTACGTCTATAGGTCTCAAAAGTCGGATCATTAATAAGAGATGAGTAACCTTGTCTAAGGGGCTGTTGACTCATTGGTGGTGCTGGCGGTGGTGGTGGTGTTTCCAATGTTTTCAGTGGTGGCAGTGGTTGTATTGGCTCTGTTTCAACTAATGCCGTGCCACATTTTGGACAAAACTTCTGACTTTCCTCTAACTTGTACCCACACTTATAACAAAACATATCAATCTCTCCTCTATCGTCTCAGGGATGGTTCTATTTGCTGTCCATGACAACTCGTCTATCACTTAAGAATATTGTAAAATATTAGAAAACTCATAGGTCGTACCAACTTCTTTTTTCGCTTGATACATTGCCTGATCCGCTTGATTAATTAAGTCATCTATCTGTTGTGCATCTGTAGGAAATACGCTAATACCTATACTTATGTCTATAGATATGGACGTTTCATCGATGATTAACGGTGTTTTTAAGACATCTGTAATTCTGTTGACTAGGGCTTCCGCATCCGTTGTCGTTTGGATACTTTTCGGGAAAATAATAAATTCATCTCCCCCCAATCGTCCAATCAAGTCATCTTCTCTAAGGCAATTCTTCACTCTGTTTACAACATATTTTAAAGCTGTATCACCTATAGTATGACCATATCGGTCATTGATGGCTTTAAATTTATCAATGTCAAACATAAAAAGTATACATTTCGTGTTGGTACTTTCACAGTCATTCAGTGTTCTTGAAATCTGGTTGATGATGTTCTGTCTACTTGCTATGCCCGTCAAATCATCATAATTTGCAAGATTATAATAAATATCTGATTTTTCTTTTAGCGTACTCATCTTTTGCTTCAACAAAGTATTTTTCGAAGAAGAAGAGATACCAAAAAACGCAATAAAATATCCAAGAATAATAAAGACAATTACTAGGGATATTTCAACCAAGGAACCAGTATTGCTTAATATTTGGTTGTTCCATGAAAAACTGTTGATTAACAGTAATAATGCTATGAGCATATATCCAGACATTAAATGAATGACGTTGACATTGATTTTCCCTAGTACTGCTTTGAAATAATTTCCATACCACTTATAGGCTATTCTTAATAATAAAAGCTGTAGAACAATCCTAATGGCATTAACGACATAAACATTCACAGTATCACCACCAACTAAATTATAAATCATGTTCGAAATCGAAACTATTGTTGTTGAAAACACCCATATACTTAACATTGCGAATAGTTTTATCGAAAAGGCATCACTGAACACTATATAGATATATGCAAAATATAAGAAAGCTATGGCATAGAAAATATATTTGTAAACTATGAGATCTGTAATTCTATTTCTAAAATAAATGCCCAAAATGAGGACAACCAAAGTATTCACAATAAAAGCTATTACGCAATAAGGAATAGACCTTTTTCTTGTAAGCATCGTGTGATTTGTCAGTACATTTAGCAAAGCAATCATTATTGTAGCAAATAATATCATACAATTCTCCCTCTTGCATTTCGTGTTGTGTGGAATTACTACTAAAATTTAGTCGAATCTCTGTAACCCCGCTATCGCCTTACCTACAATCATACAACTCATTACATAATGATACAATAAATGAAGGGAGTTTTCATGAAAAATCATTCCAATTATACCGACATTTTCAACTTTGATACCTTTGTACCTACAAATAATAATTCCTAGCGTCATATAAGGACAGGCTTGGATATAAAATCCTCGCCTGCCCTTTATGGTTCTATAAGAGTATTTCCATTAAATCATGACCGGAAATCGTCGCAAACCGTATGCCTGAATTGCCTTTACTGATCATTAAGATGGCCGTTGGTGACCCATAGATGACCAATGCTTTTTCACCAAAAAGCTTGTCTTCACCGACCAAATAGTTTTCAGCACTCACCACACTGTTAAACACCAATAAATTGTCTGCCATAATAACCAAAGCATTCGCGACGGCGATCTCATCACCATCTAACTCAATACATCCCTTAGTTACAAGTTCACCCAGAACCATTGTGAGTTGTTCTGACGGCAAATTGTAAGCATCATCTTCCATCAAGCCATAGACCAAAGGTGCCAACCGACTGTTCATCAGTGGCTTAGAGAAGTATTCAAGTAACATCTCTTGTGTTAACCCTTCCCTGGGCTCTATGCCTAACAATACTGAAAGACTCAATTCTATTCTCAGGTCCATAATCCCCGCTAGAACCAACGCTTCCAACTCTTTTAGGTCATAGTCAATCTCAGTAACCACGGTGTCTGAAGTACCAAATATATCGCTGTAGAGAGCAAGGGACTTCTCCACTTCACCTGGATCCTCTATGACAAAAATACTGTCTTTTTGGTTGACTGAAATGACAGGTCCTTCTTCAAAATGATAGACCACCCTTTGAATCTGACCAATGGGGGTTAATAATAGGGTTCTTTCAGCTTTAATCGCTTGATTCATTCTGCCAAAAAGTGCTTTTGCCTCATCTGTTAGACCGTTATCATCATAAATCTTTTGTTCTTTTAGCTGCTCTTGATCAACCTCTCCTACCTCACCTGACAGATTTGCCAGAAGAGATACTGGAGAAAACGCCTCAAAGGCCTCCTTAATCATTAATAGTGCATTCATCGATACTTGTAATTTCATCTATTCATCACTCCTTCATCTGTCAAACATTCTTTTTAAGCATCATCATATCGATTAACTCTGAACCGGTGCTTCCTTTTTTACCTTCAATGGTTGAATTGACATGGTTCGTCGTAAATCCTTTTATTTGACCAAGAATGGCATCTTTGCCACTTTTAGGAATCATGCCGCCTAGCTTACCAAAGCTACTGCCAATATAGTCAAACCCTGCGCCGATGCCTGTCTCTGCAGCGCCTTGTTTAACGGCATTGTATATATCTCCTCCAAAGTTTTTTGAACCATTGGCCACCTTATTACCTATTGCTGTAATCACATTGCCACCTACATTAGCGACGCCTTGACCAAGATACTTAACAAAACCACCAGATTTATCAAGCATACCACTGGCGCCTGCTTTTAATAGGTCTCCACCACCTTTTCCTATGCCAGTAATGGAGCTCTTCCAAAAGCTTTTCTTACTACCTGCCGAATTGATGTAATCATTTGTGGTAGCACCAGCATAACCTTTAACACCTACATAAGTATATTTGATGGCTTTGCCCATAGGGCCAGTTGCATCTGCCAGAATATCTATACCCATGTCTGCACCAATCTGAATAATCTCTGCGCCAAGAAGCATCTTATCAAACATGTCTCCTCTTTCTCTTTGCGTCTGAGAAATTATGGTATCTCTTAATTCATTTCTTCCAATTTTGGCTATAATCTCTTTTTCTGTAAGGTTATAACCATATTTACGTTGAAGCTTAATCAGCTGTTCCTGAGTGTGGGCATCTTTACGTATTTTGTCAAAGGCTTTAACCAGGTCAGGATCACGTTTCAAATTATCAACTCGGTGTTTCGCTATGGTTGCCGCATCTCTCTCAAGGTTCGGTAATACGTCTTTTTCATAAGTTTCCAGATTAATTGGGTTACCTGATTCAGGATTGATCCACTCACCAGTATATGGGTCTTTAACAATTTCCATATCTTGTCCTGTGGAATTATCGATGATGGTTCTTTTATCCCAGTCTGCTTCAGGTATTTCCTCATAATCATCTTCCCATGGTAAGACTGGCTCTCTTTCAGGAAGTATGCCTCCATTGGCTTCCCTAATCTCTTCGAGGGACTCTTCCGAATAGCCTCCATAGGGGTATTCCATCCAATCATCCATTTGTTTTTCAACATCTTCTGGGTTACTACCATCTGCCCAAGGACTCTCTTCAGGATAGTCACCTTCATACTCATCTTCGTAATCACCTTCGTTGCTTGTAGGCTCATTACTCGATGTTGACTCATTATCGCCTATGCTAAAAGGATCATCGTCCGGTTCATCTGTATTGGCCATAGCATCCGCCAAGATAGCAAAACCTTCTTTGTCTTCTTCACTCACCAGACCATCTCCAAAAGATTCATTCGAACGCTTCATGGCTTCTTCACCAACAGATAAACCGCCACCAACTTCCTGAGCCCTTAAGGCTTCTAGGGCTGCTTCTTTTTTCCTTCTATCCAAAATACTGCTCATCATCTGACCTAATACACCCACCAAGGATGGTAAAGCCACACCTGCCATAACATGAATAGGAAAGTCCGGACCGGGAATATTGTCAAGGCCAGATATACCTGCCGCTGCCAAAGCTTTTGTCACCAAATTAGAGAAATATTTGCTACTTTGATAAGCAACACCCTCAATGGCATAACCATTGTCGTCTAACTCATCTTTTGACGCCCTGAAATAGAAACCTTCACCTTCAATGGTTACCTTAGGTGCCATAGTGTCGTTGTGAACCATGGTAATGGACACATCTGCACCCACGTTAGCACCCACCGGTGTCCTAGTTAGATCCAAATCAAAGTCAAGTACTGCCACACCATCGTTCTCTTCTCGTGATATCACTTCACATACTTGAGCAAACATGATGTCTTCGTATTCGCTTATAATCTCAATGGAATCACCATGATCGACCAAGTCAAAATCATGCCTTTTCAATTCCAAGCTAGGCACTTTGGTGGATACGGGACCCATAACATTAGAGGTTTTAATGATTGTCATATCTAACTTATAGTGGCCAGAGAAATTAAATGAAGGCTCTAATGGTGGTCCAAAAGATGCAAAATACTCTGGGTAGCCATCTTCCTGAACAACCAGAACACTAGGATCTGATGGAATAATGGTATAGCTACCTGCTTTCATAGGTAAATCAGGCCTAATCACCCACATGCCATTGGGAACATCAGATAAGGTATCTCCTGCTGCTTGATAAATGGCTAGAACTTCACTGTCCTCATCCAAAATGGTGATGTCTCCAGGCAACGCACCTTCACCTCCATTAAAGGTATTAAAGACCAGCTCATGAAGGATAGCGTCTTCAGTCAATTCAATCACCGGCATGGTGGGCATTTGACTGATTGTGTTAAGTTCAAGGCGATACTCTTCATCGTTGTAGAGGTAATCATACAAAGCATCACTGCCCGCGTTGATCATCATCTCTGCTTTGTCTTTTTCAACACCTTGAAGTTCAAATGCCCATTCAAGCCATTTTTCTTCGTATTTATCCCAAGCCTCTTGATCCACAGCTTTTAAAGCAACGGCACCATAAATACCAGTCTGCTTATTTCTGACCAGTTGATCGGTATGGGTTGTAGTTAATTTGTAGTCGCCTGATTTGAGTAGGATATCCTGCTCTGATTCTAATGAGTATGACAACTCCAGTGCTGTGTCATTTTCCAAGTCATAAGCCACACCTTCATGTGGGACCATTAGGTAGGGACCTATCTGATTGCCTACTTCATCTTCTAATGTGCAATAAACCTCCGGAAGTTCACCCTCACTCATAGGGAATGTGTAAACCATCTGCACTTCTCTCAAATAGATATCACTTCTAATCTTAAGCTTTGTATGAAATTCATCACCAAGGGTCATATCCATGTCCGTATAATCAAGATCATCGTCCATATCATAACTGCCTGCATAGGTGAGGTACATTCGGTCAAGATCTCGTTGTGTGGTAAACTTCCCACTGTCGAAGATCAATTTCTCATAGGGCCTTTCCGGCTCTCCATCTAAGGTCCCTTGATCACCAATAGAAGCAGCCAGGACTGTCAATGGCATCATCATAACTAACAACAATGCTGCAATTAAACTTAATATGCGTTTCATCATAATGCACCTCCTACATTCTGCTCTCAAGAAGAGAGCGGATCAAGTCATAACCACCGGTAATATAGGTAGGTAAGAACTTCACTTTGTTTATAGTCAGTAGCCACAGAGAGGCAAAGCCACCTGAAACAACCATTGAAGCCAAAGTATTTCTTAGCTTTGATTTTCCAACATATTTTTCTAGTTCATTTGAAGACACAACACCAACAGACATAAGTGCTGCACTAACAAAGACCCCTTGCACTTGCCAACCTAAGACAAAAACAGCAATCATTGCCATCACTGTAAAAGGAAGGAGGAACAACATGCCTTTATTCACTACTTCTTTGATCACCTTTTTATCCAAGGTTTTGTTTAATTTAGGGTTCATCATCCAAAGAATGGATCTGTAAAAAGTTGTTGCCACAAAGCCAAAAAGTATGCCTACCAATACACCTGCCATCAACCGCCCACTATTTAAAGGATCAGAGACTTCTACAAAACTTGTAATACCCAATAAAATAAAACATATTCGCCTTAACCATGCCATACACTCACCCCCTATATGCTGCCAAAGAAGGACCATGAATAAATAACAGCCGCTCCAATGACAGTGGACAATATCAAACTAATTGCCATGTTTTCTCTGCTCATTTTTCTAAAGGTATAAAACATTGGACCAATGGCCCACAGAACACCAGTAAGACCAAAAGCAATGGACACTTTCCAGCTAAAGAAGATACTGAAAACCAGACCAACCAGCCCATAAATCAATGCGCTGCCATAACTCATGCAGATAGATCGTATGGTCCAAGTTAAGGTCTTATCCGTCTTAAACACCTTCATGACCAACCATCCGAAGGCTCCAAATAAAGGAATCACCAAAACGCCATACACCACACCGGCAATCACAGATGCCAAAACAAAAAGAATGCCTTTCTGCCCTGTTTTCATAAGATCTAACCCTGTTAAAAGAAAGAAAAGGGCAAAAGCCGTCCCACTAACCAACAATGAAAACATCCATGGAATACTGTCAATTTTGCCATTGACCATCTCCATTGGACGCATCATCATTTTGAATATTGAACCTAAAGGTAGCTTCTTACGTTGTTCCATCAAATACCTCCTCAGTTTATCTATCTTTAAATGCTTGTAACATTACTAACCTCACCAACTAATTATAACATTAGCCCTTTAATATGTATAATAATCTTTCGGACATAGTAAAACTAGGTTCAACTTTTTTCGATAACAAAAAATACCCTTGACATTCGATCCATTCAGTTATAATATATACATATTCCCATATGTGCATATGTATATACGAAAGGAGATTCAATGACTCAACTTACTAATATTTACAAATTGTTGTCTGATGAAACACGTTTACGTATGATGCTTTTACTCTATCAAGAGGAATTATGCGTTTGTCAATTAGCCGGTATTATAGATGTACCACAACCTCGCATTTCAAAACATCTTTCAAAGTTAAGAGATCTAAACTTAGTGAAGGATGAAAGAAAAGATAAATTCGTCTATTATACCCTCAATACAGATCATCCCACATTAATTTTGAATTTTGATAATATTCTAGACAACATAGCCGATTACCCCGAAGTCATGTTAGATCAAAAAAATATAAAAAATAAGTGCAATTATATCTCTGCACTGAAGACTACTTAAAGAAAGGCATTAAACTTATGTTCATATTACAATGGATGAATGATCAATTATTAAAAATGAATTGGTTATCCACTCTTATAAAATCATTAGTAGAAAATGTATTTGGTCTTGATACCTCTGATAGACTTGGTGGAAGTATTCATTTCTTCATCTATGATGTGGTGAAAATTTTCATCCTCTTATCCGTATTAATTTTTACTATTTCATACATTCAAAGTTTCTTTCCTCCGGAACGTACACGAAAAATCCTCGGAAGATTTAATGGTTTAAGCGCTAATATTCTGGGTGCTTTACTTGGAACAATCACCCCATTCTGTTCCTGTTCTTCTATTCCATTATTTATTGGTTTTACAAGTGCAGGTTTGCCTATAGGTGTCACATTTTCTTTCCTAATATCTTCACCTTTAGTTGATCTAGCTTCCGTTTTATTGCTTGCTTCCATTTTTAATTGGAAAATAGCCATTGCTTATGTTTTAGTTGGCTTAGTGCTTGCCGTATTGGGTGGAACGATTATCAGCAAATTAAAACTAGAAAATTATGTGGAACCCTTTGTGTATGGCAATAAAATTGCAGAAATCGAACAAGATAGCTTATCGGTTAAAGAGCGTCTCACTTTTTCAAGAGAACAGGTTCTCGAAATTATTAAGAAGGTTTGGTTATACATATTAATTGGTGTAGGCATTGGCGCTGCAATTCATAACTGGATTCCTGAATCGATTATCTCTGCAGTGCTTGGTCAAGATAAGTGGTATTCAGTTCCTTTAGCTACGGCAGTTGGTGTGCCAATGTATGCAGACATCTTTGGTACTTTGCCAATAGCCGAAGCCTTGGTATTAAAAGGTGTTGGCATTGGTACAGCACTATCCTTTATGATGGCTGTCACTGCCTTATCTTTACCTTCCATGATTTTACTAAAAAAAGTGGTAAAGACAAGATTGCTAGTTATTTTTGCAAGTATTGTCACAATCGGTATTTTAATCATCGGGTATGCATTTAATGCCTTCGCCTACCTATTAATTTAATGAGACTATCACCAATGAAGATCAATAATACATGACAAGAAAGGACTATTAATATGATTATCAAAATTTTAGGCAGTGGATGTCCAAATTGCAAAAAATTGGCGGCGAACACTAAAAAAGCTGTTGAGCAACTCAAACTAGATGCCACCATAGAGAAAGTTGAAGATATTAACGACATAATGGCTTATGGTGTTATGAGCACACCAGCTCTTGTTGTTGATGAGCAGGTTAAGTTTATGGGACGTGTTCCTTCACCAAAAGAAATACAGAAATATTTTTAGATGATTGATTGCTGAAGTGGTCCACCATTGACAACATCAGAACCAGTATATAGAATGAAGGAGATTCCATAAGAAAAGAGAACAACATGACTGTTAAACAAATAAAGTCCCGTTTCATCCTGATGCAATTTCTCCTCTGGTTCACTTTCGGAACCTTTGGTATTTTTTATGTTGCCTATCTGAAAGATCTAGGTTATTCAAGTAAATTCATTGCGCTGGGACTAACCCTCGCAACAATTACGGGTATCACTTCTCAATACATATGGGGCTATGTCAGTGATCTGACATCAAAAATTAAAAGCATTTTCCTTGGCTTGTTAGTTGCAATGATGATTACAGTGGTCATGTTCCCCTTCGCCGCTTCGCACAGATTATTAGCCATTGGTATCATGATCCTCTTTAATATCACCTGGATGCCTTTGGAAGCACTTTTAGATAGTTGGATTCTCTCAACAGATGATTTGCCACATTCCGACTATGGCACAATTCGCTCTGGAGGTTCCCTGGGCTTTGCAGTCATAACCCTTGCCTTTGGTGGTTTGATTGTACGCTTAGGTTTTCAGATCTCCGTTATGGCCTTTGTTCTATCTGGTAGTTGCCTGTTCATCATTGCTGTCACTACCAAAACCCATACATCCAAAGTCCCTACGCCCATGGGATTCAATCAAGTCAGACAGCTCCTGTCCAACCCAGGATACATGGGTATTCTTATATTCAGCATTCTTATTTTCATCACCCACATGGGCGTCAATAATTTCTACATTTATGTGGTTCAGAATGTGGGCGGCAATGAAAGCCTTATTGGTATGGCCGCTTCAATTGCAGCCTTTTCAGAAATATTCGGGTTTTACCTTGGCGGAAAACTGCAGAAAAGATGCAACCCACTTGTCATCATGATTGGGGTTGCCATTGCTTCTCTATTCCGTGTGATATTCCTTGCCCAGGCACAGAGTTATATTGGTGTGCTCTTAACTGCCATTGTTCAAGGGTTCGCCTTCAGTATATTTCTTGGCACATTCAAGGTCTATATTGCTAAAATCACACCAATTTCTCTTTTGACCAGTGCCCAGACCCTAGCCGCTTCCACCTATTTCGGTATCGCCTCAATTATTGCCAACATCTTTGGTGGTCTACTCATCGACGATTATGGTATTGATGCTTTCTACAATTTTATGATTTTAACCTCAGCTATTGGAGTGATCTATATCCTTTTATTGTATGCACTAGACAAGCGGCGCAAAGTAATCAGCTAGTCATAAGGGTGACGCTCATCAAAAATCCATTTAAGTTATAATAAACTTCATCAAATCACCACCCCCGCTTATCTGATATGCTCCTTTCAACACAACACTCCACTTACAAAAGTATTTTCCCTTTATTACAATGACTTCAACCAATCATTTACATATATGTTGACACCAAAAAAGCTCATCCCTTTGGCATGAGTTTAATTATTCCCATATATTATTATGTTTGATTTTCTACTAACTTTAAAAA
>RCND010000726.1_pt1 | contig 21841 bp, 20 predicted proteins | sample 2041351 | NCBI WGS metagenome assembly RCND01 (sample SAMN09708230, study PRJNA481090) | Marine sediment metagenome, whole genome shotgun sequencing project. | biome: marine sediment; feature: ocean; material: sediment; isolation source: Sewage treatment plant 12B marine sediment (STP12B) ... | reverse complement strand
TATATATAGCTGACGGTCATCATCGAACGGCTTCTTCTAATTTTTTATTTGAAAAAATGAAGAACAGTGGCAATAAAAAAGCCCAAGAATTAAGCAAATATTTTATGGCCTATTTTATTCCTGAATCAAGTTTGAGAATCACTTCTTTTTATAGGTTCCTCAAGAATTTAAATGGCCTGGACAAAAAAGAGTTTCTAATGGCTCTTGATGAGAATTTCAGAATTCAGAAGCTGGGGAAAAGGTATTATCAACCTTCAAAAAAACATCACTTTGCAATGTTCTTGGGTGGTGATTACTACAAATTGTATTTGAGGAAATCAAGTTTTAATCCCAGTAACGAACTTGATCAGCTTGATTCTCAAATTCTGTTCAAACATATTCTTGAACCCATTCTCGGAATCAAGGATCCTTCAACGGATAAAAATATTCATTACCTCCCAGAAACTGGTAATGAAATGCAACTTCAACAACTTGTAGATTCAGGCGATTACGAGGTGGGCTTTGGCTTATTTCCGATATCTGTCAAACAACTAAAAACTGTTGCAGACAGTAACCTTACTATGCCTCCAAAAAGCAGTTATATTGAACCAAAATTAAGAAGTGGTTTAACAATCTATGAATTAAAGTAATTACACATATAAAACATATTAAATGCTTGTAAAACAGAACTTAGAAGATTTAAAAAAACACATAAACAAAGATGTTACTTTAGTTGCTGTTTCGAAAACGAAACCCGTTGCGGATATCTTAGAAGCATACGAGGCAGGGCAGCGTATTTTTGGTGAGAACAAAATCCAAGAAATGGTTAGTAAATATGAGGTACTGCCGAAAGATATCAAATGGCATATGATTGGCCATTTGCAAAGTAATAAAGTTAAATACATGGCTCATTTTGTGGATTTAATCCATGGCGTTGATAGTCTTAAAACCTTGAAAGAAATCAATAAGCAGGCAAAGAAACACGACCGCACCATTAACTGCCTTCTTCAAGCAAGGATCGCAAAAGAAGAAACCAAATTCGGTCTTAAATTCAGAGATCTAGAAGCAATTCTCGAAACAGAAGAACTTGCAGAACTCGAAAATATCAAAATTGTAGGACTAATGGGTATGGCAAGTTTTAGCGCTGACGCCAATGAAGTTTCAGAGGAATTTATAAGTTTAAAACTCCTGTTTGATAAAATCAATTTATCTAAAGGCCATCTTGAAATACTTTCTATGGGTATGAGTGGCGATTATAAACTAGCTATTGCAAATGGAAGTAATATGATTCGAGTTGGATCTGCTATTTTTGGTTCAAGAAATTATATCGTTTAATTACAGAACAATTTGATGCTAATAATAACTCTAGTGCATAATTTTAAATAAAAGCTCTTTAAGGATATCTCCCTGGGCTAAATTTGACGCCCCTACTCCCTTGCTTTTCAAATCGGCCTCTCTTAAGTGAGCTATAACCTGAGCCACTTTTCTCATGGGATAATTTCTTGCAGCTCTTTGGTATTCTGCTATAAAATAAGGGTTTATTCTCAGCATTTTGCCAACATTGATCTTGCCTTTATCTTTTAAACCATGATACAGTAGCAATTGCGTAAAAAAGCTATTCAACAATGAAATTGTCATCACCAAAGGATTACTCTTTGGGTTTTGAGAAAAATATTGGACTATTTGATTCGCTTTAACCAATTCTTTATCTCCTATTGCCTTTCGCAATTCGAAATTGTTAAAATCTTTACTAATTCCAATATTCTCTTCGATATGGATTGCCGAAATTATAGATCCTTGCTTCAATAGCAGGGCTAATTTATCAAGTTCATTGTCAATTTTTGAAAGATTTGTTCCCAGAAACTCAACCAGCATATGTGAGGCTTTGGGTTCTATTTGAAAGCCTTTATCCTTTAAAGTACTATTAATCCATTCACTTACCTGATTCTCATAAAGTTTTTTACTCTCAAACAAACAACCAACTTCTGCTACAGTCTTGGCTAATTTCTTTCGCTTATCAATCGTTTTATACTTGTAACATATAACCAATACCGTAGAAGGTTGTGGGTTTTCAGCATAAATAGCTAACTTTTCAATATTTCTGGAAAGATCTTGAGCCTCCTTTACGATAACAACCTGTTTTTCAGACATCATTGGATACCGCTTGGCATTTGCCATGATATCTTCAATAGTAACGTCTCTACCATAAAGAACCATTTGATTAAAGCCTTTTTCTTCTTCCGCTAATAAATTATGTTCAATATAGTCAGATATCTTGTCTATATAATATGCCTCCTCCCCCATTAGAAAATAGATAGGCTTGGTGTTTTTCGATTTTATATCATCGACGATCTGTGTGATTCTATTCATAAATTATAAGAAGTTCCTTACTTTTACCTCATGACAATACTCAATTTACCAAAGTATTCGTTTCGGATCAAAAATAAAGAAAATAAGCTTTATATTTTTGACCGAGTTAGAAAAAAAAATATAGTACTGACTGATGAGGAATGGGTGAGACAAAACTTTGTATCATATCTTCATGAGCAAAAGAAATATCCACTTTCATTAATGGCTATTGAAAAGCAGTGTGTCGTAAACAACACAATCAAAAGAACTGACATATTAGTATTTGACAAGACCGGCTCAGCACATATCATTGTTGAATGTAAAGCCCCTCATATAAAGATCAATCAAGATACTTTTGATCAAATCGCCAGATACAACATGAAATTGAATGCTAACTATTTGATTGTCACAAATGGTATGGATCATTTCTATTGTCAAATGGACCACAAAGCAAAGAAATATACCTTTCTAAGGGAAATACCAAATTATTCTTAAAATTAACCGCTTTTATAGTTTTGATTAGTGAAAAAAGCTATGTTTGCAATCCTTAAAATAATTATTTCTACCCACCTTGAAGATAGCAATTGTAATTTTAAACTGGAACGGCAGGGATTTACTGGAAAAGTTTCTCCCCTCAGTTATTGACTGCAGTCTAGAGGACGCAGAAGTCTATGTGGCGGATAACAATTCAACTGATGAATCCATTTCATTTCTTCAAGAAAAATACCCCCAAGTAAAAATTATTCAGAATAAAATTAACGGAGGGTATGCCAAAGGTTATAATGATGCATTAAAGCATATTGATGCAGATATTTACGCATTGGTCAATTCAGATATTGAGGTAACGAAGAATTGGCTAAAACCGATTAAATTAGCCTTTGATCAAAATGATACGACTGCCATAATTCAACCTAAATTACTCGATTTTAAAAACAAATCGAAGTTTGAATACGCAGGCGCTGCTGGCGGCTTTGTTGATTTTATGGGCTACCCATTTTGCAGGGGACGAATTTTTATGGAATTGGAAAATGATCAAGGACAGTTCAATGATATATCAGATATTTTTTGGGCTTCGGGCGCCTGTTTCTTTATCAAATCAGACATTTACCATGAATTAGGCGGATTCGATGAAGAATACTTTGCGCATCAAGAGGAAATTGACCTTTGTTGGAGAGTTCAAAACGCAGGCTATAAAATCAAGTATGTTGGTGCTTCTGAGGTTTATCATGTCGGTGGCGCAACCTTGCAAGAATCAAACCCACATAAGACCTATCTCAATTTCAGAAATAGTCTATTTACTATTGCTAAGAACGTACCGAAACGATTTGTATTCATCGTTATTTTTTTTAGATTAGTTTTAGATGCTGTTGCTGGATTGAAATTCATCTTTGAATTAAGACCCGTCCACACTTGGGCAATTATCAAAGCACATTTAAGCTTTTATTGGCATTTAAGAAAAATGCTAAAAAAGAGAAGGGCTTTATCATTTAAACAAACCAATTACTTTTATTGCTTTAGTATAGTTTGGGAACATTTTATCAAAAGAAAAAAGAATTTTTCGTTGATCAAATAAGGATTCCTGACTCTTTATCCAGTTAGATTTTCGATTCATTCAGGCTTTTTTTTAATTTCCCTATATTTGACCGCATAGCATTTACGGTTCTTCCCTTTATTTGGAATTAAATGGATGCGATGGGCATTTTGGCTTACAAATTTAAAAGCTTATGTTGCACAAGGTATTTTATTAAATGAAACTGAAATAGATCTTAAAAGTATTGAAATGTCAAATTTTCAATTCGTCAACATGTAATATACATACATGAATAAATTGTTATGAAAATGAAACTAAAAACTAATTTTATTGTAATTCTCTGTCTGCTATTAACAAGTAGCTTTTATTGGGCCTGTTCTTCCGATCCTAAAAAAGAGAAGCCTCTTATCTCAAGCATCAATAACCCTGATCCAATCAATTATGATCTGGAGGATATTATAGATTCTGGAGTTCTTAGGGTAATCACATCGTACTCTCCTACTGGCTATTTCCTGTATAAAGGAGAAACAATGGGGTTTGAGTACGAAATATTCAAACGAATGGCAGATCATTTGGGTATTGGCTTGGAAATTGTACTTGCGAAAAATGTGGATTCGATCATCCCAATGCTGAACCGTGGTGACGGGGATATTATTGCTCTGGGCTATACCATTACATCAGACCGCAAAGAGGATGTCAGTTTTACAGACCCTTATATGATAACACATCAGTCTTTAATTCAGAAAAAACCTGATAACTGGAGAAAAATGACCAGGGACAATATCAAAGATGCCTTGGCTACTGATATTGTTGACCTGATTAAAGACACTGTTTCAGTTAGACAAAACTCCTCATACTTCCTTCGATTAAAGGAAATGTCTAATGAGTTAGGTGATTCAATCTATATTAAAATTTTACCTGGAGAATTATCAGATGAGCAGATCATTAAAATGGTGTCTGAAGGAGATATTAAATATTCGATAATAGATCACCATAAGGCATCAATCCATAAGAGCTATTTTCCTAATATAGATGTTGATACACCAGTGAGTTTGTCGCAAAGAATTGCTTGGGCTGTTCGGAAGACTTCTCCAGATTTACTCGCCATGATCAATGAAGGCTTGGGAGTTATAAAAAGGAAACCTGATTACAACATACTCTATGAAAAGTACTTTGAGAACAAAAGACAATTTCATAAAAGGTTAGACAGCGAGTTCTATACCGGTTCGACAGGCAAATTTAGTAAGTATGATGAAATAGTTAAAAAGTATTCTTCCGATTTGGGTTGGGATTGGATTTTGGTCAAATCACTGATTTATCAAGAATCAATGTTCAAAGCCAATAATAAATCTTGGGTAGGTGCTAGTGGCCTTATGCAACTTATGCCAGCGACGGCTAAAGAAATGGGGGTGTCAAATATTCAAGACCCGGAACAAAACATTAAGGCTGGAAGCAAATACTTAGGACGAATGCATTCTTATTGGGGTCAAATTCCAGACTCCGTTCAAAGAATTAAATTTGCAATGGCCTCCTATAATTGTGGTTATGGTCATATCAAAGACGCTCAAAAGCTGGCAATGAAATACGGTAAGGACTCTTTGGTTTGGGATGATGGAGTTGATTATTATGTATTAAATCTTTCAAAATCAAAATTTTATAATGATCCTGTTGTGGAATTTGGTTACGCTCGTGGTTATGAACCTTATGAATATGTCAAAGATATTTTTGAAAGATATAAAAATTACAAGACCTTCGCCTCTCAATAACGCGTATAAAATTCATTCATGAGTATCTTTGATTTTCTAGATCTTTTAGGAACTGCTGCATTTGCCATTTCAGGAGCCTTGTTCGCTATTAAAAAAAGAATGGACACTTTTGGGGTCTTAATCATCGCTTTTGTTACTGCAGTTGGTGGAGGTACTTTGCGAGATATGTTAATTGGTGCGGATCGTATTACATGGATGATAGATCTCAATTATATCTATGTGATATTTACCTCTGTAATACTTGCAATAGTATTTAGAAAAAAAATAGGTTACCTGAGTAAATCGTTATTTCTATTTGACACAATTGGTTTAGGAATCTTTACCATTATTGGAACCAAAATAGGCCTACAAAATGATTTTCATCCAATGATTTGTGTTGCTCTAGGAACGATTACTGCAACTTTCGGTGGGGTTATCAGAGACACGCTTAGCAATGAAATACCGTTAATTTTTCAAAAAGAAATTTATGCAACAGCCTGTATCATTGGGGCGGTTACGTATTTAATTTTAAATAAATTCAGTATTGACCAAGACCTCATTCACATCTTAACGGCCTTAATGGTTATATCTGTTAGATTGATCGCCGTGAAATTCAAATTAAAACTCCCTAACTTTTACAATAGCGAAATTTAATAGTCTCCTAAAGTTTCAGGATTTTGAGCCAAAGCACTTTCTAATTGTTCTGCATTTGGAGCTTTACCATGCCAGGCATGTGTACCCATCATAAAATCAACACCATTCCCCATTTCAGTATGCATAAGTATACAAACAGGTTTTCCCTTTCCTGTTTCGCCTTTTGCTTCCCTTAAGACTGATATAATACTTTCAAGATCATTCCCTTTTAAAACTTCAAGAACTTTCCATCCAAAAGCTTCAAACTTAGCTCTAAGGTTACCCAAAGGCATAACGTCATCAGTAGCTCCATCTATTTGTTTTAAATTGTAATCAATAGTGGCTATCAAATTGTCAACCTTCTTACCGGCAGCATACATAGCAGCCTCCCAAACTTGACCTTCTTGCAATTCACCATCTCCATGCAAAGTATACACCAAATGCTTATCACCATTAAGTTTTTTAGCATTAGCAGCTCCTATAGCAACTGACAAGCCCTGACCTAATGATCCTGAAGACATTCGTATTCCAGGCAAACCTTCATGAGTAGTTGGATGACCTTGTAAACGTGTATTAATTTTTCTAAAAGTCGCTAATTCTGAAACTGGAAAAAACCCACTTCTTGCCAACACGCTATACAATACTGGCGAAATATGACCATTTGATAAAAAGAATAAATCTTCATTTTTTCCGTCCATGTTGAATTCAGAAGAATAATCCATTACTTCCTGGTATAAGGCAGTCACAAATTCTGTGCAGCCCAATGATCCTCCAGGATGCCCTGAATTTACTGCATTCACCATTCTTACAATATCTCTTCTGACCTGAGTAGAAAAATCTTTTAATTCATTAATTGTAGGCATCTCCATGTTGTTTTAGGTTCGCAAAAATACTAAACTCAAATCAATATTATTATTAAAAAAATAATTATTTACAAGTTATGTTTTATGAATGAATTGATGCCTGAAAAACGGCCTAATCAAATAGATAGCTAAACTTCTGCCTTTATGACTATGACCTGTCTAACACACTTAAAACTTCAGGCTAAAGTAATGATTATGCTTTTTCTACGACACAGGTGAATAGTCGCTAAATTTAAATTATGTTTAACAATTGTTAGAACGAAATTTAAACTGAATAACATACATTTGTAAGCTTAAAAAAAAACATATAATGAATAAACTTATCCTACTGCTTACGGCGATCACATTTTTTTCCTGTAGTGAAAAATCAAATAAAACATATGTAACTTTACAAGGAAATATAAATAATGCTGATTTAGACAGTATTCTAATTCTTGGTAAAGATTTCAAAAAGAGTATAAAAGTTAATGAGGATGGGTCTTTCAAGGACACTCTAAAAGTTGTTGATGGCTTTCATGGGATTACCGATGGTAAGCAACAAGGTTTTCTTTATTTGAAAAACGGATACGACATGGATATGGAAATTGACTTGGAACACCTCCCTCAATCAATAACTTATGAAGGTGAAGGATCAGTCACCAATAACTATTTAATTCAAAAAATTGAATTTGTCAAGGATGAAAAATTAACCGATTATGCGCTATTCTTTTCTTTGGAAAAGGATGCATTCGATAGCAAACTTGCAGTTTTAAAAACGAATTTAGATGGTCTTTTAAAAAACACCAAAGGTCTAGACGAGGAAGTAATCAAAATGGAAAATGAGTCTAATGACAAACTCATCAATTTCTTTCAGTCAAATTACGAAAAAGAACACGCTAATTATGTTGGATTAAATCCAGGGGATCCTTCTCCGACATTCAATTACCCTGATCAAAATGGAAATAATGTATCATTAGATGATTTGAAAGGAAAATATGTATACGTGGATGTATGGGCAACCTGGTGTGGACCTTGTAAAAAAGAAATTCCCTTTTTAAAGGTAATGGATGAAGAATACAAAGGTAAAAATATAGCCTTTGTAAGCCTGTCTATTGACAAAATAGAACACAAAGATAAATGGTTAAAAATGATTGAAGATGAAGACCTTAAGGGTATTCAAATTTTAGCTGATAATGATTGGAACTCTGATTTTGTAACTTCCTATAATATAAAGGGTATTCCTAGGTTCATTTTAATTGACAAAGAAGGGAATATTGTTAACTCTAATGCTCCAAGACCTTCTGACCCATCCCTTAAAGAAGTATTAAGTACTCTTTCTTTATAGATCTCCTTTTTTCTAAAATAAAGCCTTTGAGAAATCAGAGGCTTTTTTTATGCTCCGTATTTGGTGATTTATAACCCATATTTTAGCATTTTCTTACATTGAAGCTTTTGACATAAAACCAGTCAAAAAGTCATCTAAAACACTCTATTTCAGTCAAATTGACATCAAATCAGTCCAAATGATCAATTGGAACATATTTTGACCCTTGTATGTTGGACATAAATTAAATATTATGAATTTTAATAATTTCACTATAAAATCACAAGAGGCAGTGCAACAAGCTCAGCAAATTGCACAAGGCTTTAAGCATCAACAAATCGAGAATGCCCACATTCTTAAAGGAGTTTTGGAGATTGATGAAAATGTCACTCCCTTTATTCTTAAAAAACTTGGGGTGAATGTCGATCTATTCAACAGAACTCTTGACAATATCATACAAAGCTTCCCGATTGTTGAGGGCGGAGAATTAATGCTTTCGAAAACGGCAAATAAAATGCTGATTGATGCCAGTAATATTGCAAAAAAAATGAAGGATGAATATGTATCCTTGGAGCATCTATTGTTAGCTATATTGGGTTCTAAAGGAGACACAACCCAGTTGCTTAAAGATAATGGCATCAATGAGAAGGACCTAAACAATACAATTGAAGAACTAAGAAAAGGGAATCGTGTGACTTCACAAAGTGCTGAAGAAACATACAATTCACTGAATAAATATGCGAAGAACTTAAATCAATTAGCAAATGATGGGAAACTGGACCCTGTTATTGGCCGGGATGAGGAAATCAGAAGAATTTTACAAATCCTGTCCAGAAGAACCAAGAATAATCCAATATTGATCGGTGAACCTGGTACTGGTAAAACGGCTATTGCTGAAGGACTGGCCCAGCGCATTGTTAAAGGTGACGTTCCAGAGAACCTACAAAACAAGGTTGTTTTCTCTCTTGATATGGGTGCTCTAATTGCTGGTGCAAAATACAAAGGTGAATTTGAAGAAAGACTAAAATCTGTTATAAAGGAAGTAGTCTCTTCTGACGGAGAAATAGTTCTTTTTATTGATGAAATTCACACCCTTGTCGGTGCTGGTGGTGGTCAGGGAGCAATGGATGCCGCTAACATTCTTAAGCCTGCTCTAGCCAGAGGAGAATTAAGAGCCATTGGAGCAACAACATTGGATGAATATCAAAAATATTTTGAAAAAGACAAAGCCCTTGAAAGAAGGTTTCAAAAAGTAGTGGTTAATGAACCAGATACTGAAAGTGCCATTTCTATACTTAGAGGGATCAAAGATAAGTATGAAACACATCACAAAGTTGAAATCAAAGACAGTGCTATTATAGCAGCTGTTGAATTATCCCAGCGCTATATATCTGATCGGTTTTTACCTGATAAGGCGATTGACCTAATGGATGAAGCTGCTGCTAAAATAAGAATGGAAATTAATTCTAAGCCTGAGGAGCTAGATGTTCTTGACAGAAAAGTGATGCAACTTGAAATTGAAATCGAAGCCATAAAAAGAGAGAATGATACAAAAAAGTTAAAGTTCTTAAAAGAAGAACTCGCCAATTTTAAGGAGAAACGCAATGAGATCAACGCAAAATGGACAAGCGAAAAAGAAATTATTGACAGGGTTCAATCTTCCAAAGAACAAATTGAAAAATTTAAACTAGAGGCAGAACGTGCTGAACGAGATGGCAATTACGGTCTTGTGGCTGAAATAAGATATGGAAAAATTAAACTGGAAGAAGAAAAACTAATTGAATATCAGAAAGAAGTAGAATCAAATCAAGAAAATTCTTTAATCAAAGAAGAGGTTACAAGTGAAGATATTGCTGAAGTTGTTGCCAAATGGACTGGCATTCCGGTCCAGAAAATGCTGCAAAGTGATAAAGAAAAACTTCTTTCTCTTGAAAAAGAGCTACACAATAGAGTGATTGGGCAAGATGAGGCCATAGAGGCTGTTGCAGATGCTGTTAGAAGGTCAAGAGCCGGATTACAGGATTCTAAGAAGCCTATTGGTTCATTCCTTTTCCTTGGAACAACTGGTGTTGGTAAAACCGAGTTGGCAAAAGCCTTGGCAGAATACCTTTTTGATGATGAATCGTCAATGACCAGAATCGATATGAGTGAATACCAAGAAAGACATGCAGTTAGCAGGCTCATTGGTGCTCCTCCGGGATATGTAGGTTATGATGAAGGAGGTCAACTTACCGAAGCCGTTAGAAGAAAACCTTATTCGGTTATCTTACTTGATGAAATTGAGAAAGCACATCCTGATACTTTCAATATCCTATTACAAGTATTAGACGAAGGAAGATTGACTGATAACAAAGGAAGGGTTGCTGACTTTAAGAATACGATTATCATCATGACCTCAAATATGGGAGCCCATATTATTCAAGAAAATTTTGAAAATATAGACATGTCTGCAAGAGACGCGGTTATTGAAACTACTAAAATTGACGTGTTGGCTTTACTCAAGAAAACCATACGTCCAGAATTTTTAAATCGTATCGACGAGATCATCATGTTCACGCCGCTTAATCAGGATGAAGTAACCCAGATAGTTCGTTTACAAATTGATGCCTTGTCAATTATGTTGAAGGAAAAAAACATCAACCTCAGTGCGACTGAAGAGGCAATTCTCAGTTTATCTAAAAAGGGATTCAACCCGCAATTCGGAGCAAGGCCCATAAAAAGAGTGATTCAAAAAGAGGTGTTGAACCGTTTGTCAAAAGACATATTAGCAGGCAAGATTTCTGCGCAAAGTAACATTCTACTTGACTCCTTTGACGAGCAATTTGTCTTTAGGAATAAATAAATTCATGATTTAAAGGGCCACTTCAAAGGTGGCCTTTTTTACTCTCCCTCCTTCTGATCCTGTAGAATCAATATTATTCTAAAGAATAATTCTGTATTCAACAAATTATCAAATTCGAAATTAACAAGTCTGTAATTCTCAACTTAAAATAGTATTATCCTTGTATTCTTATTAAATTTGCATAAAATATTGCAAAACCCTATGAATATACAACCTAAATCTAAACGGTTCAACGAAAATATACTCACTAAATATCAAATTTACAACAGTATATTTATTACACTTCCATTTGACAATATCAGTAATACAGGTGTGTTGATGCCATTGTTAAAAAGCGAATGTGAAAAAGGATTTGCAAAAGGATTAACTCCGGTTGAAATCATAGATAATTTTTTCAATAAGTACCAAGATAATACCAAAGACAAAGAAAAAATAGATCTCCTATTCAAATTCATCCAGTATATAGAAAGACAAGTTGTATTGTTTGATGCTATTGAAGACGCTGCTTTCCCTATCATGCATAACATGGATGGTAAAGGAACCTTAAGAAATGCCAAAGAAGAGGCTTTTTCGCAAAATAAGAAAGAAGCTTTGCAGAGTTATTTAGAAGCGTTCAAGGTGAGGTTGGTTCTTACTGCTCACCCTACACAATTCTACCCAGGCTCTGTTTTGGGGATCATTACTGATCTCACGGATGCCATTGAAAAAAATGATTTAGTAACTATTAAAGAATTATTAGCCCAACTTGGAGTTACACCTTTTCTAAAAATTGAAAAGCCAAGCCCTTTGGATGAAGCCATCAATTTGATTTGGTATTTGGAGAATGTTTTCTATCACGCAGCTGGTTCTATCTACAATTATATTGAGAGTAATATTTACGAAGGAAAGGAAAGTACTAATGAATTTGTCAGCCTAGGCTTTTGGCCAGGTGGTGATAGAGATGGAAACCCTTTCGTGACTACTGAAATCACTGAAAAAGTAGCGCAAAAACTTAGACAATCAGTTCTGAGAAATTATTATAAAGATATTCGTAAACTCAGAAGAAAATTGACCTTTAAGAAAGTTGCCGATATCGTATTAGAAGTTGAAAATAAACTTTACAGAAGTTTTATTGAACCCGAAAAAATAATCTTCTCCCAAGAAGAATTATTGACCAAACTATTTTCGATAAAAGAACTTCTAATTAATGATTATCAGTCTCTGTATTTGACTGAATTAAACGATTTGATCCATAAGGTAAGACTATTTGGATTCTACTTTGCTACTCTGGATATAAGGCAGGATAGTCGCATCCACCATCAGGTATTTAGTCATATTTCAGATACTCTTATTGCTGAAGGATCTGACATATTTCCTAAAAACTATGCTGAACTGGATGAAGTTGAGCAGATTAAAACATTGACTAAGATTAATGGTAAAATAAGTTCTGATCAGTTTAAGGATGAACTTGTAGTTAAAACATTAGGATCAATTGAAGCGATTAAAAAAATTCAGCTCAGCAATGGAGAAAAGGGAGCTAATCGCTACATTATTAGTAACAATCAAAGCGCGTTAAATGTAATTGAAGTATACGCCATGCTGAAATTGACAGTATTTCAGGATGAACTCCCAGTTGATATTGTTCCATTATTTGAAACTGTAGATGACTTAATACGTTCGGGCGACGTTATGGAACAATTGTATTCCAACAAAGAGTATCGCAAACATGTGGAAAGCAGAAATAATAAGCAAACCATTATGCTTGGATTCTCTGATGGAACGAAAGATGGAGGTTATTTGATGGCCAACTGGTCGATTTTTAAGGCCAAAGAAGAATTGACTAGAATTTCAAGAAAATACAATATTAAAGCTATCTTTTTTGATGGGCGTGGTGGACCTCCAGCGAGGGGTGGCGGAAAAACACATCAATTTTACGCCTCCTTGGGGCCGACTATTGAGAATGAAGAAGTTCAACTAACCATCCAGGGTCAAACAATCAGTTCGAACTTTGGGACAAAGGATTCAGCACAGTATAATCTGGAGCAATTAATTAGTTCAGGTGTTAGTAATGAGTTTTTTGACAGCGCTAAGAACACCCTTACTGAAGAGCAAAAAGAAATTATGGATGAGCTTGCTGCGATAAGCTATAGCACTTATTCTGATTTTAAAAATCATGAGAAATTTTTGCCTTATCTAGAGGAAATGAGCACTTTAAAGTATTACGCAAAAACCAATATTGGAAGTCGTCCTTCTAAAAGAAATAGTTCAGAAAAATTAAATTTCAGTGATTTAAGGGCCATCCCGTTTGTTGGATCATGGAGTCAATTAAAGCAAAATGTTCCAGGTTTTTACGGTGTAGGAACTGCCCTGTTGAAATTTGAGGAAGACGGATCTTTTGATAAGGTTGTTAGTTTTTATAACAACTCAAAATTCTTTAAAAGTCTTATAGATAATAGTATGATGTCTATGAAGAAGTCCTTTTTTGAATTGACGAGATATATGGAGAAAGATCCTAAATTCGGAGAATTCTGGAAGTTGATTTACGCTGAATTCTTAACAAGTAAAAGGTTAGTGTTAAAATTAGGAAACCAATCGGAATTAATGCAGAACTACCCTGTCAGTAAAGCTTCTATCGAAGTAAGAGAATCTATAGTATTGCCTCTACTTACAATCCAGCAATATGCATTAAAAAAAGTACAAGAACTCAATCAGGATCCGAATGCTGATAAAAAAACTATTGAAGTTTTTGAAAAAATAATAACAAGATCTCTATTTGGAAATATTAATGCCAGCCGTAATTCAGCTTAATATAAGTCTTGAATGATTATTTAATAGATCATATTAAATCCATTAACCAAAATGGATAGAAACCCTAAAAAGTCAATTTATAGCCCCATTAATCCGGGGCTTTAAATTTGAATGGAAATAATCATTGTTCATTTGAACTTTTCAAATAAAATTTTGAATTAACTGAAAACTTCTTCTTTAAGTTTAATTTCTTATTCGTCTTTAATGCATACATTATTTTCAACACACTATATCACAAAGATACTGGTAACCAAACTGTTGAATCTACTACGCTCAACATTGAATCGAAGAGCTTTAATAAAATATCATTTTTTTAGGATTTAGATTATTTTGCAGGCCTAAGAAAACTTCTGATAATTATAAGCTAAAATAAAAACATCAACTCAATTAAAATAAATCCTTATGTCTTAGCGTTATAGATGGTAATAATAACAATTGCTATAAAAAAATAAGGAGTTATGAAAAAGATTTTTTTAAGTTGTGCGTTATGTCTATGCATAATGTCCTTCTCTTCTTGCACATCAAATGATGTAAAAGAAATTTCTGGAACAATTATCATTAAGGATTTAGGAACACATGTTTTCAATATCAATGCTGACAATATTGACGCTACTATTATTATGGCCGGTCCGCAATTTGAAAGCCCAATGATTTATGAGCATGTACCTTTGTTTAGAACCTCTGATTATAATGCTAAAATCGAAGTTGACAATTCAGGTAAATTAAAGACTGAATTACTTAACAATCTAGTTGTCATGTATGAAGTTGAAGCTGGTGAATTACCAGATCAACAACTAAATCATTTAATGCAACAAGGGTTCATTAAGATTGAATGGACTGGATTAAATTGATATGCTAGTTTAAATTGGCCAATACCAATAGCATTTTACTTCATTTTGAATTGAATTATTTACATTTCGCATATTTTTTATTTAGATTTGCTCAATGCAAAAGAAGATCAATATCCGAAATAAAAAAGCTCGCTTTGAGTTTGAGATTTTGGACACCTATATCGCGGGAATCCAACTTACTGGTACTGAAATAAAATCTATTCGTGAAGGAAAGGCTAGGATCACCGAGAGTTTCTGCGAGTTCAATGAAGGAGGAGAATTATATGTTATCAATATGTTTATTGAAGAATATAGTTACGGAAGCTTTTACAACCATAAATCCAAAGGTGAACGAAAACTATTACTTAACAAGAAGGAGCTAAAAAAGCTTCTTAAAGAAGTTCAAAATGTAGGACTTACCATTATTCCGTTAAAATTATTCGTAACTGACAAAGGCTGGGCCAAACTTCAGATAGCCCTATGTAAGGGGAAAAAACTATATGATAAACGACAAGTTCTTAAAGATCGGGACAATAAAAAATCCCTTGACCGAATAAAGAAAAACTATTCATGACCATTAAAGATTATTTCACTTTTTTTCGTTGGAAGAACATTTTAATGATTTTGTTGATTCAATATCTATTCAAATACTTTCTATTTAAAAAATTTGACATTCAAGTTTCTCTTGACGATTTCCATTTTTTTATTTTGGCTATATCTACTGGATTTGTTGCTATTGCAGGATACATTGTGAATGATCTCCACGATGTTAAAGCTGATATCATCAATAAACCAGAGAAACTGTTTGTAGATAAAAAGATCACAAGATTTATGGCTCAAAATCTTTTTATTGGGTTCAATTCTGTGGGCTTAGTTTTAGGAATGTACCTGTCATACCATGTGGGAAATACATCTTATTTTATTATATATCTACTTACATCATTACTTCTATATCAATATGCTAAATATCTTAAAAAGAATATTTTAGTAGGTAATTTAATTGTTTCATCTGTTGTTCTTTTTTGTATATTAATGGTTGCAGTATTTGATGTCGCACCGGCTACAAACTATTACAATCTTGAATCCCAAAGAAATGTTTTTGGGATTTTTATAATTATTGGAGTCTTTGGTTTTGTCCTTACCTTTTTAAGAGAAGTTGTTAAAGACGTTGAAGACATTGAAGGTGATAAAGCCATTGACGCAAAATCATTTCCAATCGTGCTTGGAATTAAGAAAACTAACCATATTCTTGTTTCCGTCACTGTTTTGTTTTTAATCTGCTTGTCGTATTTATCTTACTATGTATTCGATAAAAGCAGCTATTTGAGTTTCTACCTTGTTACATTAGTTTGTTTGCCTCTCCTCTTTTTTCTTTTTAAACTGAATAAGGCAATAACCAAAAAAGATTATCACCAATTGAGTACACTACTTAAAATAATCATGCTTTTAGGAATGTTGTCAATTATACTCATTTGACCATGTTACAAAAATTGTTGAAAAACAGGCGGTTGATTCTTGCTTCACAATCACCAAGAAGAAGTTTCTTTTTGAAAGAATTAAATTTGGATTTTGAAATTCAGATTAAACACGTTGATGAACACTACCCAAGCCATCTTCAAGGTAAAGAAATCAGTGAATATCTTGCAAAGCTAAAGGCTTCTCCCTTCCTGGGAGGACTTCAAGAAAAGGATATTCTCATAACAGCTGATACAATTGTATGGTTTGAAGGAAACGCCCTAGGAAAACCAAAAGATAAAAAGGAAGCTTTTGGCATGTTGAAATCCCTGTCAGACAATACGCATATTGTATTTAGTTCTATAGCGATTACGACAACAAAAGATCAAGTGATCATTTCTGATGCAACAGAGGTCAGTTTTAAAAAATTGACAGACAAAGAGATTGAGTTTTATATTGATACTTATAAACCTTTTGACAAAGCTGGAAGTTATGGAATTCAGGAATGGATTGGTTATATAGGGATTCAAAAAATAAATGGTAATTACTTCAATGTCATGGGTTTTCCTGTTCAAAAATTCTATACGGCCCTTCATGAAATTTAAATAATTAATTATCCTATCAAATTATTTTTTTACTAATTTAAATTGTTATTTTTGCCGCATTCTAACAATTTTATATTTCCATAAAATCTGATGAAAAAATACACTTTTACAGAAAAAATTGACACTCGATCTGGCTTTGGCGCTGGCTTAGCAGAACTAGGAAGAACCAATGAAAATGTTGTCGCTTTATGTGCTGATCTTATTGGCTCACTCAAAATGGATGAATTTATTAAGGAAAATCCTGAAAGATTTTTTCAAATAGGTGTTGCTGAGGCGAACATGATGGGTATCGCTGCAGGAATGACAATCGGTGGAAAAATACCGTTTACTGGTACCTTTGCCAATTTTTCTACTGCAAGGGTTTATGACCAAATAAGACAGTCTATTGCTTATTCTGGAAAGAATGTGAAAATTTGTGCTTCTCACGCAGGATTAACTTTAGGAGAAGATGGTGCTACACATCAAACACTTGAAGATATTGGAATGATGAAAATGCTTCCAGGAATGGTTGTGATTAATCCATGTGATTATAACCAAACAAAAGCCGCAACAATAGCTATTGCAGAATATGAAGGGCCAGTGTATTTAAGATTTGGCCGACCTGCGGTTCCTGTTTTTATGCCTAAGGATGAGAAGTTTGTAATTGGTAAGGCCATTAAACTTACCGAAGGAAAGGATGTGACCATCATTGCTACCGGTCATTTGGTCTGGGAAGCTTTGCAGGCATCTGAGCAATTAGAAGCAATGGGAATCAATGCTGAAGTAATTAATATTCATACGATTAAGCCTTTGGATGAAGAAGCTATATTAGAATCTGTTGCAAAGACAAATTGCGTAGTTACTGCAGAAGAACATAATATTCTTGGTGGATTAGGTGAAAGTGTTGCAAGAACGCTTTCTCTGAACAATCCTGTACCTCAAGAGTATGTAGCAGTGAATGACAGTTTTGGTGAATCTGGAACTCCTGCCCTACTTATGGAAAAGTACAAGTTAAATGACAAGGCTATAGTAGCCGCTGTAAAAAGAGTTTTAGAAAGAAAATAATTCTTATTTTAGAGATAAATACTCCCCTATGAAAAATCTATATCTATTTCTTATCGTTCTATGTTTATCACTAAGTGCCAATGCCCAATTCCTAAATTGGGGTATTAAAGGTGGTGTGAATTATAATGTTAATGGTGACTTAAGAGCTTTTGACGGAACAACTGAAATTGGAGAATTGTCTTCTAGTGATGAAATTGGCTATCATTTCGGAATACTGACCGAGATTAAATTACCGCTATTCTTATATATCAGACCTGAACTGATATATACGCATACAGAGAGTAGCTATGAGTTGGATGATGATAAAAGTACCTTAAAAATGGATAAAGTTGAACTACCCATTCTTTTAGGATTTCGTGTGCTAAAAATAGGGCGTTTCTTCTTTGGACCTAACTTTTCTTATGTTACCAATACGAAACTTTCTCTTCCAAACGCCGCTGAGAGCGTATCAAATGTAACTTATGATGACTTTATCGTTTCCGGACAAGTCGGACTGGGTCTTAATTTTGGAAAAATTGGCGCTGATATAAGATGGGAAACTGGATTTTCTGATTCGGAAGCAGCCTTTATCAACGATAACATAGTGCCAGACGGCGGTGAATTTGATGCTGTATTGGTCGACACTTCTCATTCTCAGTTTATTTTAAGTTTCTATTACAAGTTTAAGTAATCGCAATTTGTCATGTTAGTCTAGATACTTAGACTCATTACTTAGGCTAATTCACAGAATAACGGCTTGGCTCTATTTGCAAATGATATAGGGTTTCTTAGAATATAATAGCGATTTTTGTCCATATAAACATGTAGTCACAAAGGGTTACATAATAAAAACCATTCTTTTTTCGAATTTTATCTTTATCAAGATAATTGTATTTTTAATACTTCATGTAAAAGAGTTTAAAATGAAAAATTTATTTTTAGTAGTGCTTGTAATAAGTTTAATCTGGTCATGCGCACCAAATGATCATTCTAAAGAAAATGTGGCATTGATTCAAAACTATATCAAAGCTGTTGAAAATTTTGATTATGACGCGATGGACGATATTCTTGCTGAATCAATAGGCCCTTCTCGAAACGACTCAGTCACAAAGGATCAGGCCATCAGTTATTGGAAAACCAATGTTGAATATTTGTATGAAAAAATTTCGTACTCAAGATCTCAGAATATTGCTGTTAAAACAGCTGAAGGCGAATGGGTTTCCACTTGGGCAGATCTTTCCATAATTTATAAAGATGATAAAAAAGAAATTAATATTTTGGCCAATACGGTATATTTAATTGAAAACGGTAAGATTGTCAAAAGTTTTACTTTTTACAACGAAGCTGATGCCCTTGAACAATTGGGTTATATTTTTATCAACCCTGAAGATCTTTACTAACAATTTATCAAATAAATCATGAAAAATAGAATTATATATGCTGCAGTATTCATTAGTTTTCTTGGATTCTCAACCATACAAGCGCAAAGTATTTCAAGTAGTTTGGGCCTTTATGTTTTTCCTGCCAATAATCAGGATGCAGCGACACAGGACGCAGATGAAACGGATTGTTTCAAATGGGCCAAACAACAATCAGGTTATGACCCAATAAATCCTACTCAGGTAGTAGGTGCCGAAGTAGATACTTCAGTTGATGGTACTGCGGTTAAAGGAGCTGCGGTTGGAGCTGCTGGTGGTGCCGCAATAGGAGCTATTGCAGGGGATGCTGGTAAAGGTGCTGCTATTGGTGCGGTTGTAGGTGGTGTCCGTGGAAGGAGATCCAAGGTCGTAGGTGATCAAAGGCAACAGCAAGCAAATGATCAAGGTGCTGCCGCTTATCAACAAGAATTGGCTAATGACTATAATAAAGCCTTTACTGCCTGTATGGAAGGTAAGGGTTACACAGTGAAATAAATCATTTCAAGCATGAAAAAAGTTTTTTTTTTAATTTTCGCGCTCTTTATAGGGTATACTAGTCAATCACAAGTTTTAATAGCCCTATTACTTGGCGATAAACTTAATTCTGGAAAAATTGAATTTGGACTAGACGGTGGAGCAAATTTCTCAACGATTGGCAGCATGGATTCTAATAGTTGGAGTCGAGAATATAATCTTGGTTTTTATTTTGATTTCAAAATGAAGAACCAATGGTATCTCAATACTGGGGTACTCGTAAAATCGACCTTAGGCTTGGATAAGCTTACTGAAAAAGATCTTAATTTTTTAGGGGCCACGACATATGGCACCGATGGAGATTACAGACAAAGGATTAGTTATTTTATTGTTCCTGCCTTAGCCAAATACAAATTTGACAACCATATATATGTAGAATTGGGGCCTCAATTTGGGCTTGCAAGGAAAGCCTTTATTCAGTTTGATTCAGACATTGATGGCAATGAAACCCGAATTCGGGAAACGAACACAGACATGATCAATCGTTTTGATATGGGTTTGGCAGCTGGTACTGGTTTCCGATTTCTCAAAGGCTTAGGTTGGACCGCTGGTGTAAGGTACTACTATGGTTTTATAGATGTATATAAAGATCTTTCAGGTTCTAAAAACAGCTCCTTATTCTTAAAGGTAAATTTCCCAATAGGTTTAAGTGCCGATAAAAAAGATGAAATTAAAGCAATGAAGGCCACTAGAACGGAGAAGAAGGAGAAAAAAAAAGAAGCCAAAAAAGCTACAAAAGAGCTTGAAAAATCAAATGACCAATGAAGTTAGAAAGTCAACATGAATTATTTTTGTCATGTGCGTTGTTTTTATTTATGTGCATTCATGATGCGTCAGCGCAATATGTAAATACAAAAGTTAAAACAATAAATGAAGCCTATACTGATAGTTTAAAACAAGTTGAATACAATTATACTTTTCCGATATTAGGACAAGGAGCCTACAAGAAAGGCTTTGACATCCCCTATCCAGCAGGTCTTATGGGAAATTTCATATGGTTGAAACAGAATCTGATTTTCGACAATATGCAACTCGGGATAAAAACAGATAACCTTGACATTCCGCTTACCGATGTTGATTTTGTAGAATTTGGCGAAAACACCAATACATCTTATTCATATAATGTGAGGCCAGATCTTTGGGTTCTTCCTTTTCTAAATGTGTATGGTCTATTTGGAGGTGGCCAATCAAGAACAGAAGTTAACCTAACTGCTCCTATTCCTTTTTACTCAAATGTTGAGCAAGAAATAAGAACAGCAGGCATAGGTATTATGGGTGCTGGTGGTATAGGGCCTGTATGGTTTTCTGTCGATGCCAACTGGACATGGAGTAAACCAGAGTTACTCGATAAACCAGTACAGGTAAATGTACTCGGCATAAGATTGGGACATACTTTTAAATTTGAGAATAAACCCGAGCGAAATATTGCAATTTGGGGAGGGGCCATGAGTATGAAAATGAGTTCTGACACCCAGGGTGAGATTCAACTAATTGATGCCCTCCCACCTGAAGCTTGGGAAAATAAAGATGAAATCGTAAACAACTACTATGACTGGTACAATAATGAAGCTACTCCACCACAGAAGATTGTTGCGGATAAAGTATTGACTCCCATTGTAGAAAGGCTTGATGCTGCAGATGGGAGTACCATTATTCGATATGGAATGGACAAACAAGTTCAGGAAAGATGGAGCGGTACCATAGGCGCACAATTTCAATTCAACAAAAAGTGGATGTTACGATCAGAAGCTGGCCTTATAGGAAACAGAAAATCCCTTTTAGTTTCTATCAACTACCGATTTCTATTATAAAAGACTTAATTCTTAGTGGATAAATTAACTTATTTTTTGTTCTTGATACTGAGAATAATGTATTTTTGACGTGTAATGTAATTTAAGAATACTGCAATACATAATTTTGAAAAATGAGAAAATACATCCTTTC
>RCND010000611.1_pt1 | contig 21842 bp, 21 predicted proteins | sample 2041351 | NCBI WGS metagenome assembly RCND01 (sample SAMN09708230, study PRJNA481090) | Marine sediment metagenome, whole genome shotgun sequencing project. | biome: marine sediment; feature: ocean; material: sediment; isolation source: Sewage treatment plant 12B marine sediment (STP12B) ... | reverse complement strand
AAACTTGGGGTTCGCTCATCGGAAAACGGACTTAAACCCTTAAAATTGGCTCCTGATTTCTTCAATTGAACAAAATCGCCAATGACCTCCTCTAAACGGGCGGTTTCATACACTTGATCTATGGTCGATTTTGAAATCAAACTATAAGTATTAGGATTGCTAAAAATAGCGAAAATAGAAGAGCTCTTGCAAAGAAAAGTCTCAGTTATGTCTATTTCATTTTCAATGCTAAAATAAGTAGCTTTATATTTAAATATCCTTTAAAAATGATTCTATTTTTTGGCACACGACCAGGAACAGAAGAAATACAGGAATTGCATGGTGTATCCTGTCCTTTTTGTAATCAGACAAATACTTTGATAGCATCATTACAATCAAATTATTTTCATCTATTTTGGATCAGACTTTTTAAAATTTCGAAGCATGAAATGATTGAATGCTCCCATTGTAAAAGAGTATATTACAAAGAGGAATTTACTGATGAAATGGCAGATGCCTTACATAATTAAGATTTCCAATCGCAATGCAATAGATTCCTGCGAGAGCTGGCATGACAAAATCAAAAAATCCTTGAGGCAAAAGCTTCAAGGATTTATTATTGACTAAAGATCAAACCGAAGGCCTAGTGAGATGTTATTCTGTTCTATAGCAGCGTCCTTGAAAATTGGATTGAGGTCATATTTGGCATATAATAGTACCCCGTCGAACCCAATGTAAGCGCTTAAACCATAAATAAGTTCGTTAGCATTGTATCCTCCCTTGAGTTTGTCTTTGACATTTCCCCCATTGCTATTATATTTCAATATTTGACGGGTGCTCATATTGAAACCTCCAAAGGCCCCAATACCCAAACGGAACTGGTTGGTCAAGGAATATCGCCTGGTTTTATGGGTTTTGTGCAATCTGGACGGACCAAATTCTAAATAGACCGGGAATACCAAATTATCCATTCTCAATTTGGATTTCTTTAAAGCGTATTCAAATTCTTGTAATTCAACTTGTCCATTCTCAACTGCGAAATATTTGTTGCCTTTGGGTTTTAAACCATTGAATTGAAACGAAAACCCATAGTTCAATCGTACAAAGTTGGTTTTCGCAAAAATTCTTGTTCGCCATGACCAGCCTATTTCAAAAAATCGACTGCCCCCAATTTTGTATGGTGAATCATTAATTGACTGACCCTCGACTAAAGCATTATTAAAACCTGCAGCTATCACAAAATCAGAATACGTTCTTCTATCGTATTTCAATTCTTTCTTCCATCTTCTTCGTTTTTCCCATCTTAACGAAGATTCGTCTCCCTTTGTTAGGTCAATACTTATTCCTATACCTTTTTTCCCTGTACTATCTATTACTTCAGCTTCCAGAACATTCCCTTCATTGCGTTCCAATAGAAGAATTTCATTTTCTACAATAGCGATTCTATTTTCAATGTTCAAAGCCCTTTTTTTGGCTGCTGACTCCTTTAAAACCTTTGCTTCCTCATAACTTATTTGGTTTTTTTCATACCTCTTGTTTATTTCTTCCACCTCGATTTTTAATGCTTCCTTTTCCTGTTCATTAATTTGATCTTTACTTTTTTTGAGCAATTCTACTTTTCGTTCATAGGTGTCAGCATCTTGAGCAGCAACATTATGCACCGCTAATGAAACGAATAACACTACTAGATAAATGGTAATAACTCTCATAATACTATGATTTAAGACCTTCCTCATCCTTCCCCCTAAATTGGGAAGGAGGATAAAAGAAGATTGATGTTTGATTGATGAATATTAATTATTACGATCAGCGACCGCAGTTCTTACTTTTAAGAATCCGACCTTTAAGGTTTCGAATATCTGTTCTCTAAACGTTTGATCTAATTCCCCTTCGACCTCATTCAATAAAGCCATGGCATTTACTTTACCCTCTTGGTTGAAGATTTTATCGGTTAAAATTTCCCGTTGTGCCTGTCGTAGTAAGGAATCTACCTCAATACTTGAAACTGGAAGATTGCTGTTTTCCAACTGGTTAACCTGTGCCACAATTTCGGCTATTTTGGCATTGATCAGTTGTTCTGTTCCGTTAGGTACTGCATCAGCTTTTTTGACTTTGTCTTGGACACTGCCAGTCGAGGTAATTTGAGAATTGATATTTATGGTGGATTCAACCTTCACCTTAGGCCTGTCTGATTCTTTTAGAATTGCTTTTTGAGAAACGGCAATCTTATCCTCTGTTACATTTTTCTCTACCAATATGTTTTTATTTTTTGGTGTACTTATAGTTTCCTTAGGTGTTTCAACTATTTGAATCCCTGATTCAATAGATTCATCTGATGTATTGAAATAAAGGGATGAGATTAGTAAAATTCCCGCAAAAACAGCAGCCACACTATACCAAAAGTACCTATTTGATTTTGGCTCTTTAGGAGTTGGTAAATGATTTGAAATTTTGTCCCAAGCATTGTCCGAGGGGCTAATTTCCCTCTCGCTCAATTCGTTCTTTATGTGCTTTTCAAATTTATCGGGTTCCATAACCTATGATATTTTGTTTTTTTAATTTTTCCTGTAACATCTTACGGGCTTTGAATAACTGCGATTTGGATGTGCTTTCCGAAATCTGTAATAATTCTGCTATTTCATTATGTTTATAACCTTCGACCACGTACAAAATGAATACCATTTTATATCCTTCAGGCAAGGCATCGATCAGCATTTGTATATGCTCAACATCCATTTCAGAAGAAATGACATTGCCTTCGCCTTCATTTCGTTCAAATAACTCATCATCATAGACCACAAACTGCTGTTTTCTGACATAGGAGATACTTTCACGAATCATAATTCTTCGAATCCACCCTTCAAAACTTCCATTGAATTTAAATGACTCCAAGTTTTTGAAAACCTTTAGAAAACCGCCGATCATTACATCTTCGGCAAATTGCAAATCCTTTACATACTGTCTGCAAATCCCTAACATTCTAGGTGCATGTTTTTCATAAATTCGCTGCTGCGCCTCGTGGTTCCCCACAGCTGCTTTTTTTATGAGTTGCTTCTCGTTGTTATAAAAAGAAATGATTTTCAAAATGTTTTAATTGGCTTCTATAAAGATAGACGCATTAAGAGCGAAGATAGTTGCCTGGGAAGAGAAAAATACTTAGAAAAATATATAATACGCTGTAATACTGTAAGTTGATGTTTATTTTTTTCTATCAACCACATAATTCACCATGAGCTCAAGGGAATCCCTATAGGAAGATTGGGGGTAGGTAGCCAATAAATCCAATGCTTGTTTTTTAAATTCATGCATTTTAGTTTCAGCATATGTGAGGCCACCTTTGTTTTTTACGAATTCAATCACCTCTTTGACTCTTTTTTTATCCCGATTATGATTTTTTACGGAGTTGATCAACCATTTCTTTTCTGACTTTGAGCAAGTATTAAGCACATGAATTAGAGGCAAAGTCATCTTCTGCTCTTTGATGTCTATTCCGGTGGGTTTACCTATTTTTTGGTCTCCATAATCAAAAAGGTCATCTTTTATCTGAAAAGCCATACCACAGTACTCACCAAATTTTCGAAAGATTTCTACTTCTTCAGATTCTGGTTTTACCGAACAAGCACCCATACTACAACAGGCAGCAATCAAGGTTGCGGTTTTTTGACGAATAATGTTATAATACACTTCCTCGGTAATATCCAATCTCCTCGCCTTCTCTATTTGCAAAAGTTCCCCTTCACTCATTTCGCGTACTGCAACTGAGATAATTCTGAGTAAATCAAAATCGCCATTATCAATTGAAAGTAGCAGTCCCTTGGATAAAAGAAAATCACCTACTAAGACCGCAATTTTATTTTTCCACAAGGCATTTATAGAGAAAAAACCCCGACGCTTGTCGCTCTCATCTACCACATCATCATGAACCAAAGTAGCTGTATGTATCAATTCTATTACAGAAGCTCCACGATAAGTACGTTCATTGACTTCACCATTATTTAACAATTTGGCAGTCAAAAAAACGAACATGGGGCGCATTTGCTTCCCTTTTCGGTTTACAATATAATACGTAATACGATTGAGCAAGGCTACCTTGGAAGACATGGATTCCCGGAACTTAATTTCAAAAAGTTCCATTTCCTTATTAACAGGATCCTTTATTTGAGATACTATTTTCAAGTAATTTGATTTATTGTCTTACCAGGTTTGGTCGATAAATTTAGGGAAAATATCATGGTATTATCTTAAATCTAAAGTGTGAATTCACGAATGCTATGACTTATTCGCTAATTGACCACAAGCAGCATCAATATCCTTTCCTCTAGAACGGCGCACAGTTACTGTAATTCCTCTTCGTTCAAGCGTATCAACATACATAGTTATCGCTTTATCATTGGCTTGTTGAAACTCACCATCATCTATTGGATTATATTCAATAAGATTAACTTTTGATGGGGCAAAACGACAGAATTCAACGAGAGCATCGGCATCCTTCTGAGTGTCGTTTATCCCTTTCCAAACAATGTATTCATAAGTAATTCTACTTTTGGTCTTGCCATACCAATATTGTAAGGCCTCCCTTAAATCCGCTAAAGTGAAAGTGGCGTTAAAAGGCATAATCGATGTCCTAATCGCATCAATGGCAGAATGTAAAGACACTGCTAATTTAAATTTAACCGCATCATCGGCCATTTTTCGTATCATCTTAGGAACACCTGAAGTAGACACCGTAATTCTTTTAGGGGACATTCCCAAGCCGTCTGGGGATGTAATTTTATCTATCGCCTTCAAGACATTGTTATAGTTCATCAAAGGCTCACCCATACCCATAAAAACGATATTGCTCAATGGTCTATTAAAATACAATCGACTTTCATTATCAATGGCAACTACCTGATCATATATTTCATCGGGATTTAGATTGCGCATACGCTTTAATCTTGCTGTAGCGCAAAACTTACAATCCAAACTACACCCAACCTGGCTAGACACACAGGCTGTTGTTCTGGTTTTGGTAGGAATAAGCACCGACTCAACTACTAAATCATCATGTAAACGAACGGCATTCTTTATGGTACCATCCTTACTACGCTGCATTTGATCAACCTTTATATGATTGATCACAAAATTTGAAGTCAAAAGATCACGGGTCTCTTTTGAAATATTGGTCATTATATCAAAAGAATGGGCAGATTTCTGCCAGAGCCATTCATAGACTTGGTTGCCCCGGAAAGCCTTGTCGCCATTATTAAGGAAAAAAGTTCTCAATTGGTCCAAGGTCAATGCCCTAATATCTTTCTTATTTGTTTTTTCCTCCATTCAACTTAGATAACAAATCAAAAAATCCCACTTTCAACATTCATCGATATAGTGGGATTTTTTGATTTCTTTTTTTTTGCAAACCCGCTCACACAGGCTCTCCAAAAACTATATGATCAACATGGCATCACCATAAGAATAGAACTTATAGCCTTCCATAATAGCTTCTTTATACGACTTTTTCATCAAGTCATGACCCATAAAAGCAGATACCATCATCAACAAGGTAGATTTTGGTAAATGAAAATTGGTCACCATGCAATTGGCAAGACTGAACTCATAAGGAGGAAATACGAATTTGTTCGTCCACCCGTCGTAAGTATTCAAGGTGTGTGCTGAAGAAACAGCACTTTCCAATCCACGCATAGCGGTAGTCCCAACTGCACAAATTCTACGCTTATTTCTTTTAGCAGCATTAACGATTTCAGTGGCCTTCTCATCAATAATCAATTCCTCACTGTCCATTTTATGTTTGGATAAATCCTCAACCTCAACCGGATTGAAGGTTCCCAAACCAACGTGCAGCGTTACTTCAGCAAAATCAATACCTTTTATTTCTAATCGTTTCAACAAATGTTTTGAAAAATGAAGCCCTGCGGTTGGTGCCGCAACAGCGCCTTCATGTTTGGCATAAATGGTCTGGTAACGTTTCTCATCTTCTGGCTCAACATCTCTTTTAATATATTTTGGCAGAGGTGTTTGTCCTAATTCACGAAGCTTCCTTCTAAAATCCGTATAGGATCCGTCATATAAAAAACGTAATGTTCTACCTCTAGAAGTTGTATTGTCAATTACTTCAGCGACCAAACTTTCATCATCACCAAAATATAGTTTATTACCAATACGAATTTTACGCGCAGGATCAACAAGCACATCCCAAAGACGTTGCTCCTCATTCAGTTCACGAAGCAAGAATACCTCGATACGCGCACCTGTTTTTTCTTTATTGCCATATAACCTGGCAGGGAAAACCTTAGTATTGTTCAATACCATAACATCACCTTCATCAAAATAATTGATTAGGTCTTTGAACATTTTATGTTCAATTTTTCCAGTTTCCTTATGGATGACCATTAACTTGGATTCGTCCCTGTGTTCAGAAGGATACTCGGCTAATAAATCGTCTGGAAGTTCAAAACTAAAGTGTGATAATTTCATATGGTAGTAATTATTGTATTTTTTATTAGCAAATTTCGCGGCTGCAAATATACGACCTCGGCATAGGGGATGTCAAGTAAATCGATGATTAAATGTTAATTATAATTCTTGAAGGCGAAAACCCAGCTTATTAAGGTCTTTCCAAAAATCGGGATATGATTTTGAAACTACTTCTGCATCATTGATTGAAAAGGATCTTTTTAAGGCCAAAGGACCAAATGCCATCGCCATTCTGTGATCATTATAAGTATCAACGGCAACCTCTGGCTTAAAATAGGAAATAGGCGCCAAACTTAATGCTTTATCAGTAATGGTAACTTCTGCTCCAAATTTCGTCAGTTCAGTACGCATGGCCTCCAATCTGTCTGTTTCCTTGATTTTAAGTGTGTGCAACCCAGTAAGATCACAGCCTAATTGCAAGCCTAGACAAGTAACGGCAATGGTTTGTGCAATATCCGGCGCATTCGCCAAATCACATTCAATAGAAGTAGACTGACACTGCTGCACTTTTTTCAATACGATCTTGTTCTTAAAGAACGTTGTCTCTACTCCAAATTCTTTATATATCTCGGCAAGGATACTATCGCCCTGTAAACTATTCTTTTTATAAGCACTCAATTGTATTTCTGAGCCAATCTCACTTAAAGCCACAATGCTATAGAAGTAAGATGCAGAACTCCAATCTGATTCTACCAACAGTTCTTTTGCCCCAACATTTTCTTTAGGTGAAACTTTTATACTATTCCCTTCAAATGAAGTTTCAATCCCAATTTGGTTCAATAATCCTAAAGTCATTTTAATGTAAGGTACCGATGTAATTTTTCCCACTAGATTAAGTTCCAATCCGTTTTCAAGGCTAGGAGCAATCAACACTAAAGATGAAATGTATTGACTGCTAATATCAGCAGGTAAGCTAACCTTGTTCTTATGTAATTTTTTCCCTTTTATTTGTATTGGTGGATATCCTTCACTATTTACATATTCAATATCTGCTCCTAATTTCCTTAACGCTTCTACCAATACTTTTATAGGTCTTTCCTTCATTCTTTTAGAGCCAGTCAGAACCACATTTTTTCCTGCCTGCGAAGCAAAATAACCTGTTAAGAAACGCATCGCGGTTCCTGCATGATGAATATCGACTTCCCCACTGGAAATCGCAAGCCCTTTTTGCATCACTTCGGCATCGTCAGAGTTAGAGATGTTACTTATAGAAATATTAGGGTACAAGGCCTGTAATAGTAAAGAGCGGTTAGACTCGCTTTTAGAGCCCGTTATTTGTATGTGGGATTTTAATAAATTATTGGATGGGCCAGATAGGTGTAACTTCAAGTTAGATGGGTTTAAAAACAAAGTCCAAATATAACATTATTTGAGTTTTTCATTGTTTTGGTGCCGATCATGGTCCCTTTTGGATTTCAGGGCCAATTTTTTATCGAAGGCCTCTTCAAGATTTATCCCGGTTTGGTTTGCCAAACAGAGAACAACAAAAAGAACGTCGGCAAGTTCTTCACCTAAATCCTTATCCTTATCAGATTCTTTTTCGCTTTGTTCACCGTACCTACGGGCAATGATACGTGCCACTTCCCCTACTTCCTCGGTAAGTTGTGCCATGTTGGTCAGTTCATTGAAATAACGAACACCATGTTCTTTGATCCAAGTATCTACCTCCTGTTGCACTTTCTGTATTCCCATTATTCCTTATTTTTTGTATCGATGGTAATTGTTACCGGGCCATCATTCAATAATTCAACTTTCATATCGGCTCCAAATACCCCTGTGCCTACCTTTTTTCCTAGGTCAATCTCCAGTCGTTCAACAAAGTTCTCATAGGCCGGTATCGCAATTTCAGGCTTTGCAGCTTTTAAATAGGAAGGCCTATTCCCTTTTTTTGTTGAAGCATGTAAAGTAAACTGACTTACCACTATCGCTTCGCCATTTATTTCTAATAAGGATTTGTTCATAATGCCCTCTTCATCATTAAAAATACGCAGATTAACAATCTTACGGGAAAGCCATTCTATATCCGCTTTGGCATCCTTATTCTCTACCCCCAATAAAACAAGCAGCCCTAGCCCAATTTTTGAGATAATCTCACCTTCTACAGTAACACTTGCTTTAGATACTCTTTGAACAACGGCTCTCATAGTTATAATCCCCTGCCATAAACAGGGTAATAAATTTTATTGGTTATTATCAAAATTATCAATTCTGTAGGTATCATCGTCGCCGGTAACCATCTGTACGTAACTTTTATATCGGCTCCAAGCAACTTCGTTATTCTCCAATGCAGTTTTTACAGCACACTTGGGCTCATCCAAATGAAGGCAATTATTAAATTTACACTCACTTTTAAGTTTAAAAAACTCTGGAAAATAATCCCCGATTTCATCCTTATCCATATCATAAATCCCAAAGCCCCTAATACCGGGAGTATCAATAATCCGAGCATCAAAACTTAGATCAAACATTTCTGCAAAAGTAGTAGTATGTTGCCCTTGTAGGTGCTGCTCTGAAATTTCAGTGGTCTTTATATTCAGGGAAGGTTCCAGGGCATTGATCAATGTAGATTTTCCAACTCCAGAATTTCCAGAAAACATGCTGGTTTTACCTAACATCAATTCTTTTACTTTATCTACATTTTTACCAGATTTAGCAGAAATGCCAATACACGTATATCCTATTTTACGATATAACGCTGCCAAGTATTTAACTTCAAGGAGTTCTTCTTCATTATATGCATCAATCTTATTGAACAATAGTACCGCTGGAATATCGTAAGCTTCAGCTGTCGCTAAAAAGCGGTCAATGAAAATGGTATATGTCTTTGGGTTTTTAAGTGTTACCAGCAAGAACACTTGATCTAGATTAGATGCGATTATATGGGTCTGCTTTGAAAGTTTTACTGACTTTCTTATGATATAATTCTTTCTGTCTTCAATACCAAAGATAATACCTATTGTTTCATCACCTATTTTCTCAATTTCAAAATCAACAATATCCCCAACAGCAAGAGGATTAGTGCTTTTTATACCTTTTATTCGAAATTTACCCTTAATACGGCAATTATAAAAAACCCCATTGGTAGCCTTTACGGTAAACCAGCTTCCTGTTGATTTATATACTATACCTTTCATTTAGACATGTAAATTATTAATAGATGGGAAACCCACAAAATAACAATTTTTCTGGATAACATTTATTTTATCTTTACGTTATTAATATCTAAATATAAAACCAATAACATGAAAAAAATCATTCTATTTGTATGCCTTTTTAGCCTAATGTCTTTTGAACTAAGTGCCCAAGAGTTTAAAGTTATTACTAGCGTAGAATCTATTGTACCCAATGGTTTGGGAAGATCCAGAATAATCAGTGCGCTTGAAGACAAAGATTATAAAGAATTCTCAAGTGTACAGACTGAAGAGGACAATACCCGAAACAAATCGAATAGAAAAGAAATTCGCGTTAAGAATTTTGAGGAAACCAAATTATTGAATTTCTATAACGTTGGTGGTATTCGTTTTCAGAATATTGCTGCGAATGATGCAATAATTACATCAAAAATAAACACGATGATCTCCGAAGGTTGGGAATTGGCTTTTGTCACTAGTGGAGTAGAAAGTGAAGGAGGAAAAGGAGACGGACAGGGTATTTTTATTACCCGATATATTTTTAAAAGATAGAGACAAAAAACCCTGACAGAATCGTCAGGGTTTTTTTAGTATTTAGTCTTTTATATAAACCCTGCCACCGGCTAGGGTTTTTTTGTTAACAGTTCTGGGATTGCCATAAACGTAAACATCTCCTCCTGCTTTTACATTTATATCAACTTTGTCCGAAGCAAAGATCTCGGCCTCGCCTGCAGCAGTAATCTTTATATCAGTATTGGCTGTTTTTAGTTCTCGACCCTCAAATATTCCCCCGGTATTCAATACTATCCACTGGTTTTCTGCCAAACCAGAGGCTTCCACTATTCCACCGGTTACTGCACGTACTTCCAAATCAACAACATCCAAACCAGCTTTTATTTGCGCGCCCTCTTGAGAACGTATCTCTAGATGGTCTTGCTTGATTAATTCATTAGATACGATTTTGGCTCCTTCATTACCATCAATAACATCTAAATGTTTGTAAAAAACCTCAATGAAGGTATCTTCCCCTCTAAATTTTTTATCCAATTGCATTCTTAACTTCAAGGTACCGTCGGTATTGACCACTTTAATGTCGTAAACATTCTGACCTTTAATGGTAATCCTATTTTCATCTGATTTAATAAGGTTTACTTCAATTAAATCAAAGACTTTAATTTTATTGAAGTCACCTACTTCTTTGTCTATCATTCGTTGCGCTGTGACGGTCATTGAACTTACGGCCACAAAAAGGAAAAGTATTCGTTTCATCATTGTTGTTTTTGATTTCTTTAAAGATTACATCTAAGTATAATTGTTACAGTTTTCAAAAAAAAATCCCGATTATTATCGGGATTTTTTTTATGCTTGCATTATCTTCTCTTGATGGTTAATAGATTCTTGGTGAATGGCCTTGAACATTTTAAGAACAAACTCCTCACTCAATCCTTTTGATTCTCCTTCAAGTATCATAGCACCTAAAATCTGATTCCAACGATTGCTCTGAAGAACAGCAACATTCTTTAGCTTTTTAAGATCCCCAATCCCATCTGAGACCTTCATTCGCTTTCCAAGGGTTTCAATCAATTGATTATCGATTATATCTATCTGCGCCCTTAAGTTACTTAACTTGCTCTTGTATTCCGCCTCTTCGTCTGTTTCTTTTCTTATGCGTAAATCAATCATAATCTGAACCAAGGTTTTAGGAGTTACCTGCTGTGCAGCATCGCTCCAAGCATTTTCAGGATCATGGTGTGTCTCTATCATGAGCCCATCAAAATTAAGATCCAAAGCAGTTTGTGAAACATCAAAAATCATATCCCTATTGCCGGTTATATGCGATGGGTCGTTAATGATTGGCAAATCAGGAAATTTGGTTTGTAATTCAATGGCCAACTGCCATTCTGGAATATTTCTATACTTGGTTTTCTCATAGGTAGAGAAACCCCTATGAATTACTCCAAGTTTGCCAATATTTGCAGTGTGCAGCCTTTCAACGGCTCCCAACCATAATGACAAATCTGGGTTTACAGGATTTTTGACCAATACAATCTTGTCAGTACCTTTTAATGCATCGGCTATTTCCTGGACTATGAACGGACTAACCGTTGAGCGGGCACCAATCCACAGCAAATCTATATCATGCTCCAACGCCAATTCAACATGGGCTCTATTTGCAACCTCTGTTGCTGTCTTTAATCCTGTTTCTTCCTTTACTTTCTGTAACCATTTAAGACCTAAAGCCCCAACGCCTTCAAAATTACCTGGTCGCGTTCTTGGTTTCCAAATACCCGCACGATAATAGTTTACATCACTGTCTTTTAGTTCATGTGCAATCTTCAAGACCTGTTCTTCTGTTTCCGCACTACATGGCCCAGCAATTACCAGCGGATGATCTAATCCTAAATCATCTAACCATGTTCTCATTTGTTTTGAATTCTCCATTTTAGTATCCTATTATTTGTTTAATGGTATTCCTTTTAATATTTCCTTTATTTTATTCGTATTATTCATTTCATTGTAAACCCCCTTGTAGTCATCTTTAAGTAACAATTGCTTGAAGTCTTCCAAATTTCGGATGTATTCCTCCAAGGTCTCCACTACATTTTCTTTGTTCTGCTTAAAAATTGGTGTCCACATGGCTGGCGAACTTTTTGCCAATCGCACCGTACTTTCAAAACCACTACCTGCCATGTCAAAGATATCCCGTTCATTTTTTTCCTTCTCAATTACCGTTTTACCTAACATAAATGAACTTATGTGTGATAAATGGGAGACATAGGCAATATGCTTATCATGTGCTTCAGGGTTCATGTATCTGATTCGCATCCCCATTTGTTGAAAAAGGTCCAGTGCTTTTTCTTGAAGCTTGAAAGCAGTTTTCTCCACTTCACAGATGATATTGGTCTTACCTTGGTACAAACCATCAATCGCAGCTGATGGGCCTGAAAATTCTGTACCGGCAATGGGGTGGCAGGCCAAAAAATTTCGTCTCTTAGGGTGATTTTCCAAACTTTTACATAAAGCGGCTTTGGTTGACCCAGCATCCATAACTACACAATCATCATTTACTTCCTCTAATATTTTGGGAAGCTCTGTAACCATTACATCAACCGGAATACTAACAATTACGATATTGGCCAGATTTAAATCATCATAACTCGATTTAACATCGATCAAATCCAATGCCAATGCTTCCTCCAAATGGGATGCATTGTTATCTACCCCATAAATCTTGGAATTCGGGTTCAGCCTCTTTATGTCCTTGGCCATAGAACCCCCAATTAATCCAATACCGACTATAAATACATTCATCTTAAAACCTATCTAGTGCTTCCTTGATTTTTTCTGCTTTCACACAAAGTGAAAACCGTATATACCCCTCGCCATTACTCCCAAATATAGTGCCTGGTGCAATGAAAATGTTCTTTTCATAAAGTACATTATCTATAAACTCTTCTGAGGCCAGGGCTCCCTCGGGTAATTTTGCCCAAACGAACATGCCAACTGCATTTTTATCATAAGTGCAATTTAATTTATCGGCCAATGAGAACATTAGCGCCCTTCGGCTTTGATACACTTTGTCCAATGATTTAAACCAATCTTCTCCGCTTCGCAAAGCGGCCACAGCTCCTTTTTGTATACCATAGAACATACCAGAATCCATATTACTTTTTACTTTTAAAATAGCATTGACATACTCTGAATTTCCTAAAACCATACCTACGCGCCAGCCAGCCATATTAAAAGTTTTACTCAATGAATTTAATTCCAAAGCAACTTCTTTTGCTCCTGGAATACTCAAAACACTTAAAGGATCATTGCTTAAAACAAAACTATATGGATTGTCATTTACTAATAAAATATTGTTCTTTTTGGCAAACTGAATCAATTTAAATAATTGCTCGCGGTTAGCTGTCGCACCCGTTGGCATATGCGGATAGCTTACCCACATAAGCTTTACCCTGGATAAATCTTGCTGCTGCAAAGCATCAAGGTCTGGAAACCAAGCATTTTTAGCAAATAAATCGTACAGTTTTGGTACTCCACCCATTAATTTAGTAACAGAAATATATGTAGGATATCCCGGATTTGGAATCAAAACTTCATCGCCTTCGTTCAAAAAAGCCATGCTTATATGCATGATACCCTCTTTGGAACCCATTAAAGGTAAAATCTCAGTATTTGGATCTGCAGTAACGTTGAACTTAGTTTTATAGAAATCAGCAATTGCCCCTCGTAATTCTGGCAATCCTTGATAACTTTGATATTGGTGCGCTCCAGCTTCCGTTATTGAATTTTGAATAGAGTTCATAACCTCCTCCGATGGTGCCAAATCTGGACTACCGATACCCATATTAATAATGGGTTTACCTTCAGCAATAAGTCCCCGTACCTCTCTAAGTTTTTTCGAGAAGTAATATTCTTCAACTGTTTTTAATCTCTCTGCAGTACTTATCATATTCTGGCATTTTTATATTCCCCCAAGACCCTAAAGTCTTCAGACATTATATCCAAAAGCGATTTGGCCTTGGCAAAATTATCATATTCATCAAAAGTAACATCAACGAAGAAGGCATATTTCCATGGGGTTTCTATTATGGGCAATGACTGTATTTTAGTCAAATTCAAATTACAGTCACTCATCACATTCAAAACCGTCGCCAAACTACCTCTCTTATGATCCGTAACAAATCGCAAAGACGCTTTATTAATCTTATTTTTAGGTAATTCTTTATTCTTAGTCTTAACAATGATAAATCTTGTGGAATTGTTCTTTATAGTCTGAATTTCAGGTTCAATTACATCTAATTCATATAAGTCGGCAGCCACTTTTGGTGCAATTGCGGCTATACCTTTTAATTGGTTGTCTTGAATTCGTTTTGCAGTCTCTGCAGTATCTACATCCTCAACCATCTTTATATGGGGTTTTGTCTTTAGGAACTCCCTGCATTGCAATAGTGCCATAGGGTGTGAGCGCACCTCAACTATATCCTCGATTGTTTGACCTTTTAGTCCCATTAAATTATGATGGATGTTCAAATAGTGCTCTCCGATTATATGTAAATTCTTATCATAAATAAGCGCATAATTAGGAATTATAGACCCCGCAATTGAATTCTCAATGGCCATAACACCTTTATCGGCAGTTGAATCAAGTAACTGGTCAACCAACCCATGAAAAGACATGCACTCTACCAAGTCAACATCTTCACTGAAATATTCCCGAGCTACTTGGTGGTGGTTTGAACCCTTGATTCCCTGAATGGCTATTTTTAAATTCATCGTTATACTATTGTCAACAATTATTCGACATTTTTTTAACAAAAAAAGTCCCGTTTTTCACGGGACTCAATGTTATATTTTGCTTGCAATACACTACAACAGTCCCGTTTCTCTTTTAAAAAAGAAGAAAAAATAAAAACCGTTATAGAAATATTGCTTTGTCATTATACTGCTAAATCTTAGGCTAAGGTAATTATTAAATTCAAAAATCAAATTTTACGTTCGTATTTTTTTGTTTTTTTTAGGTATTACCTATTTCATTGAAGAATTATCGTTAAAATGTATCTTTTATTAAGAATTGCTAATAATTATGTCGACGGAATTATCCAATATATCCTGAATTCGTGGATTCGTGCAGTTGATTAATATTGAGAATACCATTTGTTCTTTAGGGTAAATAAAAAGGTTGGAATAGCCTCCAACGCCATTCCCGACATGACCGTAAAACGCCCTTCCTTTTTTATCTTCGCTCACTTGCCAGCCCAAACCGTAATAAGTGCGATTTCCATTTATATTTTCAGAAGTTAAAAACTCGGAAATAACAGCTTTATTCAAAACTCTATTGTCCAAATAAGCCTGTCCGAATTTGGCGATATCATCTGAAGTGGACAAATAACCACCTCCCGCTAACTTGTACCGATTATTGACAGGAATGGCCTTTCGAAAGCCTGTCCTTTTTCGAGAATAAAATGTCGCAAGTTCATCCAACTTGAGCTCTATCTTGCTTGAGCTTCCAATAAATTCAGAAAAGGTATTTTGTAAATCCAATGGTTTCAATACTTTTTCCTGTACATATTCTTCAAACGGGATACCACTGGCCTCTTGCATGGCCAAAGAAATCAAAACCCAGTCAAAACTATTGTAATGATAATTAGTCCCTGGCTTAAAAAGCAAATTATCATCTTTAAAGATCCTTAAACTATCCTTTATGGAATAAGACTCGTTCAACCCGTATTCTTTCCCTCGATATCCTCTTATTCCTGCTGTGTGGCCGGCCAATTGTCGAATGGTGAAATCGTATTTCTTTTTAGGAAAATAAGGGACATATTTATATAACGAAGCATCCAAATCAATTACCTTATCTTTTACCATTTGTCCTAAAGCGGTAGCAGTAATGTTTTTAGATACGCTCGCAATTCTAAAAATAGTTCGCTTTGGATCTACTATGTTCTTACTTTCTAAATCAGCATATCCATACCCTTTTTGAAAAAATAGTTCTCCTTTATTCAGGACTGTTATGGCCAATCCGGGAATCTTTTTTTCTTTGATTAAGGAGTTTAGTAAACCATCCGTTTTTTCGATTCCTTGCAACTGGGTTTTGTCCAGTTCATCTTTTTGAGCGTTAAATAAGTTTTTCAGATATGTTAGAACGGATTTCAATTTTTAAAAATAAGTCTTCCTGTATACAACTCTTCAACATCAACCGCTGTCGGTTGGTTAAAACTGATAACATCGCCAGTACCACGTATAACCCCCGAAAGTGATTGTTGTGGATTAATTTGCACATCATTAGTACCTCTATGATTTAAGCTCACATCATTAACAAAAAGGGTTTCAGCTTCAATTCGCGAATCTCCTGCTGCGACTGTAATACTTAAATTCCCAGCATTTCCTTTTAATTTAAAATACGCAATGCCATTGACTATTACGACTACATTCTCTGAATCCAATTCCAAATCAAATTCGCCATCAGCAGTCTCTGCTTCAGGCTCAGTAAAACTTTCAGAGAACAACTGCAAAGAAGGATACCCTAATATACCATCACTCCTTATGGATAAACCTGTACTACTTCGAATCTGAGTAATGTTCGGTGAGGTTACATAAACCCTAGTTAGGCCATATTCCCTAAAGAAATTACACCCATTCCCATTTCGTAATATCAATCGGTCACCTTCAACGCTTGCCGTAACTTCTTTTTTAAGAAACTCACCAGTTTCAATTTCCACTTTCTGTACGTCTCCTTGTTTTAATATCAGTTCTACTTTCTCAAATACCGTAATTTTCGAGAAATTATCCACATCAACTTCTGTGCGTGAAATTTTACCTGCATCTTGAAAACATTCCGGTGCATTCTCCTTGTTACAAGAAAACAACATTATAATCAACATTATGCTCACGACTTTTTTCATAATCTTACACCTATTCCAAATTCAACCGCCTCCGCTTTTGCACCATGTGATTTCAATGTAATGGCACCAAAGACCTTATTTCCAAAATATCTTTTCAAGCCCACCCTATTATACATCTTCCCTTCAAAATCAAATGGATAATAAACGTAGTAACCTAATTGAGTGATAACTGACATTCTATTAATAAACAGTTCATGTCCCAGGAATACCCCAACCCGTTTATAATCATCATCGGCTGAAACCCCATTCTCGGGAAATGAAATGGACTGAAATCGAATCAATTCCTTTAAAAAGTTAGAAAAATAAACATCGGCTCCAAATTGAATTGCACTTTTTCTTCCCAAGCGCTTATCGGCATAAGCAGAAACAATATAAAAAGGATATTGTCCTGAATCAATGACATCACTTTCATTAATTCCAAATCTAAAGGCAAAATTGTATTTAATAGGTTCAGTTATTTTCTCTTTGGGTCCACTTTTTATATATTCTAGGGTATCCCCTCCATCCAAATCATAAATCAATCCTGCATTAAGCGCAAAAGTATTGGTAGATGTATTTGGTGCTTTAAAATTAGCATTTGAATAGTGGATGACTGAAATACCAGCCTTAAAACCAAGTCCCTTGAAAATATTTTCCTTATGATAATTCAACATTAAATAGGTTGAACTCATGAAATAAGAACCATAGGCATTGTTCCTGAAATTTTCATTTTTGTCGTACGGATTTGTGTTGTATGCAATACCCTGACCTATTCGAAATTGCATGAATCTTTTGAATAAATAGAAATTGTAGTGTGCATATAATCCAAAATTATTACCCAATGTGGAATTGTTCATATCCTGATAAATGAACGAACCTCCAATATCTGGATAATTGTATTCTTCTTGCCATTCTTCATCTCCGTAAGTTTTGCGATTATAACTAAGAATAAACCCCACAGGATGATCAGAAATAAGATGTGAAATATCAGTATTATGAAGCAATACCGAACCATAATATTGATTAAGGTCAATTGTATATTTTCTTAATTTCCCATCATCGTTTTGAGAGAAACCAATTGCAAATACCAAAATAAAAATGGGAAGTAATCTTAGGTTCATGAGGTGCAATGGTACGTTGGAAGTGCTTAAAACAATACACGAAGTTAATACATTTCTTTTTACGCATGTTTTGAAGAACCGCTCATCAAGTAGTTTTCAACAGTAAAAAGCATTAAAACACCCCTTTCGCTATCGCTTGAATATTGTCTGATTTACCCATGGAGTAATAATGCAATACCGGTACTCCTGCGGCCTTTAATTCCTTGGACTGTTGAATTGCCCATTCAATACCAACTTGACGAACTGCTTTATTGTCCTTGCAATCGTCCACGGCCTCAATCAAATCTTGGGGTAAATCTATGCGGAAAACTTGCGGTAATAATTGCAAATGCCTTTTCACAGTCATTGGCTTTATCCCAGGTATAATCGGTACATTAATTCCAATTTCCTGCGCTGCTTCGACAAATTCAAAGAACTTTTTATTATCGAAGAACATTTGTGTTACCACATAATCTGCTCCTGCATCGACCTTTTCTTTTAATCGCTTTAAATCTGATTGCAATGAAGGTGCCTCTAAATGCTTTTCAGGATAACCGGCAACACCAATACAGAAATTGGCACAATCATCAGTTTCTATTACTTCATGCAGGTACTTGCCATGATTCAGGTCCTTAATCTGTTTTACCAAGTTAATGGCATAAGGGTGCCCTCCTTTTGTTGGTTCAAAATACTTTTGCTCTTGCCTAGCATCGCCTCTTAACGCCATTACATTCTGTATTCCCAAATAATGACAATCTACAAGAACATATTCTGTTTCTTCCTTGGTAAATCCGCCACAAAGTACATGTGGAACCGTATCAACTTGATATTTATGCTTAATAGAAGCACAAATACCTACTGTACCGGGTCTCATTCGTGTCAATTTCTTATCCAAAAGACCTTCACGATCTATGTATACATATTCTTCGCGTGAAGTGGTCACATCAATAAAAGGAGGGTTAAACTCCATTAAAGGATCAATGTTATTATACAGTTCCTGTATGTTTCTACCTTTTACCGGTGGAATCAGTTCAAAAGAGAACAAAATCTCGCCTTTGGCATTTAATATATGATCTGTAACCTTCATTCTAGTATTTTGAAATTATTTAATCATCGGCAATATTGGGAGCTAACCATTTCATTGCATTCTTCAATGGTATTTCCTTTCGTTTTGCATAATCCTGAACTTGATCTTCCTTTATTTTACCTAACCCAAAATAACGCGCTTCTGGGTTCGCAAAATAATACCCGCTTACACTTGCGGCAGGCCACATGGCCAAGCTCTCTGTAAGTTCAACACCAATCTTTTCCTTAACTCCCAAAACCTCCCAAATGGTCAATTTTTCAAGGTGATCTGGACAAGCGGGATAACCAGGTGCTGGCCGAATTCCTTTGTATGTTTCCTTAATCAAATCTTCATTACTCAAATGCTCATTCGCCGCATAGCCCCAATGTTTCGTACGCACCTCTTTGTGTAAATACTCGGCAAAAGCCTCTGCTAAACGATCTGCCAATGCCTTTATCATGATTGAATTGTAATCATCATGGTTCTTTTCATATTCAACAGCCAATTCCGCAGTGCCAAATCCCGTACTTACGCAAAAACAACCTATATAATCTTGGGTTCCTGTTTCTTTTGGGGCGATGAAATCTGATAGGGCAATATCAGGTGCACCTTCCCGTTTTTTCAACTGTTGTCGAAGGGTTCTGAAAATATATTTCTTGGAGCTTCCTTTGTTCTCGACTTCGCTCGAACTGACAGAAAGCACTTCTACTTCAATATCATCCTCATTTATTGTATTGGCGGGAAATAGTCCAAAAACCCCTTTTGCCTTCAATTGCTTCTCTTCCACTACTTTTTTCAACATCCCCTGCGCATCTGAAAACAATTCGGTGGCTTGTGCACCTACAACCTCATCTGTAAGAATATCTGGATATCTTCCATGCAGTTCCCAGCTTCTAAAAAAGGGGGTCCAATCAATATATGTCACCAATTTTTCAAGATCCAAATCATCGATAACCTGGATTTCTAATTCTTTCGGTTTGACTATTTCACTTTTCTTCCAGTTTATTTGGAATTTATTATTTCGTGCTTCTTCAATAGTTTTATACTCCTTGCGTTTGGAACGTTTTAAAAATTTATCACGAAACACTTCGTAGTCAAGTTTAATGGACTTTTTATATCCATCAGCACTTTCCTTTTTTAGCAGATCACCGACTACTGTTACCGCTCTTGATGCATCGTTTACATGAACTACTGTATTTTGATATTGAGGGTCAATCTTTACCGCCGTATGGGCTTTACTGGTAGTGGCGCCTCCAATAAGCAATGGAACGATGAAAAAATTTTGTCGTTCCATTTCTTTGGCAAGGAATACCATTTCGTCTAATGAGGGTGTTATCAGCCCACTTAAACCAATGATATCTACATTTTCTTCTCTAGCAGCATTAATGATTTTCTCGGGAGGAACCATAACGCCTAAATCGACAATTTCATAATTATTGCATGCCAAGACCACACTCACAATGTTCTTTCCAATATCATGTACATCTCCTTTAACCGTCGCCATGAGGATTTTCCCTGCTCCCCTAGAGTCTCCATCTTGTGGATTAAGCAATTTCTCTTCTTCAATAAATGGCAGCAAATAAGCAACTGCTTTTTTCATTACTCGTGCTGATTTCACAACCTGGGGCAAGAACATTTTTCCGCTTCCGAACAGGTCACCAACGACATTCATCCCTGTCATCAAATTATCTTCAATTACCTCAATCGGCTTATTGGCATTTATTCTTGCCTCCTCAACATCTTCAACAATATATTGGTCAATGCCCTTTACCAATGCTCTGGTTATACGATTTTGCAAAGGTTCTTCGCGCCATGACAAATCAACCTTGCTCTCCCTTGCTTTCCCGACTACTGATTCCGCAATATCCAATAATCTTTCTGTGGCATCTTCTCTCCGATTAAGTATTACATCTTCAACGCGTTCCAATAAATCCTTGGGAATATCATCGTAAACCTCTAACATCGCCGGATTTACAATTCCTATATTCATTCCCGCTTGTATGGCGTGATACAAAAAAACGGAATGCATGGCTTCACGAACCGGGTTGTTTCCTCTAAAACTAAAAGAGACATTACTAACACCACCGCTGACATTGCAATATGGTAAATTCTTCTTAACCCACTTGGTGGCCTCAATAAAGTCCAACGCATTTCGTTTATGCTCGTCCATTCCCGTGGCCACAGGAAAAACATTTAAATCGAATATGATATCTTCAGGAGGAAATCCTACTGTATCAACCAAAATATCATACGAACGTTTGGCAATTTCCAAACGACGTTCATAGTTGTCAGCTTGACCTTCCTCATCAAAAGCCATTACAATTACCGCGGCCCCATATCGCTTTATCAATTTAGCTTGATGAATAAATTGTTCTTTACCTTCTTTCAGGCTAATGGAGTTTACAACACATTTACCCTGAACAACTTGCAAGCCTGCTTCAATGATATCCCATTTAGAACTATCTATCATAATGGGTACACGTGCGATATCTGGTTCCGCAATGACTAAATTCAAAAACTTAACCATGGCCTCTTTGCCATCGATAAGTCCGTCATCCATATTAATATCAATTATTTGCGCTCCTCCTTCAACTTGATGACGCGCAACATCCAAAGCCTCTTCGAATTTCTCCTCTTTTATAAGGCGAAGGAATTTCTTTGATCCAGCTACATTAGTTCGTTCACCCACATTTATAAAATT
>RCND010000521.1_pt1 | contig 21851 bp, 12 predicted proteins | sample 2041351 | NCBI WGS metagenome assembly RCND01 (sample SAMN09708230, study PRJNA481090) | Marine sediment metagenome, whole genome shotgun sequencing project. | biome: marine sediment; feature: ocean; material: sediment; isolation source: Sewage treatment plant 12B marine sediment (STP12B) ... | reverse complement strand
AATCGGGAGCTTACTTTTTCTGAAATAACGATGAATGGTCAAAAAACAAACTATTTAGCAGTAGAAAAAGGAGAAACGGTAAACATCAAGACTAGGATAACATCCAAACATGTTGGGGATTATTGCCCAGGCTGTATAGTGCAGGTGTATTGGGGTATTAGAGACTATACCTCGGTTTGTGCTAAAAGTTTTGGTGGTTATCGATTCACAAAAAAGAAATCGAAGCATACGTTTCAGGCCCCTACGAAAGAGGGTATTTATTATATTACAATGGGGGGAACATTAGAGTACTCCTGTAAAAACAATAATCAGCGGCCTAGATGCGAATCTAAATATGCTTTTGCTGTTTTAAAAGTTGGTACTCCTCAACTTGATAAAAAAATTACACTTGAAAAAGTAAAAAGGGACGTTGGTATAGTATTGAAAACTACTTTGGTCAAATCGGGGCCCTTTGGCGAATTAAATAAAATAGAATGGTTTTTTGAAGGAGAGAAACTTCCTTATGATGACCTAGAGGAAATACCTGTTAGCGAGTTTGGGAACTATAGGGCACGATGGTCTAATTGTTTAACTAGTGTTGAAGAATCGATTGATTATGTTTCAAATGAGGAAGAAATAGCAGATAATCTGTCTGTTGTTCAAGATTTTAGTGATGAAGAAATAGAGCGTAAACCTGCTGTGAATCAGGACTCGTTGCCTATTGATGTTGCAAAAGATACTTTAGATATTGATAGCACGGACATAGCCGTGTTAATAGAGAAGAACAATAAGTTTGTTTTGAAAAACCTCATCTTTGACTTGGACAAAGCGGCTATTAGACCAGAAGCTAAAACAGTATTGAATCAGCTGGCGCAAATTATGAAGAATCAGCCCACTATGGAAATTCTCTTGGAAGGGCACACCGCTATTGGAAACGCGAGACAAAATAGAATTTTATCAGAGAGAAGGGTGGCGTCTACCAAAACTTACCTTGTTAACCAGGGTGTTGCCAAAAGGAATATCCAAACGAAAGGCTGGGGCCAGCAAAAACCTTTAATTGTGACCAGAGATATAAAAAAAGGAAGAATAAACAGAAGGGTTGAAATTCAAGTTTTAGCCAGATAATCTCTTTCTTTCCAAATATTTTGAAAATTGGAACATATTTAAATTATTCGTTCTGTGGGTAATCTATTTAATCCCCCCATAGCTATAGGAATAAATTACTACCGTCTTTCGTAGGGTGACATATCTGGCTTCACTTTGTATTTCGAGCGCTTAGTACCTTGGAAAATTTCAGGTATTCGAAATCTCATGAATTTATGTTGTTTTCTAAAAACACTTTGTTTAAAAACTTTTCTATTCTAAGAATGAGCTTACCTATTTGGGAAACTTCCTTTAAGATTGCGCATTAGTAAGGCCTAGTTAACGTTCATGCGTACAATTAAAAAATAACCATTCGAGCCTACATGTGTGCTTAAGCTATTAAAAATATCCCTTGAGTAACTAAAATAGATCACTTCTGGTTTTATGATGTAGCACTTGAATATTTAGTCCATACGATTAAAACAATTACACTTCAACATTTTTAAGTAATATGGCCTTTAATTATTATATTTAGTAAATAAATGCTTCCCCGGGCTAAAAGGTTGAACTAGCAGCAAACATTTTCATTTCCCCAAAAATTACGTCGTAGTAGAAATTACTTGAGTAAATGTGCGCTTTTATGCGGATTTTATTACTTAAAAGAAGCAGGATGAATTTATGATTATAAGGGAATTAAAAGTTGAAACTAAACAGAGAGAATGCACAACTTTTACAATACAATTATCAATTTATAAAAAATATGAAATGGAATGATTAAGCATACTTTTTTTATACTTCTTGTACTCCTAATGACAACGCACTTGCAATCAGTGTTTGCTCAAGAGCAAAAAATAGCCTTCGAAAAATACGGAGTAGCCGAAGGCCTCCCAGAAGAATATGTGGGTAATATAATACAAGACAACCAAGGGTTCATTTGGTTAACGACCCAAAATGGCTTGGTTAGGTACGATGGCTATGATTTTAAGGTTTATAAAGAGATCAAACACGAAACAGATGGCAGCACTTTAAAAATTGGGAACGCTAATAGTGGGCTTGTAAAAACAAAGGAGGGTAAGTTTTGGATGGGTTATTTGGACTCAGATGAAATTTTTTCTTTTGACCCAAGTACCGAAAGAGGGCGTAGGTATAAACCTCAGTTTAAAGATTCGCCAGAAATACCTACAACAGATACCCAAATGTTATTTGAGGATGCTCAAAACAATGTTTGGTTCTTAAACCATGCACAAGACACCTCGGCGCTTGCCCGTTTTAATACAAAAACAGAAATCGCAAAAGCGTATCCTTATGAAGACACATTTAGAAATAATGTGATAGGCCTACAGAATCTTGTCTACTCTAAAATTGACAGTAGTTTATGGTACGTAGAATCTTCTGGAAATCTTAAGGTATGGACATTCGAAAATGACGATTTTGAATTGATTGTTCCTTCTGGCGCAAAAATACCGGGCACCGAGATTAAGGATACGCTTATTTCATTAAATACCTTGAATAGTGACAATTTTTTATTGATAGGAAAACATGGCCTATATATTTGGGATCCGGTTACACGACAAAGCATAACACAGTACACCACTAATGGAGATAACGAGAATTCTTTGCCTGATGCCGAAGTGCAGTTTGCTTTTGCAGACTTCTATGGCCGGTATTGGGTTATGCATGTAAATAATGAAATAACCATCATTGACCCTAAAAACGATAGCTATACCCGTTTATCATTTGGTCAAGGTGCTTTAAATTTTGATACCGGTTATAAAAATATTGACCTTATTATACCAGGTGAACAAAATAAAGAAAGGATATCATTTGCTTTACTATCTAATTTGTATAGTGAAAACCGAGATCCTGCGCACTTCATGGTATATGAATTTAGTACGAAATCCTTTACGTACTATGATTCAAAATTTAATGATCAAAACAATCCAAATAGTCCTGTCTTATTCCAAAAGTCATTTATGGATAACTCAGGGCTATCTTGGTTATTTTATCGTCCAGGCTTTTACAAAGAGTCTCCTAAAACTAGACAAATAGCGCTTTTAAGAAATGACCCAAAAAACCCTTTTAGCATACCATCTGATACCATCATACAACTTTTTGAAGATAGTAAGAAAAGACTATGGGTAGGAACGCCATCTGACATCGCTTTAAAAAAACCAAATGGTAATTTTCAACGGATTGGCACTGCTAAGAACGAAGCGACTTTAAGTCTTAGTTATTACAACAAATTTTATGAAGATTCAAAGGGCACCCTATGGTTAGGCACAAATGGGCAGGGCCTATATCGCTATCAAGAAGTGCAAGAAAAATTTAAAAAAGTAGCTATTATTTCGAATATAAAATATAAAAAGAACAAACTTAAAGTCGAGGCAATACAAGAAGATTCCGATGGTAGTTTATGGGTGTCCGTTTATAATCGCGGGGTTTACCTGTTGGATAGAAGCACTGGTGAAATAAGAGAAAAATATGAGCTTGCCAAAAAAGAAGAACACGGTCTGTTTAGCGATCGGATTACTAATCTATTCCTCGATTCAAGAGGTGCTATTTGGCTGGGTGATGCTAGAGATAATTCTTTTGGGCTTTTTAAATATCTTCAAAAAGAAAAACGCTTCAAACACTATAGGTATGACCCTAAAGATTCACTTTCAGTGAGCAATAATGAAATTCGATTTATTACAGATGATGATTTAGGTCGCATGTGGGTAGGTACAGATGGTGGGTTAAACCGCTATGATCATGAAAGGGATGTTTTTTATCACAATACCAGTTCCAATATGCCAGCTATCAATTCTTATGCAAAGTCAAAGAATGGAAAATTATGGATTGGCACCTACAGTGGGGGCGGTTTAGCGCTGGTGGGGCCAGGAGTAAATGACGTTGCCTTTTTTGGGGAATCAAAAGGCCTTTTACATAATGATATTCTGGAAGATTTTAAAATCGTATCTGACGATTTGGGTCAATTATGGTTGCCTACTGCAAGGGGACTTTCTGTTTTTGATACCAAGTCAACCTCCTTTAAAAGCTATTTTAATCAAGACGGTTTTCAGCAATACCCTGAAACTTTCATGGTAAGTGTAAAAACCCATAATGGTGATATCTGGATGGGTAGCAGAGATGGCAATGGCCTCAACAGAATTCGACCAAAAAATTTCATAAAAAAAGACAGTACACCCCCATCGGTTGTAATCACGGCAATGGGCATTAACAAAAATCGTTATGATGCCCCAGATGGGACACTCTTTAAAAAAGCAGTGGGGTATACAGATGCTATTAGCCTTAATCACGATCAAAAAGATCTTAGTTTTGAGTTTGTGGCATTACACTACCTGCGTTCAGCTGACAATCTGTATTCATGGAAATTAGAAAATTATGATACGGAATGGACACCATCTTCTAAAGAGCGCCAAGCCAGATACACCAACCTTTCTCCGGGCACCTATACCTTTAGAGTTAAAGGATCAAATGCCGATGGAGTTTGGAACGAAGAAGGAGTAAGTATAGAGGTTACTATCCACCCTCCATGGTGGCTTAATTGGTGGGCCTATCTATGTTATATAACTGTTATCGGTGGTAGTATTTTTGTCTTTTATAGGTTTAAAATTAATCAAAAGTTACAAAAAGTGGAAGCACTTCGCTTAAAGGAACTGGATGCAGTTAAAACTAGATTGTATACCAATATTACGCACGAATTTCGTACTCCGTTAACTGTAATTCTGGGTATGGCACAGCAAATACTGGAGCATCCAAATGAGCATTTTAAGGAAGGATTGAATATGATTGCCCGTAATGGCCGTAATTTGCTTATGCATGTCAATCAACTACTGGATCTAAGTAAGTTGGAAAACGGTAAGTTAAACTTGCAGTATAAGCAAGCGGATATTGTGTCCTATCTGAAATATATAACAGAAAGCTTCCACTCTTTGGCTGAGAATAAAGGCATTCAGATTCACTTTCTTACGGATAAAGATGAGCTGATTATGGATTTTGACGAAGCGAGATTACAGCAGATAGCTTCCAACCTTATCGCTAACGCAGTCAAATTTACACCAAATGGAGGCCATATCTATATTTCAACGGGTGATAAGGACAATCGTTTTATCCTTAAAATCAAAGACACTGGTATTGGAATTGGAAAAGCTGATCTACCTTATGTTTTTGACCGTTTTTATCAATCGGATAGTTCCCATACCCGTCATGGGGAGGGTACAGGTATTGGATTAGCGCTTACACGTGAGCTGGTAAAGCTCATGGAGGGGGCTATTTCGGTAAAAAGTTACAAACGTAAAGGTGCAGAGTTTAAAGTAACTCTACCAATACATCATAATTCAGAATTTGGGGAACCGGGAATAGAAATTCCCTTTTCAAAAACAAATAGCAATAGCGAAGACTCCGTATTAATTGAGGAAACCACCTTCCCCTTCAAGTCAACAGGTGAATTTAACGAGGATAATGATCTTCAAGAAGCCCCACTTGTATTGATTGCGGACGACAATGACGATGTTCGTAATTATATCGCGTCTTGTCTTGTAAAGGAGTATGGTATAAAAATTGCTAAAAATGGCGCGGAATGTGAAACTATAGCTAAAGATGTAATTCCAGACTTGATAGTGCTAGATGTAATGATGCCTTTCAAGGATGGTTTTGAGGTTTGTAAGCTATTGAAAACCGATGAGCGAACGAGCCATATACCAATTATTATGCTAACCGCCAAAGCGGATATGGATAGCAGGTTGGAAGGTTTGGAACTAGGAGCTGATGCTTATCTCACAAAACCATTTCATAAGAAAGAGTTGTTGACCCGCATTACCAACCTACTTTCTATTCGGCTACAATTACAAAAGTACTATCGCTCCTCATTAGAGCATGGACTTTCTGCAGGTATGAAAGATATAAAAGCAAATGACTTGGCCAGCTCAAATCAAGTAGCTCCTAAATCTAAATTAATTGCTGATCAAGGAGATTCCCATAATCCAAGTATTCCTTATGACCTTAGTTTAGAAAATACTTTTGTGATAAAAGCTAAGAATGAAATTGAAGCGCACTTGGCAGAAGAAGAATTTAACGTTGAAAAACTCTGTAGATTATTGGCATTAAGCAACTCACAGGTGCATCGTAAATTGTCGGCCTTAACGGGGCTTTCCGCTACCCATTTTATTCGTTATGTTCGATTGATAAAGGCAAAGGAGATGATGGTCGATTCGAGATTTAAAATTTCAGCGATTGCACTAGACTGCGGTTTTAATGATCCAGCCTATTTTAGCCGAGTATTCAAAAAAGAATTTGGCATTTCACCACAACAATGGCGAAATGAAAATACCGAAGTATAGGGTTCATAAAACCTTAATTGATAAATTAGGTATTTCGAGGTAAGATTTGCTGCATAACATGCTCTTGTAATTTTATTGCAAACCAGCGTTTTTAAAATAAAAAAACATTGGGCCTTAAAAAATGAAACCTTTGGCCTGTTTAAGCATGCTTAGTCCTATTCATGCAAGCTATGTCCAAGCGTTTTTTTTAAAAAAAAACCATTTTTATCTAGTATTTAATTTAACCAATACTAAAACTAAAAGTATGAGAACAATTTGTAAAAATGGTATGATGTCCATCTTAAGATTGGCACTGCTAACAACAATTTTAATGGCGGTTTCCTGTTCAACGGAATCCATAAGTGATTACGAAACAACCGATTTAACTGCTACTACTGCCAAAGCTAAAAAACCAAGACCTATTAAAAACAATTATGTAGGTGTTGATAGAGCAGATGGTTCTGGATCCGATTTCTCGGGCAACATGTCACATGTAGGTAAATATACTGGCCAGACCCTTACCACCTCTTTTGAATTTAATGCAGATTTCACGGGGGGTATCCAGACCAGTGACGACACTGTAGTGGCTGCGAACGGAGATTTAATCTACACCAAGTCAGAGACGGTAATTACATTTTCACCTGAAACTGGACCTGGTGGCGATCAAACCTTTTCTGCAGGAACCTATGCAGGTGGTTTTGATATAGTAGGCGGCACAGGTCGTTTTGAGGGTGCAACGGGAAGAATGGATTTGGACAATGGTGTGTTCGGTGGAGGGATAGCCAAACATAATGCCGAAGGCACTATTACTTATTAATCATTTTTTCTGACGATTAAAAACCAGCGCATAGCGCTGGTTTTTTGGTTTAGAGGGTACCTTCAGAATAATATAGTCTGGAATTAAAGAGACGAACCTTTAATAGAGGCATTAACACGCCATGAGGTGTAAATGGGTTCTAATTCCCTTAGAAAATTAAATTGAACCTAAGGATAACTTGAATAAAGGACCTCCCTAACGCTTTCTAACTGGTCAGAAAAATGAGCGGTAAAGAGGATTACTTCTTTTCACAATAGGGACAGATTTCTTTGGACCAAATACTTTTTTTAATGAATTTCGGTACCGGTGATAAACGATAAAGTACCTAGACCAATACAGTTCTTCTTCCTTTCAACGATGACACGGCAACTTAATATTAGGGGATAACAGTTTAAAAGCACTTGATACCAGTGGTTTAGTGAAGGTATTTGAAATCTTGAATTAGCACTTATTCTCGTATTTAAGGTCAAAACAAAGAGTTTAGAGTGAATTTTAACGAATCTTAAAACATTTCCACAGCAAAAATTAATGTTACCCGCCCATACTACTATCTAGATGCCCAAATAATGGTACTTAGTCTATTTAACTAATACACTAAAGGAGTATAATAGTTTAATCTTTTTACTCAAATGCATTCTCAGTCCTTGTCGTACAATCTAAGTACAAGTCTTTTTTAATAGAAAAATATAGTTTTGGTCAATCCTTTGTTCATGTGGTGCTTTGATAGTGCTAAGGTCATAAAACACTTAGTGAATTCTAGGATATATGTGTAACCTTATTAAACGAAAACCTTATGAAAACATTTGATCGATTATTGGCAATGCCAATTTTGAAATTCTTCTTATTTGCTATGCTGCTCCTTACTTTTTCCTGTAGCGATGATGACACGGTAGAAGTACCTGAAGAAGAAGTAGAAGTGCCTGAAGATGAACCTGAGGAAGAGGTTACTGAGCCTCCATTAACGTATGTTTTATCAGAGCTGGCCAGTGGTGCTGTGCTTAAAGGAGCCAATGGCATGAACTTTGCCCCAGATGGCAATCTTTACGTTGCCAGTTTTATTGCTAAAGAAATTATTGTAATGAATAAGCAAACGGGCGATATTATTACCCGTTTAGGAGAAGAAATGGGGGTAAATAGTCCTGATGATCTTGTGTTTGGGCCAGATGGTTCCCTCTATTGGACCAATACACTTACTGGAGAAGTAGGACGGATGGAACCTGATGGGGCTGTGACCACACAGTTTTTGGCACCGGGAGTTAACCCTATCACATTCTCTTCTGATGGACGCCTTTTTACAGCACTCGATTTTCAAGGAGACGGGCTATATGAGCTTGATCCTAATCTTATTGATACTCCTCGCCCCATCATTGTAGCCACACCCGAAAACCCTTTCCCGCTTGGCTTTTTCAATGCCTTTGATTTTGGTGCCGACGGGCGCCTATACGGTCCATTATTTGCAGCTGGCTTGGTAATCAGTGTTGACGTAGGTAATCCAGGCGACCCTGTTTCAATGAGCCCTTTTACCGATGGCACCGTTCAAGTTGTGGCAGGTGGGTTCACGGATCCTGTTGCCGCAAAGTTTGATGCGGAAGGAATTCTTCATCTATTGGATCAAACAGGAGAGGTTTTTAAGATAGATATAATGACAGGTGAATCAACCTTGTTCGCTACCCTTCAACCAGGGTTAGATAATCTAGCCTTTGACGCTGATGGAGCGCTATATATTTCAAACGCTGACCAAGGATGGGTGGCAGAATTACTTCCAAACGGAACGCTTCGCGAGATAAGCGCAGGAGGAATGATAGCACCTCAAGGCCTTGCCGTTATGCCAGGTGCCAATAATCAGGACGCTTTGTTCGTTGCCGATCTTTTCAGATTGCGACAGTTAAATGGTGGTACTGGTGAAGAAGAAAATAGTTACAAAGGCTTTCTAGTACCTGCAGAGGGTTCACTGACCTTGCCTTTTAATGTATCAGCAGATGGTAGTAACCTCATCATTTCTTCCTTTTTTGGGGCTAATGTTCAAGTCTGGAATCCGGAAACGAATGAGGTCTTAGAGAATTTTCCTTTGGGAGTTCCTATCGACGCCGTTCGATTCAAGGAAGATATTGTAGTCTCTGATCTTGGTCTAGGTGGCGTGGTCTGGGCAAGTGATAATTCCATAATACTTCCCATAGATGGAGCAACCGTATTTGCGCCTGGTGGTTTGGCAACAGATGGCGAAACCGTATGGGTAGCTGACTGGGGAACAGGAGTGATATGGCAAATAGGTTTTGACGGAAATACGCCAGGGACACCAGTTCCTCTTGCATCTAATCTATTGAATCCGGAAGGATTGGCCTATGATATGGATGGCGGTCTGTTGGTAGTAGAAACGGGTGCTTCCCGTCTTTCCCGTATCGACTTGGCCACTGGAGAAGTGACCGTAATTATGGAGGGTCTCGAACTTAGCGGGCCTGGGCTGGAAGCGGCTCCTCCAACTTGGTTATTCGATGGTGTGACCGTTGGTTCATCCGGAGATATCTATGTTTCAGGTGGTGGAGCGAATGTTATCTACCGCATCAGTAAAGAATAAGTTCAATTAAATCTTTGAAGTAGGAGTTGCCAATTAAAAGCGTTGCGACCTCTTATTCAGGAATAAAAACTCTTTCATTGTTTAAGAGCTTTGAAAGAGTTTTATTAGTTTTTCTTAAGTGAGTACTTTTAAAAAAGGTGTAAGTATTAAATTCTTACTCCATATAAAACATTCCGATGTAGGATGTATTATTATGTAAACGCTTAAATAAAAAAGAGACCATCCAAAACAATGTAGATAGCCTCTTTATTTAAATGAAATTTGATTTTTATTTCAATTAGCTGGGAAATAGGATGTGTTTTGGTCAAGTATAAAAGTAGTATAGTATTTGATAAACACATCCCATTTTCATTCAACAAATTTACTATCCAATCGAAATATTAAAGTACGAAACTAGTTACTCAGCTTCCACAGAAAGAACATCTGCTAGCTCCAAGTCCTTGTTCATGTCATTAGTAACTGGCACAGAATCCTTTAGGGCTGTAAATTTCTGCACGCGTTCCATTTCGTCTTCATCACCAGAAAAATAAGGAAATACGTCCATAATAGGAGATTCTGAGATGGCAGGTATGGTATATTCACCCAGCGTATCTTTCATTATACCGTTCGTATTATCGTAGGCTTCCTTTACATCATTGGCCTGTACCAATAAATATAAATTTGTTTTACGCTCTTTACCACTTTCCTCATCAAAAGCGATTAAGGACACTCTAGATTTAAACCATCTGTCAGAATTTTCGAATGGATGTATTTCAGCGTAATTAGCTACCTTAATATTCGTGATTTTGATTTCATCACTATCGCTTAAATAGGCCGACATCTCTTGGGTAATTCTACTTTCGGCCTCGGTATAGGAAATTGCATCTACTAAAAAAGGTTCTGTCTTTACCTTTGCCACACCTGACGCTTCATCAATTTTTCTGTATTTTACCTTACATTCATACCACGTAGCACTCATATCTATCTATTTTTAAGATGCCAAATATAGGGGTTAGCTGCAGTTCTGAATCTTAAAATTGAGAATAGATATTCACATTTTCACGATGGTTTTTATACTTCTTTTAACATGAGGAAGTTAGACATGCTCACAGGTTGATTGGTATCTATAAACGTTCAGTTTACCCAAAATTTTAAAGATTCTTCATCTTCAACTTTTGTTGATATATGTAATTCAATTATGGAAATCAAATTAGAACAAAGTGTCTAATTGCAGTCCTTGGTCTTGCAACATATACTGTTCAATTCTAGTGAATAAATTGGGATTATAAAAGCCTCAGATAGGAGGGAAGCGAAGTATTTAGGTTCATACCCAGGTAAAACAAAATCAATGATTTTTTTGTAATTCGTAATAAACTGGGACAAAATCATATTCCTAAAAATAAATACCTAAATTTTTACTACTTTAAAGCTTTGGCTGTAGAATTCCGTTAACATCCTATGCCTTAATTTTTAATCTAGAATTCCTAAGATGAAAACATACCCCAGTATATTCAATGATGTAATTGGTCCGGTAATGCGTGGGCCCTCAAGTTCCCATTGTGCAGCTTCTTTGCGTTTTGGTAGGATGTGCCTCGATTTAATGGATGGTGATATCCAAGAAGTTTATATTGAGTTTGACCCGAATGGTTCTCTGGCCACCACACACAAAGGTCAAGGATCGGATATGGGTTTGTTTGGCGGTTTTATGGGATGGGAAGCAGACGAGGAACGCTTACCAAATTATTTACAGGCCATTGATGATGCTGGTATTAAAATTAAAATAGATATTCATCCTATTGGCGCTACGCACCCTAATACCTATAAGCTCACCCTAAAGAATGCAAAAGAAATCCGAGAAGTAACCGCCATTTCAACTGGGGGAGGTATGATAGAAGTTATTGAAATTGATGGGGCATCGGTTTCTATGGCTGGTGATTATTTTCAAACCTTAGTTTATTGCAAGTCACCTGGTACAATAGTTAACCATATCGAACAAGTTTTTACTTGTGACGAGATTACATTACGTACTGGAAGGTCTTCATTCATAGAAATAAAATCCAATCAATTTATCACCACGAAACTAGAGGCATCGCTTTTAGAAATGGAAGAAGTGCTTTTCATCAAAAAAATGAATCCCGTACTTCCGGTGATGGCACGTAAGAATCTTGAAGTTCCTTTTATTACCTGTAATGAAATGCTTGATTATAATGAGGACAAGAATCTTGAATTATGGGAGTTGGCCGTTGCCTATGAAAGTATGCGTGGTGCTATTTCTAAAGATTTGGTTTTTGAAAAGATGCGCTCCATTTTAAAAATCATGCAGAATGCGATTGACCTTGGTTTAAAAGGGACGAAGTATACCGACCGTATTCTTGGTCCGCAATCGGTCACCTTTCAGGAGCGAATGGATGGAAAAAAATTAGTGGAAGGAGATGTACTGAATCAAGTAATTTTATACACGTCTGCCATGATGGAAGTCAAAAGTTCTATGGGCGTAATTGTTGCTGCACCTACAGCAGGATCTTGTGGAGCCTTACCTGGTGCTATTATTGGTATTGGTAAAACATTGGAGCTTTCAGAAGACGACATGGTTAAAGCATTATTAGCTGCAGGAATTATAGGAGTTTTCATTGCCGCACATGCTACTTTTGCTGCGGAGGTAGGAGGTTGTATGGCCGAATGTGGATCAGCATCCGGTATGGCGGCGGCAGGTATTGTTTCCTTAAAAAAAGGGACTTTAGACCAATCCCTTTCAGCCGCTTCGATGGCATTGCAGTCATGCTTGGGTATGATTTGCGATATGATTGCAGATCGAGTAGAGGCACCATGCCTTAACAGAAATGTGATGGCAGCTACCAATGCAATTTCCTGTGCGAATATGGCCTTGTCAGACTATAATCATTTAATACCTTTAGACGAAGTGGTAGAGACGATGAAACGTGTAGGCGATGCTTTACCTAATGAACTTTGTTGTACTGGCCTAGGAGGTCTTGCAATTACAAAGACTGCAAAGGAAATAGAAGCCAAACTGGCCAATGGGGAACGCACTAGCAATAAGACTTTTTTTAAGGTATGCTAGTTAGGGATATTTCTTTGGTAATATCCACTTTAGAGGATTGAAGATTTGCGGACTTCTTAATATCTATTTAAACGAACTATGATTACAATACTATGGATCACATTAGCAGGTCTTGCGATCTGGTTTGCTATTGTTTTAACCAGGGACTTTCTTGCTCATAGAAATGAATTGGAGGATAGTAGTTGGCTAAAAACTTCTATTATTGGTTTTGTAGTTAATTTTTTTGATGTTCTTGGCATCGGGGCATTTGCACCTCAAACAGCCCTTCTTAAGTTCACAAAGCAAACAACCGATAAGTTTATTCCAGGAACCATGAACGTAGCGAATACACTTCCTGTGTTATTTCAGGCATTGGTTTTCATCACGATTATAGAAGTAGAACCAATTACCTTGGTGCTGATGTTCTTATCGGCCGCCTTGGGTGCCGTTTTTGGTGCCGGAGTGGTTGCTAAAATGTCTGAAAACAAGATTCGGTTAGTAATGGGTTTCGCCCTACTGGTTACCGCATTTTTCATGTTAGCAACCAGTATGGAATGGATACAGGGAGGAGGCCAAGCTATTGGACTTACGGGTGTTAAATTAGCCATTGCCGTAATCGCCAATTTTGGATTGGGTGCTTTGATGACCGCAGGGATTGGATTATACGCACCATGTATGGCCCTTGTCTTTGCTTTAGGAATGTCGCCCGAAGTCGCTTTCCCCATTATGATGGGGTCCTGTGCTTTTTTGATGCCCCCGGCTTCGGTCCGATTTATCCGTGAAAAAGCATATAACAGAAAGGCGGCCGTTGCCATGGCAATTCCCGGAATTGTAGCGGTAGGTCTTGCGGCTTTTGTAGTGAAGTCATTACCGCTAGACGTACTTAGATGGGTAGTGATTGTTGTTATTCTCTGCACTTCTGGAGTGATGCTGCATGCGGGATTTACAAAAAAGTAACTTTTATAGGACAGCTATCTTTTCTATCCTTTTTTAAAATCAGCCTCCATAAGCACTAAATAATTTGGATCAAGTATTAGTTTTTCCGGTATGAAGTCAACGGAAAATCGAATGGTATTCGACTTTTTATCTAGCTGTATCGTTTTTATAAATTCCTCTTCTTTTTCTGCTCCATACACAGCTACCTCTAAGGGCATTTCAAAGAAACTACCATCCTTCTGTACTTGGTCAAGAGCAATCACAACTTCTTGCTTGTTCTTATCAAACTGCCATGTTCCCTTATATTTTAAAGTACCTGGCTGGTAAAGCCATTGTTGAAAAAAAGAGTCTAAATTGGTACCGGAAGCTACTTCCATTTCACGTTGAAAATCTGCCGTGGTGGCGTTGATATCTTTATATTTCTTATAGTATGTTTTAATTCCCTTCCAAAACACCTCGGTACCAAGAACCCCACGTAACATATGAAGAACCCAGCTCCCTTTTTGATAGGTTTGTATGGAAACTACCTTGGACATATCGGTAAGATTATCATGTACAATACGATAGTCAGGATTTTTAGTATAAAAATCATCCACGGTTTTTTTACTTTTCTTAAGTCCCTCCAAAAAGGCGTCTCTACCATATTGATGTTCTATAAAGAGTAGGGTAAAATAGGTAGCGAAACCTTCACTCAACCACACATCGTCCCAATCGTGTTCTGTTACGGCATTTCCAAACCATTGATGGGCCACTTCGTGGATGACTACATTCCGCCAGCGTTCGTTTCTATTACCAACTACGGAATTTTCACTGTAAAGAATAGCAGAGGCAGCTTCCATACCGCCACTTACGCTGTTGGACTGGATATTAGCCAATTTTTCATAGGAAAAAGGTCCAATATGGTTACTATAAAAGGCTAAGGCGCTTTTCGTTGGAATGGCAAAATCATAAAACCCGGCCACCCTATCTTGTGGATACACCCATGTCTCTATTGATTTCCCATCAAATTTATCTACATATTGTACGGCAAACTCGGCAACACCCAACACATACAACCAACTTGCTATGGGAACAGATTGCTTCCAATGTGTAAGTCGTTCGCTATTAGGTAAATTGATTTCCTCAACTTTTAAACCATTAGAAACAACCTGATAGTGGTCTGGTGCGGTAACTATAAATTCGCATGTTGCCTTGTCATAGGGGTGATCAATGGTAGCCAACCAGTTCCTACCTTTATTAGGCCAGTTATCACTAAAAAAAGTTCGGTCGCCATATTTATTACTTGCAATTTTAAGGCCGGTAGCTGGTACACCTTTATACATAACAGTATAAATACTGTGTTGGTCTAATGTGGATGGTGCAGGTAGTTCAATTGTCAAAACATCATTTTCATGCGTAAATGCCAAGTTTTTACCTTCGGATATAACTTTGCTAACGACCATACCTTTATTTTCAAGTTTATCTGAAGCCTGCACTAAATCTAGTCGTAAACTTGTTTCGCCGGCTGCCAAGTAGCGTATGTCAATAGTCTCCTCACAGCTAATTTCATCTGTAGTATCCGATACTTTAATGTTGAATCGATAGTTTAGGGCATCGATATTCGGATTCTTTGGATAGGGGTCCGAAAATGGCATTGCCATCAAACTGTATATTGGAAAAAGTAGTAGCAGTAAAATACGGATTTGCATACGGAAGCGATTTATGATGAACTTAAAATTCAGTTTCTAGTTTTTGAGCGGTAGATTGTTGGCTGGGTGAAATTCTATTAGTCCCTTTTCTTTGATGGTTTTTTCAATAGCTTCTATCGAAGAAGGAACAAAAGCACTTAAATTTTCAACCCCATCTTCGGTCACTAATGCCATATCTTCAATTCGGATGTACAGGCGCTCCTCGGGTATCCAGATCATGGGGTCTATGGTAAAGACCATACCTGCTCGTAATGGAACACGATGAACGATACCTACATCATGAACCGCCATACCTACAGGGTGCTGAAAATGACCCCTAAATTTAACACCCGCCTGTACCGCTTTTAAGTAATGTGGTTTGAAAAAATCTTTATCTTTCAGATAGGCTTTCATGTCGGCAGCAGCCAAATCAAGTACTTCATCTGAGGTTACACCAGGTTTTATATACTTAAAAAGAGCATCTCGGTAGGCTTCAATATAAGTATATAGTGCAGTTTGAGCTTTGTCGAACTTTCCATTAACGGGCCATATTCGGGTGACATCACTGGTATAATACCGATAATCCGGTGCATAGTCCATTAAGACCAAATCACCTGCGTTTAGGACATCCGTTTTATGAAAATAATGTCCCATATAGGCGTTGGTGCCTCCCCCGATAATAGAAGCATAGCCATCGCCTCTGGCTCCATTTAAGTGGAAAACGTATTTGGCTGCAGCATCAAGCTGATATTCATAAACACCTGGTGTAGTAGATCGCATTGCTTCCATAATGCCCAGCCCAGCAATTTGTGTGGCTTTTCGTATCAGTGCAATTTCTTCTTTACTTTTAATCAAACGCATCTCATCTAATATCGGAGAAAGGTCACGAATTATGAATTGCGGGAATTGGGAGTTTATTTTATTAACAAAGAGGGACTCTTTCGTAACATTGGCGTCCCAAGGGTCTGCCGCGGCACGTGCCTGACCATATAAAAGCTCATCTCTACTATCGTTTCCTGTTTCAGCCGGACTTAATGGGGTGTATAAGAAAGGTGCATTTGCTTTTATCAAACCGGTTCTTAGTAAATCGGATGATAAGAACTCATATCCTTTTACGTTATCAACCCCAGTTAGTTTTTTTACCAAAACTTCATCTTCCGCAGATAATATTTTTCCTTGCCCGTTTTCTCTGCCTTCATCACGGTGCGGGAGGTATAAAACCGTTTGTTTATTTTTTCCGTTCAAAAGAAGATAGGCATGGTCGCTTTCTAAGCCTGTTAGGTAGTAGAAGGTATTTGATTGACGAAAAACGCTAAACCCAGACCGACCGCCTGTCCCTTGAATAAGTGCTATGGCATTGTTTCCAATAGATTCTAAAATATTGGTTCTACGTTCGTTAAAATTTTCAATGGAGAAATCGGTTTGGTAGTGATGCTTGTCTTGAGAAACAGTAGGTGAAGCTGAAAAAAAAAGCAAGAACAGCGCAAATATTCTGATTGTATGTATCATAGCGTTGTGTTTTTTATTGTAAGCTGGTTTTATTGAAAATTTGCTGGTTTACTAATATACTATAAAATGGTTTTTTAAATACTGCAGTAGAATTAAGTATAGGCTAGGAAAAGCTAATTTTAAAATATCGTTCTTATTTATTCAAACGTATGACGTTGCTCATTTGTTGATGGTGCCATCAGTAATTGGTTAAATGTTCTTATACTATCAAAGTTTTGAGTAATTTCCTCAGTGACAGCAATTCCAGAAATACCTGTTTTTAATAAGGCAATTATATCTTCTGTGGTTATACCTCCAATACCAATAATTGGTGTTTCGGTTTTTAAAGCTTCGATAATTAGGGTGTAACCGTTTAAACCTAAAACCGCAGGAATAGTATTTTTAGTTATAGCAGTGCGAAAGGGACCTAAAGTAATATAATCGACTTGTTTAGCTAGTAATGCTTCGCAATCTTGCAGGGTATTTGCAGTAGCGCCAATCGTTTGCCATGTGTATAGCTGTTTTCTGGCTAGTGTGGGGCAGGGGTCTGTTTTTTCTAAATGTACTCCATCTGCTTTTACCTCTTTTGCGACTTTATAAAAATTATTTATAATTAATTTAGTTTGAAAATGAGAAGTTATTTCTCTTGCTTCAATCGCTAGTTTTAAAAATTTCTTTTCTGAAATATTGCTAAATTTCAATTGTACTAATTCTATACCGGATGTACATGCTTTCTGTATATTTTCCAGAAGCTCTTTAGGGGTATTACCCTTCGGGACATAGTGTAGTTTCGGTATATTCATATTTTTAGCTTTATATACATCTTCATATTATATGGCGCTGTTCATAGGTTTACCTCACCTATAAAGTATCCAGTAAATATGAAAATTAATTAATTATTCAAAAACACGCCTCCAATATCTGGCCATGGTCTCCCTAAGATGTAAGGAGGTGTTTTCACGCTCATTTATACTATGTGATCGCATGGGATAAGACATCATGTCGAACATTTTATTGTGCTTAATGAGTTCATTGGCCAATCGCTCAAAACTCTGATAATGCACATTATCATCTGCTGTACCATGCATAATCATTAGGTTGCCTTTTAGATTTTTAGCGTGCGTAATAGGTGATCCTGCAATGTAATTCGCTTCATTATCCTCTAATAAACCCATATATCGTTCTTGATAAATATTGTCATAGAGCCGTTGGTCAGAAACAAAGGATACTGCCAAGCCTGACTTATATAGCTCAGGGTATCTAAACAAACAATTCATGGTCATTTGACCACCTCCGCTCCAACCCCAAATACCAACTTTATTCCTATCTATAAAATCGTATTTTTTGAACAATTCTTTTGCTGCTAACATTTGATCTTTTGCTGCTAGAATTCCTATTTGGCCATATATAGATTTCCTCCAATCCCTTCCTCTAGGGGTGCGTGTTCCTCTATTGTCAATACTAACTACAACATAACCTTGTTGTGCTAAATAGTGATGCCATAAATCGCCACCTTGCCATGCGTCTTGTACTGTAGCCCCTGCCGGTTCGCCGTAGACATAAAAGATAATTGGATATTTTTTTACAGAATCAAAATCAGTAGGTTTTATTACCCAAGCATCTAAAACCACATCTCCAATATCGATTTTAATGAACTCCTTAGGTGTTAAACTCAAGGCATTTACTTTATTCAATATTTCTTTGTTCTCTTCCAATAGTCTTAATGTCTTATGTTTTTGAAGGTTTATAAGCGTAATTTTATTTGGTGTTTTTGCATTTTGAAACGTGTGAATAGCATACTTTGCATCCGCTGAAATTTGATATGCATGTTGCCCTGCTTGTTCTGGCGGACTAACGCGTTCAGGCTCCGCACTACCATCTATTTTACTTCTGTACAAGTACCGTTGAGTGTAATTTTCAGGCGAAGCGATGTAATATACATAGCCGCCCTTTGGGTCAATACAGTTAATTTTAACCACATCTATTTTTCCCTTGGTGATGGTACTAAATTTTTTTCCATCTCGTGAGACCTTGTATAAGTGCAACCAACCATCCTTTTCGCTAGTCCACGTAAAATAGTTCTCGTTTTCCAACCACATAATATTATCATGTACGTCTAACCAAGCATCATCCTTATCCGTAAAAATGTTATCAAGGGCCATGGTATCGGTATTCCCTACCCAAACAGTATTTGTATTTTGTTTCCTATTTAGCTGTTGAATCATTACTTCATTGGAATTTGGAATAAAATCCATCCGTGCTAAATAATTATTTGTGGCATCTCCAGGAACGTCGAACCAGTTTGTTTGACCGCCTTTTGCAGGTACTACACCAACTTTAACATCAGAATTTTTAGTACCGACTTTGGGGTAGGGAAGGGGTATGGGTTTAGAATACAAAGAATCCACATTATTAATCATATAAAATGTACCAATATTTTCGGTATTTGACTGCCAGTAAGCTATTTGTTCCCCATCCGGACTCCATCTAAATCCATCCCTGCAAGACAATTCTTCTTCATACACCCAGTCAAAAGTTCCATTAATAATAGCCTCGTTACCATCAAATGTGAGCTGTGTAATTTGACCTGACGCTATGTTTTCCACATAAATATTATTGTTACTTACATAGCCAACTCGTGATGCATCCGGGGAGAATTTTGCAAACATCAGCGTAGTTCGTTCAACGGATTTTCCTAGTTGGGTTAAAGCACCGGATGCCATATCCAAAACCCAATAATCACCTCTGGTATGGTAGCGCCATACTTTCCTTGTATTGGTAAATACCAATAATTTTGAATTGTCTGCCGACCATTCATAATCCCGAACTGATAAAGGCTCTGTTTTTCCAGATGGTACTAGTTTGGTTGACGCTACTAATACAGATCGCCCCCCAGATTTAGCTTCATATCTTACAATATCACTACCACCAACATCCTTATTTTTCTCTAGCGTTGAATATCCTTTATTGTCTTTCATCCATCTGACCGGACCATATCCATTTGGGCTATAGGTTTCATTTTTAAAGACATCATCTAGCTGAATCGTTTCCTGTGACCAAGCAGAAAATGCGAGTAGTAAAACTAGAGGTGTGACAATAATACGTTTCATAGCAGTATATTTTTAGTTGATAAAGCACAATGTAGATAAAATATAGCTAAAACTAGACACTTTATAAAAACTGATACCAAATAGGAACTAAGCGAAATAATTGAAAATTTACTCATTTTAGTTAACTCAAAAGGTGATTTTTATATTTGTTAATACGATGCGCACATTTAACGTTAAAACAGCTGTTAAAGAGATTAGTTGTTCGCAACTATTAACAGAACTATTAATTAGAACCCTAAAAGAAAAATTATTAGTAGCTAATGTAGAGCTTGCGATGGTTAGCGTGTGGATGTTTGTTCCACTCTAACCTTTAGTATCAGATAAGTCAGACCCATTAAAACCATTAAAGAGCTGTCAATTATAATCATCTGATTACGGTGTGATTATCAAAATTATTCCACTAGAAGAAGTACATATGATAACATTTTTGGGTTGATTTGTAATCCCTGGATTTGCAGTTTCTTGAAAATCATAAATACGATTAGCATTTATATCATTCGGCGTTGAATAGCCATCAATATTGCCTGTTACCGTACCAATTAAACTGTTATATCAGGTTTCAAAAAGTTCACCTGAATTACTCATAGCTGGAGTAAAACCTACTTCTAGAACATCTAAACATACGGCACCATCAATATCTTGACCAGTTAAATGTTGTTGTTAGTTCCAATATGCTCTATAGCAATTCGCTGTAAAAGGTGTTACAATCCAAGAAGGAACTTAGGTGGTATTCTGTATCTTTTGTATGACTTTGTGTCTAATGTTTTACTTGTCTTTACCTTGGTAAGGGATTTCATCTAATATATATTCCAAAGCCATAATCCTAGCAGCTGTTTTCTTGTTTGCTTTAATGATTTTCCATGGTACATATTTTTGAGTATTCTTAAACATCAACTCTTTATATGTAGTGTATTCATCCCATAACGCTAAGGCCTTTTTGTCTACATCACTGAATTTCCATTTTTTGATAGGGCTCGATATAATATCTTTAAAGCGACGCTCTTGTTCATTTTTAGAAATAGAAAAGTATAGTTTCACTAAATGGATATCTGAGAGTAACATCATGCGTTCCACATCATTTACCGAATCCATAAAATTTAGATATTGTTTTCTAGTACAAAAACCGTTAACAGGTTCTACCACGGCACGGTTATACCAACTTCTATCAAAAAATACTATTTCACCTTCACGGGGAAAACGATTAATGTACCGCTGAAAATACCATTGTCCTTGTTCTACCTCATCGGGCTTTGGCAACGCTACTACACGTATTTCTCTAGGAGGCAAATGTTCTGTAATACGCCTAATGGCCCCTCCTTTACCAGCAGCATCACGACCTTCGAAAATAACTACAACCTTTTTGTTGTTTTTAACGACCCATTGTTGCAAGACAAGTAATTCTTCTTGAAGTTTACCCAAGCGTTTTTCATATTTTAGCGTTCCTATAGCTTTTTTGGCGTCTAAAGAAGATTGCCCTAACAAGGCCATCAATCCCTTCTTAGTATTTAGTAAAAGTGGTTTTTTTTCTTTTAAGGACTCTTGTACTTTGCTCATGTGTTACATGTTTAACTTAAAATCGTTACTGACTATACTTTTATCTGTTGTCTAAAAAACCGATGCACAATATTGGGGTCGGGTAGCAGGTCTGCGCAATTCGAGCCTTTTCCATCATAATCAAATTGTGATAAAACAAATTTGATGCTTTCCACGCGAGCCCGTCTTTTATTATCACTTTTTACAATAATCCAAGGACAGAAAGCGTGGTGGGTACGCGCAAACATTTGATTTTTATAATAACTATACTCTTCCCAAAGATCTTGACCTTTTTGATCGACCGG
>RCND010000520.1_pt1 | contig 21853 bp, 16 predicted proteins | sample 2041351 | NCBI WGS metagenome assembly RCND01 (sample SAMN09708230, study PRJNA481090) | Marine sediment metagenome, whole genome shotgun sequencing project. | biome: marine sediment; feature: ocean; material: sediment; isolation source: Sewage treatment plant 12B marine sediment (STP12B) ... | reverse complement strand
AAAATATTATTCCTTTTTTACTTGATCTAATCAATCCGGCAAGTCCACCTTCTTGAAGAGGAAATTTCTCTAAAATTTTAGTAGCAGTTATTCCAACTGTTGTTGCGCAAAGAGCCCCAAAAATTGCCGTACCTATGATAATTGCAGGATCACTGCTCCCTGATGCCGCACGAATTGCAATCGCTGTAGCTGGTATCAAGGTTAAACCCGCAGTATTTACTGCAAGAAAAGTACACATTGCATTTGTCGCCACACCTTTATTTGGATTTAGCTTATCTAATTCTTCCATTGCTTTTAAACCAAATGGAGTTGCAGCATTCCCCAAACCCAGCATGTTCGCGGCCATATTCATTATCATTGCACCCATTGCCGGATGATCTTGTGGAACATCCGGGAAAAGGAATTTCGTTAATGGCCTCATTGCGTTTGCAATTATTCTGATTAGTCCCGCATCTTCAGCGACTTTCATAACACCAAGCCAAAGAGCCATAATGCCAATGAGCCCAATGGCAATTTCTACAGCAACGCCTGCATAATCCAATGCTGAATTTGTTACCTCCTTCATTTTGGCAAATTCAATATCTTCTAAAATGATTGTACCCAAAAAAATCAGAGGACTTATCTGTTCGTCAATAAATACTTCTCCGGTTAAATCTTTTTCTTTACCGGAAATTAATGCCATCTCTTGCCAAAGCTTCGGAGAATTATCATTCACATTAAAAAACAGCAAAGTAATATTTTTTTCTCTGTCAAATGTAATTTTAGCCGATTGTAAAATATCACTTTTAGCTTCAGAATTATAGAAACTGTTAAATTGTTCTTTTCCTATTTTTAGTTTTACATCGTAACTTTTATTAACAAATTTGTCAATTGAATCCTGAAGTACAATTTCAATTGGAAGTGATTCTCCATTCCGATACTTATTATCACTTTTATCAATTAAATCGGTAGAAAGGGCTACTCCAATGCCAAGAATCAATAAACCCAGCCAGACATAATTCAGCATTATAACTCCTTGATTTTAGAGAAGAAAAATTGAATTTTGTATTACAAGTTATAAATTCTTTGTCTAATCTACCTAAGGATTTTTCTCAAGTAATAAAATTATTGGCAATTTAATGAAGATAGCATTGGTTCAGTATTCTCCCGTTTGGGAATCGAAAGAAGAAAACTTAACTAAAATTAAAGGATTATTAAGTGAATTAAATAATGAAACTTCCCTAATTATTTTTCCTGAATTAACTCTTACTGGATTTACAATGAATGCCCAACAAAATTCAGAGGAAATTGATGGAATTGGGATGAGATTTTTTATGGATCTTTCTGCCTCGATGAAAAAAGATATAATCTGCGGAATAATTGAGAAGGAAGATTCTAAATTTTATAATTCACTTTTTCATTTTGATTCTAAAGGTTTGATTAAAGCAGTTTACCGAAAGATTCATCCATTTACTTTGGCTGAAGAAGATAAAAATTACTCAAGCAGTAAGGAAAAAGTGATATCAAAATTTGATAATTATAAAATTGGCTTATCCATCTGTTATGATCTGAGATTCCCTGAATTATACAGATCTTATGCTAAAGAAAAAGTTGAGTTGATGATTAACATTGCAAATTGGCCAATAAAACGGATTGATCACTGGAAAACACTATTGAAATCGAGAGCTATTGAAAATCAATGTTTTATGGTTGGTGTAAACCGTGTGGGAACTGATCCTTACCAAGTGTATAACGGCTGTTCAGCTGTTTTTGACCCGATGGGTGAAGAAGTTGTGCTAGTAGAGAATGAAGAGAAAATAATTTATGCTAATATTGATTTTGATTATGTTAAAGAGGTACGCCAAAAGTTAGGATTTTTGAATGATATTAAATTGATTTAATCAATACCAAATAACTTTTTCATCTCATCATTACTGATTGACTTAGTAATTTCTTCTTCTGATTTTTTGTTTTTTTTATCTTTTAATAACTTTGCAAATTCTTCACTTTTAATTATTGTACAGCTATTGACTTTTGCATAATTCTGTACTGAATGATCTGAGCTTACAATAGCTAGTAATTTTTGATTTTTGGAATTATCAATCTCTTTCTTGATTTTACTGTCGGCAGTATTATTATTTGAATAGGTTAATTTTGTTTTGTTGGATGGAATTGGATCAGATGCAAAACCATCTAGATGAAGTGAAACTTTGACATTTTTATTCGCAAAGTATTGATCGAGATACTTGACTAATTTCACCCTGGACATTTGCCGCTCTTTCTGCTGTAAGGCCCAAAGTTCAGTTATCTTACCTATTAAATTATTGCCATCGATTATGTACTTCTTAATCATCAGTTTTTCTTTGTGTTCTTTATGGTCGCTTTTCTTTGAGCGCTTTGTAGTTAAATTTTCTAAAATAAGTAAATTAAATTAATCTTAATGGATTCCCGATTATCACATTCTGGAATAACGAGAAAAAATAGAAAGCACTGTCTAAATTATAAAAGTTACCTTCCGGAATAAACACCTCTTCTTCTTGTTACTTTAACATCTCTTAATTCGGGAGCTTTCATTCTAATTTCAAATCTGAAACCGGTGTAACTCCCTAAAGGATTCCAACTAAAATTCATTTCCCAGCATTCTAAATCTCTGTATACTGTAACTTGCGGTGCAGAAAATTCTTCTCTCTGAAAATCATAATTACCGCGTACTCCAATTTTCCAATTTGTAGCCAAATTAAATCCAAGATTTATACCCAAATTAGAGTTAATCGTTCCCTTTTCATTGGTTGGCTTTGAAAAATCATAATTATAGTTTAAACTTAAATTCCAAGGGATTGAAAAATCATTCTCTTCTTCTTCATACAACCGAACATAATCTTGTTCTTTGAATGCACCAAATTCTTCTTCATCTTCATCCGGTTTGCCCTTTCTTTCCTCTCCTTTTAGTTTATCCCCGGAGAGGGTTGTAGATATTGAAAAGTTAAGGTTTGTCAATCTAAAAAGACCTTTACCCATATCAGCAAGATATGTATTTAATCTTCTGCCATTTTCATTATAATCATAAAAAGTATAAGAAGATGAACCATTAAAATTAAGAATGTTTCCAATCTTTGTTCTGTAACTAACTCTTAAATCGGAAAGCTTAAGACTATCAGCTGCAAAATTATAACCTGTTGATAAATCTAAATTCAGCAATGTGATTTTTTGTGATTCAGATGTTGTATCAGTCGGATCTTTCGTAGTTTTTATCTCAAAAACGTTACCAAGGGAAAAATTCACGATTTGTGATTCACCAGCTGAAACTCCTCCAAAAACTTCTCTTGAATAAGGATCATATTCCTCAAAGGTCCCGTCAGCCTGTTGATAAGTTTCGTAATACCCCCATTTTTTAACGGAAAAATCTGGAGAATAATTGTATGAAAGTGATGGAGTAAGTGTGTGCCTAAATGCTTCTATACCGAACATTTGAGGCTGCATAGTACCATAGACCTTAGTTGAAGTTGATAACCCAAAATCAAATGTCCTTATCATATTTATATCATAAATATCTTCATTACTATATTCATTGGCTACGGCACTCGTTAATGATTGTATCATCATTTTTGAATAAGAAATATCTTGTTCAGTTTCGGCAACTCTTCTAGTCTTTTTATTGTACCATTTTTCAACATAACTTAAACGAGGAGATAAATTGAAGTATCCAATTTTAGGCGAAGCATTAACAGAAATATTATGCTGCATTCCGCCACGAATTTGAAGATCCCCGCCAATATTATTTCTCTTGTTAGTAAATTGTCCGCGATAACTCATTCCAATTTTTTCATACCAGTTTTCGTCACTAGTAGAAGCTGAACTTTTGAATGGATAGAATTGAGATTTATTAAATGAAACACTCGGTAATATTTCTCTTATATCTACACTGTCTAACTTTTGAGTCCTACTATAATTTATTGTTAGCGAATTCCCGGATTCATCCCATCTTTTACTCAATGTTGCATTAGATGTAATATCTTGAGTTAATAAATCGTTATAACTGGTGCTATTATTCTGCAAGTAAGATCTTGACTGAAATCTTAGATTTGCATCAAACTTTAGTGTTGGTGTAATACTTTGATTATGTGCAAATGAAATATTCCAATCAGTGCTTCTTTGTTTACTAGGATCTTCATCTTCACCAATAAGAATTTTAGAATAACCTCCGCTTAAGTTCCCGCTGTAATTATATCTACTTGCGTAACGGTAGCGTACTTTAGTTCCCCAACCGCCGCGCATATAATAATCACCGTTTAATGTTAAATCCATGTAATCGCTAATTGCAAAGAAGTAGCCAAAATTTCTAAAATACTGACCTCTATTAGCAATTGAACCATAGGTAGGGGCAATCATTCCTGATCTTCTTCCCTTTTCATTTGGGAAAACGGCAAACGGAATTGGGATAGGCACCGGTACTCCACCAATATACATAAAAATCCATTTAGCAAAAATTTTGTCCTTCTGAATCACCTTCATTTCTGCAGCTGTAAAATGTGTATGAGGCGGATCTTCTTTACATGTAGTATAAATCCCATCTTTTACAAAGAAAGTATTTTTATCTACTTTCTTTACCGCACTTCCTTCATAACGCTGATCTTCTTTTGCATTTTTAGCGGCAGATATAAAACCTTTCTGAGTCTTAAAATTATATTTGAGTTTCGTCCCTTCATAATTTTCTGTACCTTCGGTGAGAACTGGAGTTTGGGCAAGACCATTTACAGCGGTTGTATCACTTGAGTCTATTATTCCTTCGGCTTCAAGTTCATTTGTTTCAAAGTTTAAATCAATTTTCCCACCCTTTAAAACAGTTTCTTTATACTTTAATTCACCTGTGCCAAATATATACATTCGTTTTTTGGTCAAGTCAAATTTTATTGAGTCAGTCGCTGTGCTTGTTATTACATCATCAACATCGAATGTTTTTTTCTTGAGCGAGTCTGCTTCTATAGATTTGGTTAAGTTCTGGATTAATGAATCGGGTAAGTTTGGAATTGTTAATGAATCTTTACCAACTTGCTGTGCAAATATTGTAGTGAGTGAACATAATATAAAAGTGATTAATTTATTCATTAAAGTAAATATAAAAAACTAATTGAACGACGGTGAAATTAATCAAATGCAAGATTGAATTTTAATACCATGGTAACTTTGTTGTTTAAAAAGTTATCCTATCTAATAACAAAATAGTCATCCTAGATACCGGCTTACAAATATGATGGGATGACGGTTATAAAATATAACTCTCTAAAAATAACATCTATTATTGCAGAATGATTCAATAGAAAATCAATCGATTAATTTCAGAGTCAAAATAGTATTAATTTACAATTAACTCAAACTAAGAATGAAAGACTAGAGACGCAGCGCCTTTTACACCAGCGTTATTCTTTAAACTTGCAGGTTTAACTTTAATTCTAGGTTTAAGTGATGTCAATACTCTTGAACAAAGTCCATCTTTTACCGCATCAAATAAAGGTTTTCCAAAACCAGCAACTCCCCCGCCAATAATAATGTTACTGATATCTATAACATTTACTATTGATGCGAGCCCGTAACCAAGCTTATTGCCTGCATCTTTAATTACATTTTGGGAAAACTCATCTCCTAAAAGTGATGCTTCATGAATAATCTTTGGACTAAGGTTTTCCAAATTATTATCGATCAACTCAAATATTTTCGAATCCCTGTTTCCATCCAAATCTTTCTTTACATTTTCAATTAAGTAATTATTTCCTAAATAAACCTCTAAACATCCATACGAGCCGCACTTGCATTTTGGTCCCTTGTAATCAATTGAAGTATGACCAATTTCTCCTGCAGCACCAAAATCGCCTCGGAACAATTTTTTGTTATAAATTATTCCTCCGCCAACACCAGTACCAAGTGTAACCATTATAAAGCTATCTAATTTTTTCCCAGCACCATAAATAAATTCACCGATGGCAGCAGCATTGGCATCATTTTCTACAAACGTTGGCAATGAGAATTCATTGCTAATTATTTTCCCAAGATGGACTCTTCCCCATCCGGGAAGATTAGGAGGATTTTCTACTGTCCCCTTCTTTAAAGAAACTACGCCTGGCGCACCTATTCCAATACCATTTACTATTTTTTTGTTTCCTTTTATTAAATGTGCAATACCATTTTTAATCTGACCAATAGATTTTTCCGCCCCTTCTTCAGCTAAAGTTGGAACAGCGGTTTTCTTAATAATTTTCCCTTCAGAAGTTACAATACCAAGCTTGATTTTAGTTCCGCCTAAATCAACACCAATTGCATATTTTAGTTTCATACTCCATTACCATTTTAGTTAAATGTATTATCTATAATTGTTATAGGATTCGGATAGCTCATATTACCAAGGGAGGTTCCAAGAACAGGCTCTGCAATAATCTTTAAATTAGATGGCGAACCTTTTGCACCGCCAAGATTTAATGCCAAATTTATTAATTCATTAAGTCCATCACCTGCAAAAAATTCTTTCAAGTCTAAACTCATTTCTAATGGAATTGCAGTTGTATTTTCTATAGCGGGAACTTTTACCGGATTAGAAATATTGCCGGAAATTGTTCTTTTATCATTGATGTATAATGTCCAGGGAAATGACTCCAATGAAATATCGGAAATATTTGATCCGGATGATTTATTTGAGTTTTGTGCCAAAACATTCACCGTAAATGAAACAGGGAAATCGCCAGTCATTACTTTTGAAGTAAGATTAACTATATCCATAGTTCCAAAGTCACTTAAATTTGTTTTATTATCAATTGTAATACCTGCTACTTTGAAATTATTTACTGAACCAAGCTTAAATTTTAGCTTGGATAAATTCATTAAAGAATTGTAAACTCCACATGAAGCTAAAAGTGTAGTAACAAAAACTGCAATAATTATTTTTTTCTTTCTCAAGTTATTTTAGACTCCTCTATTTTTTCTAAAATTAAATCCGCAACTCTCAATGCACGTAAACCATCATCTCCACTAACTACCGGTTTTTTATCATCGAGCACCGCATTAACAAACAACTGAAGTTCATGTTTAAGTGCATTCACTTCTTTAACTTCCGGCTGTTCATAAATAACTGATTTTTTATGATCACCAATCCCTATTTCTCCAAAAGATAAAAAATGTTCCATGTTCATATCATTAGGTGAAATCAATCGGAAAACTTCTGATACACCGGAATCAAAATCAACAGAGATGTAGGAATCCCTCTGAAACATTCTCATCTTTCTCATTTTTTTCTGAGAAATTCTACTTGCAGTTACATTTGCTATAGCACCATTTTCAAATTCAATTCTTGCATTTGCAATATCTAAATTGTCAGAAACTACTGCTACTCCGCTTGCCCTTACTTCTTTTACTTTACTTTTAATCAGGCTTAAAATTATATCAATATCATGTATCATTAAATCGAGAACAACTGCAACATCTGTCCCTCTTGGATTAAACTGGGCGAGTCTATCTGTCTGAATAAACTTAGGATCAAGGTAATATTTTTCTAAGCTGAGAAGTGCAGAATTAAATCTTTCAATATGACCGACTTGAAGTTTTAAGTTCTTTTCATCAGCAAGTTTAACAACCTCTTCTGCTTGAGGAATTGTGCTTGTAATTGGTTTTTCAACAAAAACGTGAACGTTTTGATTTAGGGATTCTTTAATTAAATCATAATGAGCGCTGGTTGTGGCTACAATTGAAACAGCATCAACATTTTTCAAAAAATCGTTTAAGTTTTCATAAGATTTTACTGATAATTCCTCAGCAACTTTTTGAGCAACCTCACGGTTAAGATCGTATACACCAATAAGATTTGCTCTGTAAACATCCTTCATTAATTTTGTATGAATTTTGCCAAGATGACCGGTACCGATTATTCCAACATTTAAGTTTTTCATAATTATCTCACAATTTGCTTAAAACCAATTATTTTATCGTACTCACCTTTTTCGGGAGATTTATAATACAAAAATATGGAATAAACATTTTCCGTGTCCCAAAAATTTCCTTCATAAATTTGCCAATCAATTTCTTTAACAATCTCATTTTCAATTGTTCCCGTTACATATTGATAATCATAAACTCCTCTTTTAAGCTCAATGCTTATCGAATAAAGATCATTCTCTTCTTCCATTATGAACCATGGCAGTAACTCCCAATTAGTAAAAGATCCAACTATAAAAATATCCTCATTAGTCGGATCCAGTGGTCTAAATTGAAATGTTGCAATCAAATAATCTGAATAGGTATTTTTTCGGTCCATCAGTCTAAAACCACCATTAAAGTCTTTTTCGCCCTGCTTATAAAATCTTGAGTACTCAATTCCATCAAATTGAGCTCGCGTAACTGGATACTGATATTTGTTATCATCTTTTAAGTTCACACTTCGATATTCATTACCAGGTTTTAGATCTCTAAGTCCGAATTCAAATTTATTAGCACCATTCCACTCGTAGATCCTATTCTCTTTAAATACATCTTTCTCGAGTTTGATTGGATATTCAATTTCAAGATTTTTAACTAATTCAATATGTTCAACTCTGAATGGTGTGAGGGAATCGGGCAAACTAAAATTAACTTTAAAATTAAGCACTCTATCATTAGCATTATTAGATGAAATTCTGCCTTCTCTTCTCCAATCTTGAATACTGGAACTTAGCGGAACAATATTTTCTACAACATAGAATTTTCCCCAATCGTAAATGATATCCTCATCAAATGAATCAGTAATAAAAAACATCCACTTGCCGCTATTATTAAACTGTACATTTCGATTAGGAAATTGTTCCGATACAAAATATTCTGCACCTTCAGTTGTTATTGGCAGTCGCTCGACACTAATATTGTACTGCACGTTTTCACCAATTCCTTCAAGTAGTAAATTATCATAGGGTTCCCAATTTGCGTTGCAAAACTTGAAACGAATATTAAAAGTTGGTTCTGATTCAGCTTTAATATCAAATTCTATTCTTAAACTGCTTTTTGAATTAAGGATTAATACAGGAAGTCTTTCTAGTCTGTTATTGGCAAAATATTGGAGACTCTTAATTACCGGCTCGGAAGCAAAAGTTATGTTTAGAGAAACAAGAAATAAAATTAGTTTCAGCATTTATTTTACGCAAAGTATTAATAATAATTTAATATTGAAAATACTAAAAATAAAATTCTATTCAATGGAATTGGGAATGACCTGAGTGAAGGAGTATCATGTATTTAGTATCAAGATATGAAAAAAAGGAAAATATTGAACATCTGAAATATGAGGGGAAAAGTTACCAATAGTCATTTGGCAGAGTCGTTATTATTTCATGGTAGATTAAATTAAAATTTGATTTTTTTTGTAATTAATTTGCATCGCCCATTATGATGGCAGTCAAGTTTATAATTTTTCTATTTGTTGTTTTCGAAATTGATCAATCAATCGATATATTTTTTTTATACCCGCTGTGTTTTAATCATGAACAGTGATTCGGAATTTATTATTTTTAAGAATGAATTACATTTTAGTTATAATCGGTGCAGGTATTGGCGGAGGAGTTAGATATTTTATATCTGACTTTTCATCAAAGGTTTTACCCGTTTACTTTCCATTTGGGACATTGAGTGTTAACATCCTTGGAAGCTTGCTTCTTGGCTTTTTGATCTTTGGATTGGACGATAAAGAATTATTATCTGCAAATCTAAAACTTTTACTTGGAGTTGGTTTCTGCGGCGGTTTAACAACCTTTTCAACTTTTTCTCTTGAAACAATAAATCTTTTACGTGACTCACAATTTTTATTTGCCGGATTAAATATTATTCTAAATGTTTTAATCACGCTTTTAGGAATTTATCTTGCTTATATTTTATCTAAATAAGGGGCAAATCAATGGAAAAATCTAAAGCTCAATTATTAAGAATATTTATCGGTGAAAATGACAAACTTGGTCCGGTCCCAGTTTATGAAAAAATTGTAATTTCTGCTAGAGAACATAAACTCGCTGGAGCTACTGTCTACAAAGGAATAATGGGTTTTGGAGGGACCACTGTTATTCATACTTCTAAAGTTTTAAGACTTTCAGAAGATTTACCTTTGGTAATTGAAATTGTTGACAAAGAAGAAAAAATCAATTCTTTTCTCCCCTTTCTTGATGACATTATTGATAAATCTAATTGTGGTGGATTAATAACTGTAGAACAGGCAAATATCATTAAGCATTTTACTCCAAATGAATTGTGAGAAGTATCATTAACACTGAACTAAATTATCTAAAAAAAATAATCATTCTATTAATTGCAATAGGATTTAGTCAAGAATTCCATGCCCAATTCAAATATAATTTTGAGACTCTTCAAGGTGATTTTGGTGACATGGTTGATCAACCAATAAACTGGGATAAAAATGATTGGTTAACTATTGGAAGTATAGGGTTATTAACATATGGAACAATGCATTATGATAGTTATGTAAGAGAATTTTCATTAAATAATCAAGTTTATAAAAATACACTCCCGGTTGAATTTGGAAGAATTTGGGGCGAACCATTAACAACACTTGGAATTACTGGAACATTTTATCTGCATGGCTTGGCAACTGATAACATTGCAAACAAAAAGTTAGGTTTTGAAGTTGGAGAAGCAGCCCTTTATACTTCAATAGTTACAATGGTATTCAAATATGCTTTTGGTAGAGAAAGACCAAGAGAAAATGCTGATCCTTTTTCATTTCATCCTTTTTCTTTTAGAGATGATTTTTTTCTTTCCCTTAGTTCTGGGCATACTGCTCTAGCGTTTTCACTCTCAACAGTTTTAGCTGAACATATAGATAATGATTATTTAAAGGTGCTTGCTTTTGTACCTGCGTTTATGACTGCCTTTTCAAGAGTTTACCAGAATCATCATTGGGTATCAGATGTTCTCTTGGGAGGAATAGTTGGCTACAGTGTTGCTGAATTTGTAACTAGATTACATAAATCCAATTCATCTTCTCAGTCAAACTTAAATCAAGATAAACCGGTTTCACTTTTTTTTATTAAAATCCCATTGTAATTGTTTCATCTAAGGTATAATCAAATTTTAGGATATTTTTTCCCTGAACTTTCTGTCTTAACGTCTATTCCTACAAGATATGGCTCATATTTCTTATCACTATTCCGTACGTGACTGATCCACCAATTATTCATAAAATTTATCATCTCAATTGTCAAAGATAATTTGTTTTTCTCATGATCTTTCTTCAACTTAATAATTTTATCAACAAACTCTTCATGTTCTTTTTTATGTTCTTCGGTATGGGGATAATTGGATCTGTCCAAATATCTTTCTTCTAAAGTGAAATGAAAAAACGCATATTCTATTAAGCTGTCAATAATTTCACCTTCTACTTCACGCGATTTTTTTGCTTTTACAGCAGTATGAAGCTTATTAACCAGCTCGAGGAATCTTTTGTGCTGATCGTCAATTTCTTTAATATTAACCGAAAGATTTTCTGTCCAAGAAATCATTATTTTTCCTAAAAAATATATTTAAAAATAGAAGTACCCTAAGTTTTTTATCAAACATTATCGAAATTGGATAACGAAGCTTTAATTGGTTCAGAAAAATAAGGAAATATTTGAATGCTTTTTATCTTCAAAATAATAAAAAAATTCAGTCAAAGCGAACTTGAAAATTTATTTAAAATCGAAAAAGGAATATCCTAAGTTTAAGAAGTACTTAAGTTTTTATAAATTACTATTGCACTAATTATAAATAAAATAGTGTATACTAAAAGATTCCAATTGAATCCAAACAAGAAGCTGCCTAATCCAAATAAGAAAGAATAAACTAACACTACTCCAAAGAACCAATTGACAAAGGCTTTGCCAAAATTCATTTCACTTTTTATTTCACCAACCTTCTGACTAATTCTTTTCCAGCCAATTCCACCTGGGAATGTACGAGTGTAGAATTCAATTAGTTTATTCTCATCTACCGGCTTTGTTAAATAAGTAGCAATTAGCCAAACGATGGTTGTTCCAAACACAATTGGGTAAAGTGTTATTGGAGATTCTAAGCCGAAGCCATATTTTGCAATTGGATAAATTGCAAGTGGGGCAATCATCGCAGAAATTTCTGACCAAGCATTAATTCTCCACCAATACCATCTTAAAATTAGCACAGCACCCATGCCTGCACTGGCATTTATAATAAACTCCCAAGCACCGGAAATTGTTGTAAGGAAGTATTTAGTTACAATTAATGAAAAAAGAGTAACTAAAATTATTCCTAATCTCGACACAATTACGTAGTGTTTTTCATCACCATCTTTTTTAATAAATCTGCGGTAAAAATCATTTATTAAATAAGATGTTCCCCAATTGAGCTGAGACGCAATTGTCGACATATATGCTGCAAGAAATACTGCAATAAGCATTCCCAATAAACCTGCAGGCAAATACATTAACATTAACTTTGGATACATTAATCCGGGATCAACAGTATTTTCGTAGGTTTCGTAATAGTATTTGAATTCCTCGCTATTCGTTAAAATTGTTTGCTGATTATTTAATTCATTTTTAGAGTAAAGATTTTCGGCTATGGTATAATATTCCGGATTTTCAATTTTCAGTTCTTCCACTGTACTTCTTGGGAGTAATACTAAAGCGGCCAAAGCAACAATTATCCAAGGCCAAGGTCTGACTGCATAATGAGCAATCGTAAACCACAAAGTTGCAAGCACACTATTTTTTTCATCTTTTGCTGACATCATTCTCTGAGCTACATAACCGCCCCCGCCAGGATCTGCACCGGGATACCAACTGCTCCACCACTGTAGACCAACATGTGCAAGAAAAGCTCCAACAGAAAGAGCAAAAACTCCGGTTATCGCTTTTTCAGCGCCAAAATTACCAATTGATGGGAAAAATTCTAATGTTGATTCTGGTAGTTTACTTCTTAAGACTTCAAGACTTCCAATCTCAGGTCTCTGTACTACAATGATAGCAAGAATGATGCAGCCGATCATTGCAAATACAAACTGGAAACTATCTGTTCTGGCTGTTCCAAGTAGACCCGAAGCTGAAGAATAAACGGCAATAATTAGAGCAGTAATGACAACCAAAGTAAATGGATCATACGTTGGCAAGACTACCGAAAATATTTTTTCCATTGCTTTGTTTACCCAACCCATAACGATTGCATTCATAAACAAACCGAGATAAATTGCTCTGAATCCTCTGAGAAAGGCTGCTGATTTTCCTGAGTATCTTAATTCAACAAATTCCACATCGGTTAAAATATTTGCTCTGCGCCAGAGTTTAGCAAAAAAGAAAACTGTCAGCATTCCGCCAATTGCCAGATTCCACCAAAGCCAGTTGCCTGCTATTCCGTTGCGCGCAATTAATTCAGTTACGGCAAGGGGTGTATCTGCAGCAAATGTTGTGGCAACCATTGCAGTACCGGCAATATACCAAGGCATGTTTCTGCCTGATAGAAAAAACTCTCTTGTGTCTTTTCCCGCTTGTTTGGAATAATAAGCTGCAATTCCAAAAATTACCAGGAAGAATAGAATTATTACAGAAATGTCTAACCAGTGTAGTTCGCCCATTTATTTCTCAATTATCTATTAATCTAATAAATAGTTTTTCGATTGATTCCACTATCATAAGTTCAGTTTGTGCAATAGGTTCTTTAGAATTTTCTATAATTTGGGCAACTTCAGCTATCCAATTTTCATTTGGGAATTCATTATTGGATAAAAGATCAATTACTTCTAAACCAACATTTGATATTTGTTCTAAATTCTTAGACATTGGTTCAATTTCAAAAAGTATAGGTGATTGAATAATGATTTTCTTTAATTCATTATGGTTATTCCGCCACTTGATTAAACTGTTCTTAATCTTTTCTCTCTTACTTAAAACCAAATTAGAATCAGAAAGAAAATCGTCTACCAGAGTTCTGAAATTTCTAGCTTCTTTGGAGTCTGGAGTTGCAGCATCAACAACCCTTGATAATGGTGATTGCTGTGTATGTTTTTTCAAACCATGGCGTTTATAAATTTTCACCGGTTCTAATACAGATATTAGATTATGGAGTGATTGAGTTTTATTATTATTGGTCAGTCTTCTCAACATCATCTCATAATTTTTTATGTGTGTTAATCCATGTTCTTCTAATTGAAAACTAATTTCATCTAATCTGTTGTACATAAACTCTATATCATTAAATTCAGAAGGAGACCAGAATCGCTCTGCAATTGCCGCAGTTCTTGGCCAAATCCGTGAATCAACATTTTCAGGAGAAACCAACTCTGCCCACATTGTTGCTTCTCCCCCTAATATTTTTTCCTTTTCTTTATCGCCTAAATTAACATCAGCAGGCAGTGGATCATTTAGATAGTGAAAATCTGTAGGCTGAATTAAATCAATATAATAACCATTGGAGAGAATTGTTTGGTACCCACTCTTTGCCGCTTCAATTAAAGCTTTCTTTCCCCGCCAAGATTGAATGACAATATTTTTCGGCATTGAAGGATGTAATATTTCATCCCAGCCAACCATTATTTTTCCATGCTTTGTTAAAATTTCCAAAACTCTTTGATTAAAATATCCTTGCAGAGCATGATTATCCTCAAGATTGTTTTCAACTTTAAAAGCTTGAATTTCATCATTTGAATCCCACTGCTTTCCATTATTCTCATCACCGCCAATATGGAAGTATTCATCGGGAAATAACTGAGCCATTTCACCAAAAAGATTGTCTAGAAATTTGTATGTTGTGTCAAGTATCGGGTTTAGTGTTGGATCGAAAACTCCCCAGTTCCTCTCTATTGTATACGGCCCCAGCGCACTTGCCAACTCTGGATACGCAATTAACATTGCAGTTGCATGACCCGGCACATCAAATTCTGGTACAACTCTAATACCTCTATCACCAGCGTACTTTACAATTTCTTTAATTTGTTCGTGAGTAAAATATTTCCCATCAGAAGCTAGCTCATGAAGCTTAGGATACGTTTTGCTTTCAACTCTAAAGCCTTGATCTTCAGATAAATGTAGATGTAATACATTCATTTTAACTGCTGCCATTCCATCAATATTTCTCTTGATAATATCGATCGGCATAAAATGCCTGCAAACATCCATCATCAAACCACGCCATTGAAACCTTGGCGAATCTTCAATTTTAATATTTGGGAAATAGTAGCCTTTTTCATCTGCACTTAAAAGTTGAAGCAAAGTTTCAAAAGCTCTTAATGCCCCAATATCTGTTTGTGAGTTAATGAAAATAGAATTTGATTTGACAATTAAAGAATATGATTCGTCCATCCCAAGTTTTACTTCAGTTTTTTTTTCTACTTCAACAATAAGTTTAGGAACAATTGAATCTGATTTTACCATAGCGAAGGGATAATTTAAGAATAAACCCGTTCTTTTAGCTAAACGAACTAAAAATCGGTCAGATGCTTGTTTTAATCTTTCATCCACATAAGAATATTGTAGACCAAAATCCTCATCTATATAAAACTGTCCTTCTGACAATACTACAGACTCTGGATAAGGCATCAATGTTAATTTTTGGTTTTCGATTTGGGCAAGAAGATTTGAATTAAACAAGGCTAGAAAACTGAAGGTAATAATTAGAAATTTTTTTTTGAACATATTTCCTCTGAACTCATTTCTAAACTTTGGTATAAAAATGATACAAAAAAGGCTACCAATTATTGATAGCCTTTTTCAAAATATGATTTATAATTCTTTTATTTCATTCACCAATTTACTTACAGCTTCTTTAGCACTACCAAAGTACATTAGTGTATTTGGATAAAAGAATAATTCATTTTGAATTCCCGCATAACCTACATTTAGTGATCGTTTATTTACAACAACAGTTTTAGCATAATCAACATTTAATATAGGCATACCATAAATCGGTGAGCTTTTATCATGTCTTGCGGCTGGATTTACAACATCGTTAGCACCAATAACTAATGCAACATCAACATTCGGGAAATCATCATTTATATCTTCTAAGGCAAAAAGCTTATCGTAAGATACTTGGGCTTCTGCTAATAATACATTCATATGCCCAGGCATTCTACCTGCAACCGGGTGAATGGCAAATCGAACATTAATATTTTTCTTTTCTAAAATATTAGTTAGATCTCGAACTGCATGCTGGGCTTGAGCAACAGCCATTCCATAACCAGGTACAATAACTACATTTTGTGCTGAATCAAGAATCATTGCTAATTCTTCGGCATCAACAGATTTTGCATCACCTTGAGGTCCACTTCCAGTTGCTGCTCCACCTGTTCCAGCATCGGCCCAACCACCTAATACCACATTCATTAACGACCTGTTCATACCTCTACACATAATAAGTGTTAAAATAATTCCAGATGCTCCAACTAATGCACCCGCTATAATTAACATGTTATTTTGAAGTACAAAACCAGTCATAGATGCTGCTAAACCTGAATAAGAGTTGAGTAATGATACCGCAACGGGCATATCTGCGCCACCAATCGGTAATACTAAAAGTATACCAAGAACAAGTGAAACTCCTACAATTGCTATTAAGAAAGTATCACTAGCCGGATTTATTACAACATAGATACCCAAAACTAGTACTACTAATAATAATATTACGTTAATTGTATTCTGCAAAGGATATTTTATAACCTTTCCAGTAATCAACTCTTGTAATTTTCCAAATGCAATTAAAGAACCAGTGAATGTTACTGCACCAATTAATACTGAAAGGACAATCGTTATACTGGTGGAAATTTCTAGTGTACTTGTAGTGTTCATAATATGATAATATTCAGCAAAAGCAACCAATGCAGAAGCACCGCCGCCAAAACCATTTAGCACGCCAACCATTTGCGGCATGCCTGTCATTGGAATTTTTAATGCTAAAAATGCACCAATTGCAGATCCAACAACAATACCAATAATGATATACTCAAAAGTTAAAACTCTTTGATCGAATAGTGTGATCACAATAGCTAAAAACATACCCAGAGCAGAAAGAAAATTTCCTTGCCGAGCTGTTTTGGGAGATCCTAGCTTCTTAATTCCAAAAATAAATAGGATAGAAGCAATCAGATAAACTAAATAAGAAACAATTTGCATTTTCTACCCCTATTTCTTTTTGAACATTTTTAACATTCTATCGGTTACTAAATAACCGCCCACAACATTAATTGTAGCAAAAATTAAAGCGACCAAGCCCAAAATTGTACTAATTGTAAATTCTTGAAGCCCAGCACTCAATAATGCACCAACAATTGTAATACCCGATATAGCATTTGATCCAGACATGAGTGGAGTATGTAATGTTGGCGGAACTTTAGTAATAAGCTCGAAACCAACAAAAATTGCCAGGACAAAAACATATATCAGCATTATTAAATCAAATAATTCCATTTGTTATCCTTAAATTTTTATAATAAGCTTTTAGTTCTTTCTTGAACTACTTCTTTGTTATAAGTAATAAGTGATCCTTTCACAATTTCTTCTTCCAAGTCTAAAGTAAGTTTACCCTCTTTAGCAATATGGTCTAATAAAGCCATCAAGTTTTTACTGTATACTTCACTTGAGTTTGTAGCAACCAGACTTGGTAAATTTGGTTCACCAATTATTGTTACATCATATTTTTTAATAGTTTTGCCGTTTTCGCTAATTTCACAGTTACCTCCGAATTCAACAGCCATATCTAATACTACAGAACCAGGACGCATTGCTTTCACCATTTCTTCAGTAACTAAAACCGGAGCTTTTCTTCCAGGAACTAATGCAGTTGTAATTACAATATCAGCATTTGTGATATGTTTGAATAATAATGCTTTCTGTTTCTGCAGAAATTCTTCTGATGCTTCCTTTGCGTAACCTCCGGCATCCTGCATATTTTCATCAGTATCTACTGCAATAAATCTTCCACCTAGACTTTCAACTTCTTCTTTTGCAGATGGTCGAATATCAGAAACTTCAACAATAGCACCTAATCTTCTAGCAGTACCTAGTGCTTGGAGTCCTGCAACACCAGCTCCCATAATCACAACTCTTGCGGGCTGAATTGTGCCGGCAGCAGTCATCATTAAAGGAAATATTTTTCCTAATACATTTGCAGTCATTAGCACTGATTTATATCCAGCAATATTGGCTTGCGAACTCAGAGCATCCATCTTTTGAGCAAGTGTTGTTCTAGGAATAGCATCCATAGAAATAACATTTATGCCTTTTTCTGCACAATGTTTTGCAACTTGCGGATAGTGTAATGAATAAAGAAGTGCAACTAAAAGTGTACCTTCCTTCATTAGATCGAGTTCATGTTTTCCCTTTGCGGGATGATCAATTGGTCTTTGCACCTTAAGTACAATTTCCGCTGAAGAGTATAATTCCTCCAGCGAACTGAATAACTTTGCTCCAGCTTCAGAATATTGCTCATCAGTAAAACCGGCATTTTTCCCAGCACCTTGTTCTACATGGATAATAAATCCTTTCTTGATAAGTTTGGAAGCAACATCCGGAACTATGGAGACTCGGTTTTCGCCAGGAAGAATTTCCTTGGGAATAGCTATAACCACGTGTTATCTCCTTTTATGAGGTTAGGTTGAATAAAATAATGTGTAAAAATAAATCTAATAAATCTAAAATGAAACCTCTTTGTCATTTTTTTTGAAATGTAAAGCGGCAAATTGATTTTGTGTGATCAAATGTTCTTAAAATTCTATATAAAATCTATTTTTTTCTCTTTTTTATAACTTTTTTGTGACTAGTAAAAAATATGACATCTAAAAATTCATCATATAAATAACCACTTTCTTTGGCTGATTTTTTAATGTAATTACTTAGAGCAAATACTTTTTTTGAAAATCTTTCAAGTTCACTTATCTGTTTAGTTTTAGTTTTTATTTTTTTCATAAGAATTTTATTGTATACAATAATAATGTGAACAGATAATTGATCAACAAAATCTTCTAGACTTTCTTTACTGAAGTAATTCTTACCTTCATAATGATTCATTCCCAAAAAAGTATTTACCAATTCACGGTCAAAAAAGTCTTTTAAGAATGTTTTATTATTTGAGACTAAAATTTCTAATAATTTTTTATTGCTTCTTTGTGTTAGAAAGTCTTCAGGAATACTATCCCATTCCTCAATCTTCTCTTCCAATTGAAGAAGAATATTTATCAATAGTATTTTTGTTGGTAAAGTTTCAATATTTTTTAGATGGTCTTTTAATATCTTCTTAATAGGATTCGTAAGCATTAACTCAGAAATGTAATTTTTAGAAAGATCCTCATCATCTTTGAAGAGGTTTTTTAATCCCTGAACTGTTCTATAAATACTATTTATTATTAGGTTATCATTTGCTTTAAAGGATAAGAGTTTTAATAATTCTTTATCTTTTTTCTTTTGGATTGCACTCTTAGTACCGCTTTTGTTCTTAACTTTATTTAGCTCTACATTAAGATTATTTATAGTTCTAACAAAGTCATCAGTGCTTTCCACAATTTTTTTATTCTCTTCTTCAAAATCTTCTACAACTCTAAAATTTTTAGATATTTCAACAACTAATTTTGTTAAATTTTTTCTCGATTTTTGTTCAAGAGGATTCATTTTTTTTACTGTTAACTTCTTTTCCTCAATTAATGCGAGCTGTAAACCAATTATTTCTTTTGAAAACACTTTTTCGAAAGCTTTATGCATTGAACTAAGTTTAATTTTGCCCAATTCTTTTTTGATATTATTTACACCAAGACCAAAATTCTTTTTATAAAATTTGTACGTTTCCCCGCTTGGATCAAATATTTCTTCAAAGTAAAGGTAAACCCTATATTCATATCCACTAAGATTTAGGAACAGTCCTTTTGAATGAAGATCATTCCCATTATAAAGATATTCAAGTCCAGTAGTTATATCACGCATAATGTAAAAATGAAAATCGCTCTTTTGAATTCCTAGTCTATGTGCTATTTGTGTGTTGTTAAGACTATTTGAGCTAGAAGAATTTCCTGTAAGCTTCTGACGTGAGTGTGAAAAAAAGCCTGAGTACGATTGAAAACTATTGTTAAAAATTACTAATCCTTTTTCACCAAATGCTTCATTAGAATAGATGAACACATTTTCATTCAATTTACCCGATTGATCAACAAAATCATATATCCAAAAATTATTGATTTCCGAGAAAACAAATCTTTTTTTAAGTATTGGAAATATCTCCTTTTCATGTCTTTCTACAAGCCATTGCTGAGGCTGTTCATCGTAGTAAGCACGCTTATATTCCATTCCGTATTTTTCAGTAAACCCTTCAATTTGACCATGAGCAAACATTGGCAGACCAGGAAGTGTACACATCAAAACAAGAACGCCAAAATATTTGTCACCGCTATCGAATTGGTCAATTGCAGTTTCTTCATCCGGATTACTCATAAAGTTTACATATCTTTTTAGAATTTCCGGTTCAAATTCAAGTGTATTTGTTATTAGTTCTCTATACTTGGCATTCTCCTCGTTCATCATCATATTCATAAATGCACTATTATAAACTCTGTGCATTCCTAAAGTTCTGACAAAATAACCTTCCATAAGCCAGAATGCTTCAGCCAGTAAAAGTGTTTCTGGCATTTCTCTATTTATTCTATCAACCACTTCTCGCCAAAATTCTTTGGGAAAAAATTCATCAAATTGTTTCCTACTCATAGCAAAGTCAGCTCTCGAAGGAATATCCCCACCTTTTCCGGGCTGCGGGTACCAAAGTCGGGCAAAATGTTTTTTTGCTAATGTCATTGCAGCATCAAACCTAATAACACTAAATTTACGGGCAACATCAAATATTTTTTGAATCAGAGCTTCCCTAACTTCATGCTTAAGTAAATCCAGTTGTGCTGTATCGTTCCAAGGCATGTTTGTGCCGTCATTTCCATGATAAAAATATTTAGTCTGACCGTTTATTAAGTCCTTTCGTTCAAAAACAACGGCAGCATCTTTCATCTGGAAGTATTGATCTTCAATTCTTATTTCGAAATCGGGATGTTCAGAAAGATTTTCTCCTGTAAATCGGTAATTTGGGAATGGAGAATAATCCAATTGAATAAAATAATCGGGATGTTCTTTCATCCATCTGGAATAAATACCTGTATGATTTGGGACCATGTCACTTGCTAATCTAATCCCACTTTCTTTTGCTCGCTGATTAAAAATATGATATGCATTCTCACCACCTAAGTCGTGAGCAATTTCATAGTCAAATAATGAATAAGCTGAAGCAACCGCATCAATATTTCCCATTAAGTGTTTTATTCTTTTAGATGCAGAACTTCTTTCCCAAACTCCAATAAGCCAAAGTCCGTTAATATTTCTGCTTCTTAAAAGCTGTAACTCCTCGATAGGAATTTGATCTAATGTTTTTATTTCTCTTTGATATTTCTTACTTAACTGATCAAGCCATACATAAATATTTTTTGCAATTAAAACTAGGTTCGGCATCCAATTTACGTCGGGTGTGAACTGTTCATTTTCTTCATATTCGTAAGAAGATTCTTCAGCATATTTAAACCGGGATTTCCCAATAACTAAATGATCAGCATCAAGCAGTTGTCCTTTATATTTAGGAACAATGGTTGGGGCTCCGCCTCCGCCGCCAAAGTTTGGTTCAAATTTAATACTCTCAACAAAAAGATCCTTGCTGCTTTGAATTTTCATCAGCAATGCTTCATCAATAAGTATTCCCCATTCATTTTTAATATATTCCAACTGATCCCAAATACTTGATGAATATTTTAAGAAAGGCAGGCTTAAGAAGTCAAATAGATCACTGTTTGTAATTCCAATTTTAAGTTCTTCTTTCTTAAAAAAATCTCTCAAATTGG
>RCND010000517.1_pt1 | contig 21888 bp, 23 predicted proteins | sample 2041351 | NCBI WGS metagenome assembly RCND01 (sample SAMN09708230, study PRJNA481090) | Marine sediment metagenome, whole genome shotgun sequencing project. | biome: marine sediment; feature: ocean; material: sediment; isolation source: Sewage treatment plant 12B marine sediment (STP12B) ... | reverse complement strand
TGTCTAAACTAGATAGTTATTTTATCAATGATTTTAACATTAGCTACACTATCGAAACCAAATCCGTTTTCGATTCTGTGGTCTTTACAGGATTAGTAAATAATATTTTTAACGTTAAGTACGTCTCTAACGGTTTTTACTACACGTATGATGATGATTTTTCTAATCCAGGAACCGTTACAACCATTGAAGGTGCTGGCTTTTACCCACAAGCAACCACTAACTTTTTGGTTGGTGTTACCTTGAATTTTTAATTGCTTACAAAAAAAGTATTGTTACCGATAGTCTCTACTCTGTATGGTTTTAATGTGCAGGGTGGAGGATTATCTCCAAAAAAAGTACCAGTCGCTAAATAATAAACATTTTCATCAGGACAACCACAAGAGACTGTGCCAGTACTCGAATCAATTGAAAGCGCTGAGCACGCAGACGGTATATGATTTGGATCAGCACCATCCCATGCTAATAAAGTGGCAGAATTTAATCTGTATAATATAATGCCTTCATTTCCTTGCCCTTCTACTCTAACAGCATTCCCAGGAAATAGAAGTTGATTGAATTGTGGAAAATTAAGATTTACACTTAGGTTAACACCAACATCTAGTAAAAAGTTACAATTGTTATTGTTATCATTTTTATTACAAGAAAAGAGCACTAGAAATGCAATACCAAAAACAAGCTTTTTCATCATTAATATTTATGGGCAATTTACAGTTATTTCAACTATAACGTAAATATTTTATATATTTGTATAGTAATCTCGTTGACGCGAGATTTTTTCTTTAGTCCCGAACTTGTTTCGGGATATTTTGAATAATCACGTAGCAGATTACAATTATAAAACGAATAAATTATGAGTAAAGTATCCTATTATACAGCTGAAGGTTTAAAAAAATTGAGAGACGAATTAAACTACCTCAAGGATATTGAACGCCCAAAAGCTTCACAAGATATTGGCGAGGCTAGAGACAAAGGGGATTTAAGTGAAAATGCAGAATACGATGCCGCCAAGGAAGCACAAGGGATGTTAGAGATGAAAATTTCTAAAATGGAAGCCACTTTATCTGGAGCTCGAGTTATTGACGAATCTCAATTAGATACTTCAAAAGTATTAGCACTTTCCATCGTAAAAATTAAAAATCAAGTAAACGGTATGGAAATGAATTATACCTTGGTTGCTGAAAGTGAAGCTGATTTGTCTTCAGGTAAAATATCCATTAATTCACCAATTGGCAGAGGTTTGTTAGGCAAATCTGTTGGTGACACTGCCGAAATACAAGTACCAAATGGTACTATGACGTTCGATATTTTAGAGATTTCTAGATAATAATCGAATCAAAATCAATAGTTCTATTATCATTTTATAAAATGCTCAAAAGATTCCTTATTACAGGAATCTTTTTATCTTTATAGATAGTTCAATTTGTCTATCTGTATGATTGAGCATAATCGAAACCTAATTAGTAATTTAATACCTTTTGACTGTGCTCATAGTGACACAAAAACATTATTAATCCTCAATTCATGGCAACACTTTTTACGAAAATTATATCAGGTGAAATTCCATCTTATAAAGTCGCGGAGACGGAAGACTTTCTTGCGTTTTTAGACATTAATCCAAATTCAAAAGGGCATACGCTCTGTATCCCTAAAAAGGAGGTTAATAAAATTTTTGAATTAGATGAGGCTACCTATACCGCATTAATGCAATTTTCTAGACGTGTCGCTTTAGCACTAGAAAAATCGGTGCCTTGCGAACGCATTGGCATGTCGGTAATTGGTTTAGAAGTCCCACATGTACATGTGCATTTAATTCCGCTGCATACCATGGAAAATGCGCGTTTTACACACAAAGAAAAATTAGCTCCTGAAGAGTTTGAAGCTCTAGCTAAAAAGATAAGGTCTTGTTATCAGTAAGTAGCAATACAAAATTCTAATAACTCAATTTTAAATCAAACGACCCTCAACATAATCTGAATCGTAGAACCCTTTCCAATTTCAGAACTAAGGACTTTTATTTTTCCGTTGTGGTAATCGTTAATAATACGTTTTGCTAAAGACAAGCCAAGTCCCCAACCACGTCTTTTTGTAGTGTAACCAGGTTCAAAAACTTTATTAAATTGTTGTTTTGAAAGGCCTTTTCCGGTATCGGAAATTTTTATAAAAACTTGTTTTTCTAATTGTGTAAGTTCAAGTTTTAAATCTCCTTTCCCTTTCATAGCATCAATGGCATTTTTAACTAAGTTTTCAATAGTCCAACTAAAAAGCTGTTCGTTTAAGTCCACAAATATTTCATGTTCGGGAAGAACGATTTCAAAATTGATCAGCTTAGAAGATCTCGATTTTAAATACTCATATGAAGATTTTGTAGCTTTAACAATATCGGTTTTTACTAGAGTTGGTGCAGATCCTATCTTACTAAAACGTTCCGTAATGGTCAGTAAACGGTCTATATCCTTTTCAATTTCTACAATGTAATCTGGGTTTATGTTTTCAGACTTTAAAATTTCAGTCCAACCGATAAGCGAGGATAATGGAGTGCCTATTTGATGTGCGGTCTCCTTTGCCATACCCGTCCAAAGTTTATTTTGTGCCGCATTTTTAGAGCTTCGATAGAAAAAATAGGCTACAGCTGCGAACAAAAGAATAATTAACAAAAGTGCTAGAGGGTAATACTTCAACTTATTTAATAAAGGGGAGTCTCCATAGTACAATTTGCCATTTTTATTATTCTCTAGTATAACGTCTAATGGTTCATTCTGCGCCATTAATTTATTTAATATCTCTACGATAGATTTAGGACTCTTAATCAATGAACTATCGATATTTCTAACACTCAATATTTTATTGTTTTCATCTAATAAAAGCATCGGTGTCGTAACGGTGGTGTCTGTAACGACTCTATCTGCAACGACATCTATTTCTGCATCATCTTGATAAAAAAACTTAGAATATTCTGGATAGGCAAAAGTCCAGTTTTTCATTTTATTACGTTCTTCATCTTTAAAATTTTGAAAGAACACATACGTATTCCAAAGTATAAGAGAAATAATAATGAATGATGAAATAGTGATAATCCAACGGATTACATTTCGGTTTAAGCTGAAGATCATTGGTTAGAACAATTACATTTTTAAATATAATGTAAATATGTTAATATTATTGTGCTGATATATCTACAAAATACTTTTATTGAAAGATGAATATAATTATATTTGTTAAAAATCAGTTACATACATGATCTCATTAGATCCTAAAGACCTTTCTATAAGTAAATTACACGGCTATTTGGTAAGTGCAGTAGCACCTAGGCCTATTGCTTTTGCCAGTACTATGGATGCCGATGGCAATCCTAATTTATCGCCATTTAGTTTCTTTAATGTGTTTAGCGCTAATCCACCAATATTAATTTTTTCACCTGCAAGGCGTGTTAGAGACAATACAACCAAACACACCCTACAAAATGTTGAAGCGGTTAAAGAAGTTGTTATTAATGTGGTCAATTATGATTTGGTACACCAAATGTCATTGAGCAGCACAGAATATCCTGAAGGGGTTAATGAATTTGAAAAAGCTGGATTAACCATGCTACCTTCAGATAAAATAAAACCATTTAGAGTTGCTGAATCACCCGTACAATTTGAATGTAAAGTTAATGAGATTATAAATTTAGGAACGGAAGCTGGCGCTGGTAATTTGGTCATTTGTGAGGTTGTGAAACTTCACATTTCTGAAGACATAATGAATGCAGATGAGACCATAAACCAAGAAGCTTTAGATTTAGTTGCAAGAGCTGGCGGAAGCTATTACAGTAGAGCAAAAAAGGGCTTTTTTGAAATTCCAAAACCTTTGAGAACCATGGGAATTGGTGTCGATAGTATGCCAGAACACATAAGAAACAGCATGATTCTAACGGGGAATAACCTAGGCATGTTAGGCAATGTCGAGGTTTTACCAAGTAAAAACGACGTCAATAAATTTGTTGAGGATATCAGCGAACGCTACCCAAATATTAAAACAGCATCACATAGAGAAAAACACAAGTTAGCTCAAAATTATTTGAGCTATGGAGACATAGAAAGTGCATGGAAGTTATTACTTTCGTAATCGCTAAAAATAAGTATTTAATAAATTATAGATTAGACAAAAATGGAAGTACAAGGACGTATTAAGATGGTGGGTGAGACCCAAACCTTTGGAAGTAATGGTTTTAGAAAAAGAGAAGTAGTTGTAACTACAGAAGAGCAATATCCACAACACATTATGGTGGAGTTTGTTCAAGATAAAACAGATTTATTAAATAGCTACAAAGTTGGTCAACAAGTTAAAATTAGTATCAACCTACGCGGTAGAGATTGGGTAAATCCACAAGGTGAAACTAAATATTTCAACTCTATCCAAGGCTGGAGAATTGAAGCATTACAAGATGAAGCTGCAAGTGGAAATATGCCTCCTGTACCACCAACAGAAGCTTTTGAGCCTGTTAGTGACGTAAAGGATGAAGATCATGATGATTTACCGTTTTAACAAGCGCACTAGCATTTAAACGATTAATTATTTAGAGACTTGTTTTTTATTAAAAGCAAGTCTTTTTTATGTTGTGACATAAAAAAAGTCCCGATGGTTAGTCAGGACTTAATACTGTGGTTTTAGGTTTGACCTCTACAAACAAACTTAAAAAAAAGCAATGATGAACAAAATTTATCTCATAAAGGTCAATTCAAATATCATTAAAATTCTCATCTTAGCAAAGCACAAACCTCTATTTAACAGTAAAAATGTTAAAATGATGTTATCACAGGTCTGATTTATGCACTTTTTGACTCAAAAAATAGAATTCCCAGATGTTTCTGAAGCCTCTGCAGAAGGACTTTTAGCCGTTGGTGGTGATTTATCCCCAGAACGTTTACTTTACGCCTATCAAAACGGTATATTTCCTTGGTTTGACGAAACAGAGCCCATTCTTTGGTGGTCTCCAGATCCTCGATTTGTATTATTTCCAGAGTATTTAAAAGTTTCTAAGAGTATGTCTCAAGTGCTGAGAAAAAACCAATTTAAAGTTACAGAAAACCAAGCATTTAGAGACGTTATAGAAAATTGTGCTATCGCAAAGCGCGAAGGGCAACATGGGACATGGATTACAGACGACATGATTGATGCCTATACAAAGTTACACCAACTCGGTTATGCCAAATCTGTTGAAGTATGGGAAAATGATGAATTGGTCGGTGGTCTCTATGGTATCGCGATAGAAAACAAAGTCTTTTGCGGTGAGAGTATGTTTGCAAAAGTGAGTAATGCCAGCAAAGTCGCTTTTATAACTTTGGTTCAAAACTCTAATTACAAATTAATTGACTGTCAATTACACACCAAACATCTTGAAAGTTTAGGCGCTAAACACATCTCTAGATTAGAGTTTTTAAAATACTTATAACTCAAATTTTAAAGTTTTAAAGCACACTAAATCTATCGGTCTGTTTTCGAGGCTCAAGTCAGCAACTTTATATAAATAGGTCATCGTTCGGGTTGCAAAATTAAAACTGTAGCTATTGTAGACCTAACAATCTAAAGCGAAACCAGATTCTACCAAGGTTTCGAAATGATTTTGAGAAAAACAACGACCACTAATGATCTAATACTAATGAAATTGTAAACCAATTAAAAACACCTTTTTATAATTATACCTCATTATATCTAAAACAAGCGGTCTCGTGATCATTAACCATTCCTATCGCTTGCATATACGCGTACATTACGGTTGTACCTATAAATTTAAAACCACGCTTTTTTAAATCTTTACTTATGGTATGACTCAGAAGCGAATTAGCCACAGCATCTTTGTGATTTTTAATGCTATTTTTTAGAGGTTTCCCGTCTACAAAATCCCATATATATTTTGAAAATGATCCAAATTCATTCTGAATTCGCATAAACACTTGCGCATTGGTAATTGCAGAATTAACCTTTAATTTATGTCTAATAATCCCTGCATCTTGTAATAACGCTTCCACTTTAGGTTGTTGGTACTTTGCAATTATTTTATAATCGAAATCATCAAAGGCTTTTCTAAAGTTTTCGCGCTTTCTTAAAATCGTGATCCAACTTAAACCTGCCTGAAACGTTTCTAAAACTAAAAACTCAAATAACGTATCATCATCAAACACAGGAACTCCCCATTCTTCATCGTGGTAAGCTTCATATAAAGAATCTCCAATACACCAGTCGCATCTATATTTTTCCATTATTGTAAGGATTAAAATTTATAACTACTAATGTAACAACTGTTGCATAAAAAACAGGAATAGAGACCTAACTTTGTTCTGTAATTGTAATTTTGTACTATGGAAGTATTAGATAGACTTATGATAAACGAAATCATTTCAAAAAGTTTAAATAACAGCATGACCTATGCTGATTACCGCAATTTAGTTTCGCAATTAGTTGAAGAGAAATCAACTACAGGAAACGAAAAAACAGAAGCATTAGCAGAGTATACAATGCTTAATGATAGACGCATGAAACGCTGGGATAAAACCATGAAAGTTTCTGATGCGATGAAAGCCAAAATTGAAAAATTCAACAGAAAAATCTCTTGGCTAGTCATTACTGAAAGTTGGTGTGGTGATGCAGCACATATTGTTCCTGTAATGCATAAAGTTGCCGAACTTAATGATAATATTGATTTTAAAATCGTTTTAAGAGATGAAAACGATGCACTTATGAATCAATTTTTAACCAATGGTGGAAAATCAGTACCAAAGTTAATAATGATTGATCGTGAGACTCTAGAGGTTATAAATACTTTTGGTCCAAGACCATCTATTGCAACGAACATGGTAATCACCTATAAAACTGAACATGGTGCGATAACACCTGAGTTTAAAGAAGACTTACAACGTTGGTATAATAAAGACAAAGGACAATCTACGATTGAAGATTTAGTAAACTTATTAAACTAAACAGTGACTTGCTTGGATTGCAGTTAACTTTTTCCTTTAAATAGAAACGTTATTGTACCTAGCTGATCCGTTCGTTCCGAAGTATCGAATTGAACTGATTTTGCATATTCTATTGCGTGGTTTAATAAACATTGACTATTAGAGTTCGACGCTCCATTAATATAAGCATCATTGACCTCACCAGAACTATCAACATTTATGGTCACTACTATTTTACCCCCGTATTCACATAAATAGCGCGGAGTCTTGTAATGCTTAAGTATTCTACCTTTTAGAGAATACGTTAATGTACTTTTGGTTTTCGCATGCTCATCGGCTTGCTTTTTATTCTTTAAGCGTTTTTTTAATTCCTCTTGTAGTTTTTTGTAAGACTTGGTTTCTTCTGAATTTAAGGCATAAGCGTTCCCGTTGGCATAGGACTTATTAAGAGGCATTTCTTCTTTTACTTCCCTTGCTTTTGCTTCTTCTAAAGCTTTTGTTGTGCGTTCAAAATCGTCAGCGCTAACAGTTTTAAAATTGCGCATCATATCTTTGAACTCTTGGTCTTCATTAAACGCTTTATTCGTAGAAGGCCCCATTAAATCCTCAGTTTTTTGAAGTTCATCTTCAGCTTTCTCAAGCTCTGGCTCTATCAGGAAAAAACTTTCGGTTATGAATTGACCTTGTTGTTTAAGTTGAATACTAAACATGCCCAACACTACAATGCCTGTAAGAAGGAACGTAATAATTATAGCTTTATGTCGTTCAATAAAATTCAATAGGCTAAACGTTTGATTTCATTATAGATATACGAACATAAGAATGAAATAGTTTAAAGGACCATCTTAAACCGTTGTTAAATAATTATTTTGAAGGCAAATTTTCTATAAAAGCTTCGGGAGTTAATCCATTTTCTACCTTAAAATCACCAATACGTGTTCTGCGCAATTCTGATAAATGCGCCCCAGACTTTAATGCTTTTCCGAAGTCGTGCGCTAATGAGCGTATATAGGTGCCTTTAGCACAAACCACTCTAAATTTCAATTCTAAACCATTAATTTGTGTAATCTCAAATTCAGAAATTTCTACTTGTCTCGATTTTATGTCAACAGCTTCACCAGCACGTGCAAATTCGTACAAACGCTTGCCATCCTTTTTTATAGCTGAAAACACGGGGGGAAATTGTTCAATCTTTCCTATAAACTGTTTGGTCGTCTTGTGAATTAAATCTTCTGATATATGCTCAGTGGGAAAGGTCTGATCGATTTCTGTTTCTAAGTCAAAGGAAGGCGTCGTACCACCCAAAACAAAGGTACCTGTGTACTCTTTTTCTTGACCTTGAAAGATATGGATTTGCTTGGTCATTTTGCCCGTACAAATCACCAATAGCCCTGTAGCTAAAGGATCTAATGTACCTGCATGACCAACTTTAATTTTTTTAATATTGAACGCTTGTCGTATGGACCAACGCAATTTATTAACAGCCTGAAAAGAGGTCCAGTTTAAAGGCTTGTCTATTAATAATACTTGTCCGCTTTGGTAATCTTCTTCAGTACACATTCTATTTATTTAATAAGGCAAATGCTATGGCTATAATCCCAACAATAACACAGTAAATTGCAAAATAAGAAAGCTTACTTTTCCTTACCAATGTAATCATCCAAGTACAAGCGACGAGACCTGCTAAAAAAGCAGCTACAAAACCAGCACTTAACGCCGTAAAACTTGATGCGTCATAAGTTAATTCACCACCCAAAATATCTTTTGCGATTTTCCCAAAAATTAATGGGACGACCATTAAAAACGAAAAACGTGCAGCCTTAGTTTTATCATTTCCTAAAAGCACAGACGTTGAGATGGTAGCACCTGAGCGCGAAATTCCTGGAAGCATCGCAACTGCTTGAGAGATTCCAATGATAAACGCATTCTTAAAGCTTACTTTTTTACGCGTGTCTTTAGCCTTATCCGCTAAAAATAATAGGGCTGCCGTAACTAAAAGCATACAACCAACAAGCAAAATATTTCCGCCAAAAAGTTGTTCGAGTTGTTCTTCAAAGAAAAGTCCAACAACAACTGCCGGTAACATCGACACTATAATTTTAGAAATGAATTGTAAATCTTCATTCCATTCAAATTTTAATATGCCTTTTATAATAGCCCAAATGTCTTTCCTAAAAACCACGATAGTACTAAGTGCTGTCGCAAAATGAAGTACAACCGTAAATAAAAGACTTTCTTTTGGTACCGAATTGTCTCCAAGTATGGCTTTCCCGAGTTCTAAGTGACCACTTGAAGATACTGGTAAGAACTCAGTGAGTCCTTGAATAATTCCTAAAATAACCGCGTCTAAGATTTCCATGGGGCAAACATATTAATTAGGTATAGATAACAAACAAATGTAAGTAAAATGTATGTTATTTTTTAAACTTTAAATGTAGAGTCTCTAATTATTAGATTACTTCTAATTTCTACTGTCTTATTTATAAATATATCATTTGGATGATTGATCTCTTCTATTAAATATTTCACTGCAGTTGTACCTATTTTTTGACCAGGCTGATCTATTGTAGTTAGCATCGGTTCAATTATGGTTGAATCTATGGAGTTACTAAAACCGACGACTGCTATTTCTTCAGGGATTTTTATATTAAACTTCTTTAGAGTCTTAATAACACCAATAGCGGCACTATCAGTAATTGCAAAAATAGCATCAGGCCTTTGTTTTAAACTCAACAGTACATTAGCCATTCTTTTACCTTGGGTCAATGAGATATCGTCTACACTTAGAATGATTTTCTCATCAACAGGCAAGTGGTGTTCTTTTAATGCTCTTAAGTAACCCGCAAATCGTTTTTCAGAATTATATGAAAATTCAGATTCTTTAATTATGGCAATTCTCTTTTTTCCAATGTTTATGAGATGTTCTACGGCATTAAAACCGGCTTCTTCCTCATTTATAACGACTTGCGTACAAGGTATTTTATTTGACGCTTTATCGAATAATATAAGGGGTAAAATGTTCATTATTCTTAAGATAGAATCTATATCTCTGGTCATTTTAGATAAGGACATTAAAACACCATCAACACCAAACTGTATCATTGTATTAAGCATTTCGGTTTGTTTATTGACATCATTGTTAGATTCTGAAACAATAACACGATAACCCTTCAGAGAAGCCTCTTCTAATATGCCTCTAATTAATGTCGTCGTGAAATAATGCGTTATACTAGGCACAATAACACCGATGATATTTGTTTTATGAGCTCTAAAACCCTTTGCGAAAATATTGGGTATATAATTTAATTCAGCCGCTAGTGTTTTAACTCTCTTTTTAGTTGCGTCACTAATATCTGGATGATCATTAAGCGCTCTAGAAACCGTAGAAATTGATAATTCAAGTTTTTCTGCGATTTCTTTTAAGGTTGGAATTTTATTTTTCAATGTATTTGGTTGATGCAAAGGTTACCGCAAACGTTTGCTTAGTAATTTCGTGATATTAATGATACAAACTTAATGATTTGATAATAGATTTACTCAAATAACAACAAACCTATAAAACGAATGAAAATATTATTACTCACATTCGCTCTTATTTTAAGTGTGGTTACTATTTTTTCGCAAATAAAATTATGATAAATAACAATTTATTAGAAAGGGCAATGAAAGTCCTAAATAACAATTTTAAAGAAGATAAAGGGTTTACGATACCTTGTGAAGGTTTATATCCTTTTCAATGGAATTGGGATTCCGGTTTTATAGCGATTGGATTTGCACATTACGATCCCAATAAGGCCAAACGAGAAATAGAGGCTCTATTAAGTGGACAATGGGGAAATGGATTTTTACCGCATATTATTTTTCATAATGATAGCGACACCTATTTCCCAGGACCAGAGTTTCATCAATCAAAACTGCATCCTTTAGCCTCAAAAACTCTTAGAACTACAGGAATAACACAACCGCCTGTTTTAGGGTTTGTTCTCAAGGAACTTTATGATATAATCGATGATAAAGACGATATATTAAATTTTATAAAACAAAATATAGATAAGGTTTATAACAATCATGAGCATTTTTATACACACAGAGATCCAAACAAGGAAGGCTTAGTTTACATTTATCATAACTGGGAGTCTGGCACCGATAATTCACCGATTTGGGATGATATTTGGGATACTATGAATCCTCCAAATTATACTTTTGAAAGAAGGGACACCACGCATGTTGATGCATCCCAACGACCGTCAAATAGAGAATACGATTATTATTTGCATCTCTTAGAAATAGCGAAGGAGCATAATTACGATGATGCTAAAATAGCAGAACTCTCTCCTTTTTTAGTACAAGATCCGCTTTTTAATGCCATGCTTATAAAATCTAACGCTGCATTAATCGAACTTTATGAATTAATTGGTAATTCTGAAGATAAAATAAAAACTTTAAATCTATGGCAAACCAAAGCTATTACTAGGTTTAATGAAAAATTATTTAATGAAAAACTTGGAGCTTACGTACATTACGATCTTAGAAACGAAAAGCAGATAGAGTTTCTATCATCCTCTTCATTTACACCTCTATATGCCGGGATTCCAAGCAAGGAAAGAGCAGACGTTGTTGTAAAAACAATGATGGATAAATTTGGCGGTGATGATAGATACCTGTGTGCATCTTTCGATCCAGATAGTGATCGGTTTAATCCTAAAAAATATTGGCGAGGACCTATTTGGATAAATCTCAATTGGTTACTTTATAGAGGTTTAAAATCTTATGGTTACACCGATATTTCAAACCGTGTGAAAGAAGACTCCATAAGATTCATAGAAAAATATGGCTTTTTTGAATATTTTGATTCCAGAAAAGATATCATAGAAAACGCAGGTTATGGAGGCAATAACTTTTCGTGGAGTGCAGCTTTACTAATAGATTTATTAAATGATTAAGGTAATATGAATTGGCTAGACTATAGTATTGTAGTATTGTATATCGTTTTCTTTTTAGGAATGGGCTTTTTCTTTAAAGACAATAAAGACTCAAAAGATTATTTTTTAGGCGGCAAAAGTATGGGTTGGTTTCCATTAAGCCTGTCTACAATGGCAACACAATTGTCCGCTATAAGTTTTATATCTGCTCCCGCTTTTGTGGGTTTAAAATTAGGTGGTGGTATGAAATGGCTGACCTTCGAATTTGCTGTTCCATTGGCCATGATTTTTATAATGATCGTTATTATTCCACCTTTATTCAGATCGGGAGTTGTTAGTATTTACGAGTTTGTAGAAAAACGATTTAGCACCTCAACACGGTTAATCTTGAGTGTTGTATTTCAAATCAGTCGTGCATTAGGAACTGGAGTTATGGTGTACACTATAGCCATTATTCTGCAAGCGGTTTTAGACATAGATTTTGTTTACACCATTTTAATTATTAGTATTATTACTATTATATATTCTTGGCAAGGAGGTATGAAAGCGGTTGTTTGGGGTGATGCCATACAGATGATTATATTATTCGCAGGTTTAATTATCTGCTTATATTTCGGGTGGAACCTTCTGCAAGAACATGGTGGTCTAGAAGCTGGTTTCGATCCAGAACGATTAAAAGTAATAGACCATAATTTAGGAATCGGAGAAGGAAACGAATATGGATTATTACCAATGATCGTCGGTGGGTTTTTTCTTTATGCCTCTTATTATGGTTGTGATCAAACACAGGCACAACGGTTGTTGTCTGCTAAGGATGAAAAAACAATTAGAACCCTTTTACTGGCTAACGGTCTTTTAAGGTTTCCTGTGGTTTTAATATATTGCATTATGGGATTAGTCATTGGTGGATTAATAACATTAGCGCCAGATTTTCTCGAAGAAATAGCGATGACTACTCAGAAATATTTCCCGGACGAATATGCAACTCATGGAGCTAAAGCAGATTTGATGGTTCCTGTTTTTATCATGAAATATTTGCCGCATGGTTTAATAGGACTATTAATGGTCGGCATTTTATCGGCAGCCATGTCCTCTTTAAGCTCGACAGTTAATTCATTATCTGCGGTAACTGTTGAAGATTTTTTTAATCGTGGTAAAGTAAAATTGAGTAACAAAAAGTACATGCTTATTTCTAAAGGTTCTGTTGTCTTTTGGGGAGTGGTTTGTATTGCTGCGGCATTTCTTTTTGGAGGTAGTAAAAGTGCGGTCATAGAAATTATTAATGCTATTGGTTCGGTATTTTATGGACCAGTTTTAGTGACTTTCTTTTTAGCATTCTTTTCAAAAAAAGTAAATCATATTGGGATGAATGCTGCAATCATATCGGCAGTACTTATTAACCTAATATTTTCAAAAACGATACAAGAAATATTTCATATCGATTTAGGATTCAATATTTTCTGGATCTGGCTTAATTTCACAGGTGTAATAATAGCCTTAGTCGTCGCCTATGTTGTTAGTGCATTAACTAGTAAAACAGAAATAAAGAGCATTTCTAACTTTAATGTAACACTTAAGAAAGAGGATTTTATGATAAAAGAAGTTTATATACTTGTTGCATTTTTTATTTTTATTATCATATTTAGTTATTTCCTTCCAAGCATATTAGGTTAGATTTATAGTTTCATGAAAATTATTTTAGCACCAGATAAGTATAAAGGTTCATTAACAGGTCTCGAATTTTGTAATATCGTTGCACCAATATTAATGTCCTCAATAAACGCCGAAGTCATAAAAACACCTTTGGCTGATGGTGGTGATGGCACAATTGAAGTTGTTAAGTACTATTTGAAAGGAGATCTTATTCTGACTGAAGTTAATAACCCCATTTTTAAACCCGTCGTTGCCTCTTATTTGTATTCAGAATCTGACAAAATAGCCTTTATTGAAATGGCTGAGGCTTCTGGCATGAAACTTTTACAATCTAAAGATCAAAATTGTATGTACACCTCTACTTATGGTACAGGTCAATTAGTTCTTAATGCGATTGATAAGGGCGCTCAACATATTATTTTAGGTATTGGAGGTAGTGCAACAAACGACTGTGGTATTGGTATGGCTAGTGCTCTAGGATATCGGTTTTTAGACCAAAACAATACGGAGCTAAAACCAATCGGCAGCCAGTTAACCTTGATTACTAAAATTGATGATTCGCTAGTCGATAAAAGGTTAAAAAATATAAAATTTCAAATCGCTTGCGATGTCACCAATCCACTTTATGGACCTCATGGAGCAGCGCATGTCTATGCCAAACAAAAAGGAGCAACAGAAGACGATATCAGTTATTTAGATTTTGGCTTACAAAACTTCTCAAAAATTTTAGATCATCATTTTAATATCCAGACTCAAAAAATAAAAGGTGCTGGTGCTGCTGGAGGAATGGGCGCAGGAACTGTTGCTTTTTTAAATGGAGAACTTTTGCCTGGTATCGACCTTATAAAACAGATCGCGGATTTTGATTCTAAAATTAAAAATGCAAATTGGATTATTACAGGCGAAGGTAAATTAGACGACCAGACCCTATCCGGAAAAACCTTAAGTGGTGTCTTAACTTCAGCAAATCACAATAAAATAAAAGTGGCTGCCTTTTGCGGGAGTATTGATTTAAAACCTGAAGAATTAAGTAAAATTGGAATTGCCTATAGTGATTCTATTATAGATAAAGCCAAAGATCTAAATGATGCTCTAGTAAATACCGAATTGTATTTAAAGCAAATAACTAAACAATTTGCTGATTTTATAAATGAGTAGAACTACTTCTTATTCGGATTTAAAAGTATCGCATAAACCTGAATACCAAACCCTATAAGGACAAGTGTAGGTGCCAAACGGATACGTCTCCAACTAAAAATAGATTCATCAAAGACATTAGGATCATCACTACCACCTCCAGCCATAAGCATAAAGCCAATAGCTATAAATGCTAAGCCGATAAATAAGAATTTATAATTTTTTCTGCCGAAAATAAATTCGGCCTTATTGTTTTCTTTTCGTTTCTGTTCTCCCATGTTCTGTAAACTAAATAAGCATCTGCAAAGTAACAGTTTTATTTAGAGTAATAAGTTAATATTAATATTTTCCTAACATCTAGTAATACAACTGATCCGTCTTCAAATTTAAAAAACGTTGCGTCGCAATAAAGGTGCTGATCCAAGTAATAACGATTCCTAGAAGAAAAATACCAGCGAATAAGCTAGCGATCATTACCGTATTTCTGAGTAATTCTAACTCCGGAAATGTGATATCCAAATAATATAAGACAACGGCCATACCAGCCAAAGCAACGAGTGCACCAATGATTCCTAATTGTACACTTTGCCAAACAAAAGGTCGTCGAATAAAAGTTTTAGTCGCACCAACCATTTGCATCGTTTTTATGATAAAACGCTTAGAATAAACCGCTAAACGGATCGAGCTATTAATCAATAACACCGCAATCAATGTAAATAAGCCACTGATGATTAATACCCAAAAGGTGATTTTCTTAACGTTGTCATTCATCAATTCTACCAAGTCATTATCGTAACGAGTTTCTTCAATAAAGGCTTTATTTGATAGGCCTTCGGTAATTTCTGTAAGTTGTTCTGAGGTCACGTAATCCGCTTTTAAATGGACGTCAATTGAGTTTTTTAGCGGGTTATAACCTACAAAATCCATAAAGTCTTCGCCAGTTTCGGCTTTCATAAATTCAGCAGCGTCCTCTTTAGAAACGTAATGTGCTTCCTTGGTATAATCTGCCATAGCCAAACTCTTTTGAAGCTGTTTCACCTCGACCTCTTTTGCAGTATCATTTAAATAAATGGTCATGACCACTTGCTCCTTAAAATGATCTGCAACTTTCTTTGAATTAATGACTAAGAGACCTAAGCAGCCTAAAAGAAATAAAACCAGAGCAATACTGACCACAACAGATACGTAAGAAGATATCAATTTTCGCTTTTGATAATTGTCAAAGGATGATGCCATGAATGAATACGAATTAGTACGGTAAAAATATAAAAGAATTTGCTTATGCTGACTATTACAACGTTTAGTTTTTTATTGTGTTGTAATACGTTTAAATTTGCGCTTTAAAGTAATGGCAAAATGCGCGCAAAGGCGCCAAGACGCAAAGAAACTTTTCATTAAGTGCTTTGGATCTCTGCGACTTTGCGTGAAAAACTATTTATACTAAAATCATCAATGAGGTACAATTTCAACGACATAGAAAAAAAGTGGCAAAACTACTGGGCAAAAAACCAAACGTTTAAAGCCTCTAACACCAGCGACAAACCAAAATATTACGTATTAGATATGTTCCCTTATCCAAGTGGAGCGGGTTTGCATGTTGGTCATCCACTAGGCTACATTGCAAGTGATATCTATGCCCGTTATAAGCGTCATAAAGGCTTTAATGTTTTACATCCTCAGGGCTATGATAGTTTTGGCTTACCAGCTGAACAATATGCAATTCAAACGGGTCAACACCCTGCAGTCACTACGGAAGCGAATATTAAAACCTACCGTCGTCAATTAGATCAGATCGGATTTTCTTTTGATTGGAGTCGCGAAGTGCGCACCTCAAATTCTGAATATTACAAATGGACACAGTGGATTTTCATTCAATTATTTGAATCTTGGTATGATAATGATTCAAATAAAGCCGAAGGCATCAATGTCTTAATTGAAAGATTTGCTTCAGAAGGAAACGCAACGGTAAATGCAGCTTGTGATGATAACATTGACCTATTTACGGCTGAAGATTGGACTGGTTATTCTTCAGAACAACAACAAGAAATTTTATTAAAATATAGACTCACCTATTTAGCAGAAACTGAAGTGAACTGGTGCCCAGCATTAGGAACCGTCTTAGCTAATGACGAAATTGTTAATGGTGTTTCAGAACGTGGAGGTCATCCCGTAGTCCGCAAAAAAATGACCCAGTGGAGTATGCGAATTTCGGCTTATGCTGAGCGCTTGCTTCAAGGTCTAGAGACTATTGATTGGACAGATGCTTTAAAAGAAAGCCAACGCAACTGGATTGGAAAATCGGTTGGTGCTTCGGTAACTTTTAATGTTAATGGACATGACGAAAAAATCGATGTCTTCACCACAAGACCTGATACTATTTTTGGCGTCAATTTTATGACACTAGCTCCAGAACATGAGTTCGTATCGCAAATCACAACTGAAGCACAAAAAGCAGACGTTGAAGCCTATATCAAAAAAACAGCCAAGCGCAGCGAACGCGAGCGTATGGCAGACGTAAAAACTATTTCTGGAGTCTTTACAGGAGCTTATGCTGAGCATCCGTTTACCAAAGAACCTGTTCAAATCTGGATTGGTGATTACGTTTTAGCAAGCTACGGAACAGGTGCCGTAATGGCTGTACCATGCGGCGACCAGCGTGATTACGATTTCGCAAATCATTTCGGGATTACTATTCCGAATATTTTTGAAGGTATTGATATTTCTGAAGAAGCTTACGGCTCTAAAGACAATGTAAAGATTGCCAATAGTGATTTCCTTAACGGCATGAACTATAAAAAAGCATCTAAACGTGCCATTTACGAATTAGAAAAACTAGGTCAAGGCGAAGGTAAAATCAATTACCGTTTGCGTGATGCGGTATTTTCAAGACAACGGTATTGGGGAGAACCGTTCCCTGTGTATTATGTCAACGGCATGCCACAAATGATTGATAAAGCGCATTTACCAATTGTATTGCCAGAAGTTGAAAAATATTTACCAACTGAAGAAGGCGAACCCCCTTTAGGTCGTGCTGATGTTTGGGCTTGGTGCACTGAAACGAATTCCGTTGTTAGTAATGACAAAATAAACAATACGACGATTCATGCTTTAGAACTAAACACCATGCCAGGTTGGGCAGGTAGTTCTTGGTACTTCTTCAGATATATGGAAGATGCCATGAGAGATGAAACCTTTGCAAGTGAAGACGCGCTCAACTATTGGGAAAATGTAGATTTATATATTGGTGGTAGCGAGCACGCAACTGGTCACCTACTCTACTCTCGTTTTTGGGTAAAGCTTTTAAAAGATCGAGGCTTTGTAAACGTTGAAGAGCCTTTTAAAAAGTTGATCAATCAAGGGATGATACTTGGGACTAGTGCTTTTGTATATAGGCTAGAAGGCACTAATCAATTTGTATCTAATGGTCTAATTGAAGGAAAAAATGTGCAACCGATACACGCAGATGTTGCTTTAGTAAATGCTTCAGATGAATTAGATATTGAAGGCTTTAAGAATTGGAGAGAAGACTATAAAAATGCCGAATTCATTCTAGAAAAGGGAGTTTACAAAGTAGGAAGAGAAGTCGAAAAAATGTCTAAATCCAAATACAATGTGGTCAGTCCAGATAGTATTTGCGAAGATTACGGAGCAGACAGCTTAAGACTTTACGAAATGTTTTTGGGCCCCTTAGAACAATACAAACCTTGGAATACCGCTGGTATTACAGGGGTGCATGGTTTCCTTAAAAAACTTTGGAAATTATATGTCGGTGAAAACGGTTTAAACATCGATGACGCTAAACCATCAAAGGACAACTTAAAAACATTACATAAAACGATAAAGAAAGTCCAAGAGGATATCGATAATTTCTCTTTCAACACATCGGTGTCTACTTTTATGATTGCTGTAAATGAATTAACCGCTCAAAAATGTACGAGCAAAGAAATTCTAGAACCTTTACTCGTTTTAATCTCGCCTTATGCACCACATATTGCGGAACATCTTTACGCTTGCATTCAATTTAATGAAGTCATTAACGTCGAAAATTTACCTGAAAATTTTAAAGGTATTTCAACAACATCGTTCCCAGTATTTGACCCAACTCATTTGGTAGAGAGTAGTAAAAATTACCCAATATCCTTCAATGGTAAAATGCGTTTTACCTTAGAGTTACCAACGGATATGAGCAAAGACGATATTGAAGCTGCAGTTCTGGCACACGAAAAAACCATAGCACAACTAGATGGTCGTACCCCTAAAAAAGTCATTGTGGTTCCTGGTAAGATTGTAAATATTGTAGGCTAAACGTTATGAGATTTAAGCTCAAAAGAAATGATCAAATAGGGTTACTGTTCTTTATTGCATTTGTTGTGGGCACGTCTTTAATGTATCAATTTGAAGAGCGATTTAACGACGCTGCTTGGAGAGATCAACCTTCAAAACGTCATCAGATGGTTGATGACCTCATAGAGAAAAACCTGCTGACAGGAAAAACTAAAATAGAGGTTATGTCACTTTTAGGACCACCAAGTTCGGACTACTCGTTAGAGAATGATTTTTTTATTTACAATTTGGGAAGCCCTCCTAGTTTTACTGGATATAAAATAGAAGAATTGCACATTGTATTTGAAAACCAAAAGGCCTTTAAAGTTTTTGTAACTCAACACTAATATTTAATATTAATATGAAAAATCTAATCACAGCGTGCGTTTTACTATTAGTTATGGCATGCGCTGAATCAAAACCCGAAACTCAAATCGTTGAACTCTCTTGTGGACAATGTAAATTTGGGTTATCTTCTGAAAAAGGTTGTAGCCTAGCAGCTCGCATAGATGAAAAGGCCTATTTTGTCGACGGTGTCGATATCGACGCCTTTGGAGATGCTCACGATAAAGAAATTGGGTTTTGTGAGGTTATTAGAAAAGCTGAAGTTGTAGGCGAGGTTGTTGATAATCGCTTTAAAGTGAGTTCGGTAACCATACTTGAAGAGTAAGTTAAGTCTAAAGTTATAAACCCAACTTTATCGAAGCAATTATACATTTATCTAATAGCGTATTCTTGTCGAAATGAAATGTTTTTTAAAACATTTTCAAAAAAAAAAGCATGATGCTGATAATTCCATAAAAATTACTTCAACTTTATATTGAAATTTGCACAACTAAACTTTTTGATGCTATTTCACGTAGCTATTAATAACAAAATCTACAAAAAATGAAAATTGGTGTCCCAAAGGAAATTAAAAACAACGAAAGCAGAGTTGGAATGACACCTGCTGGAGTTTTCGAACTTACTAAGAAAAATCATACCGTATACATACAAAAAGATGCTGGTTTTGGCAGCGGCTTCTTTGATGTCGATTACAGCGATGCTGGAGCAATAATTCTCGAAACTATTGAAGAGGTTTATGGAGCTAGCGATATGATTGTAAAAGTAAAAGAACCAATTGCAGAAGAGTACCCCTTAATACAATCGCATCATGTGGTATTTACCTATTTCCACTTCGCCTCAAGTGAAATCTTAACCAAGGCGATGCTAAAAAGTAAGTCCGTTTGCATTGCTTATGAAACAGTTGAGGATAAAGATGGCACCTTACCATTGTTAACACCAATGTCTGAAGTGGCTGGTAGAATGGCGATTCAACAAGGTGCAAAATATTTAGAAAAACCGATTAAGGGACGTGGTGTATTACTTGGAGGAGTTCCAGGTGTGCCACCAGGTCGTGTGTTAGTTTTAGGAGCTGGAGTTGTTGGTGTTCAAGCTGCAAAAATGGCTGCTGGTTTGGGAGCACTCGTTACTGTTATGGATATTAACATGAAACAATTACGCTATGTTAATGATGTTATGCCTAGCCATGTCGTGACTGAATTTTCAAGCGAATATAATATTAGAAAGCGCATAAAAAATCACGACTTAATTATTGGAGGAGTCCTTTTAAAAGGTGCCAAAGCCCCAAAATTAATCACTCGTGATATGCTCAAAGAGATGCGTCCTGGGACTGTTCTAGTCGATGTGGCTGTCGATCAAGGCGGATGTATGGAAACTACGAAAGCAACAACACACGAGGACCCAACGTTTATTATTGATGATGTCGTTCATTATTGCGTCGCTAATATGCCAGGTGCTGTGCCTTACACATCGACATTAGCCTTAACCAATGTCACATTGCCTTATGTCTTGCGTTTAGCAAATCAAGGTTGGGAAAAAGCTTGCGAAAATGACGAAGCTCTATCAAAAGGACTCAATGTTGTTAAAGGTAAAATAGTCTATGAAGAAATAGCTGATGCGTTTAATTGGGATATTGATGCGATCTAAAACCGCACGCTGACATTAACTATCCTGACAAAATTTCTTAACTTAAATTTGGCGTACTATTTGCTACCCATTTATTAGATTTACATGTATTAAAATTAAAAATTATGATTGGATACTATATATTACTTGGAGCCATCGCATTGGTTAGTTGGTTGGTCAGCAATCAACTCAAAAAGAAATTTGCTAAATACTCTAAAGTGCAATTGCGTAATGGCTTAAGTGGTCGTGAGATTGCCGAAAAAATGTTAGCTGATAATGGTATTTATGATGTTGAAGTCATTTCTACTCCGGGTCAATTAACAGACCATTATAATCCTAAAAACAAAACCGTCAACTTAAGTGAGTCTGTTTACAACCAGCGCAATGCTGCTTCTGCCGCAGTCGCTGCTCACGAATGTGGACACGCCGTGCAACATGCACAAGCATATAGCTATTTAACAATGCGCTCTCAATTAGTGCCTATTGTTAGTGTGACCTCAGGGATGTCTCAATGGGTTGTTATCGGTGGACTTATATTAGGTGCCGCTGCAGGTATCGGAATTGGATACTGGGTTGCTGTAGCAGGCTTAGCGATGATGGGTTTTGCAACACTGTTTAGTTTTATTACGTTACCAGTAGAATATGACGCCAGCCATAGAGCTTTGGCTTGGTTAAAAGATAAAAACATGCTCACACCAGACGAATACAAAGGCTCTGAAGATGCGCTTAAATGGGCAGCAAGAACCTATCTAGTTGCCGCTATTGGTGCTTTAGCCTCTTTATTATATTGGGCGCTCCAAGTGTTTGGTGGAAGAGATTAGATTCTAGAACCCTAAATTATAAATGAAAAGCTCTGAAAAATCAGGGCTTTTTTTATTTTCATTATAAACGAAAACACTTACATTAGTTCCATTAATCAATCTTTATATACAATGGAAAATCAATTC
>RCND010000516.1_pt1 | contig 21955 bp, 20 predicted proteins | sample 2041351 | NCBI WGS metagenome assembly RCND01 (sample SAMN09708230, study PRJNA481090) | Marine sediment metagenome, whole genome shotgun sequencing project. | biome: marine sediment; feature: ocean; material: sediment; isolation source: Sewage treatment plant 12B marine sediment (STP12B) ... | reverse complement strand
GAGGTTTTCGAAAACCTCGGTTCGACCCCGGTTCTCCTTTTGTTCACTGTTGCCGGATCGAGCATTCGCGGCTGAAGCCGCTCCCACATTCCTCCTGGCAGGATCGTGGGAACGGCTGTCTAAATTTTTGTGCTTGGTTGCAGTATCAGGATGGGTGCAAAAGCGAAGAGGCCGCGAAATCTCAAATCACGGCCAGTTTTTAGTTTGTGGGACAGTAGTGGGTTCGACCCCGGTTCCATTGGACACCCTGCACAACAGAGTGGGTAAGCTGTTTCGAACGAGTGCCATTGAAGGCACTGAATCTGTATATCTTATTGACGGGGCACTATCTAATGTTAACGATTCATCATCTTGAGAACTCTCGCTCTCAACGCATCCTCTGGTTGTTGGAGGAATTGGGCATTGAGTATGAGATCAAGCGCTATGAACGAGACAAGAAAACCGGTCTTGCACCGCCAGAACTGATTGCGATTCATCCTCTCGGCAAATCGCCGGTCATTACGGATGGCGAAGTTACCGTTGCTGAATCCGGTGCAATCATCGAGTACCTGGTGGGTAAATACGACGATGGGCGGCTGTTGCCCGCCGCGGGCACGCCGGCGCGAATGGCCTATACCTACTGGCTGCACTATGCGGAGGGCTCGTTTATGCCGCTAATGATCATGTCCTTGATTATGGGTCGGATCGAGACCGCGCCGATGCCGTTTTTCGTTAAACCGATTGCTCGCGGGATTGTCGCGAAAGTGCGTGCAGGTTATCTGGGCATCAATATCACCCGACATCTCGCGTACATGGAAAAAGAACTCGATAAGTCAATCTGGTTTTGTGGCGACACGTTGACAGCGGCTGACATACAGATGAGTTTTGCCCTGGAGGCGGCGGCCGTGCGGACGGATCTGTCAGAAAACTGTCCTAATCTCGCCGCATTTCTCGAGAGAATGCAGGCACTGCCAGCGTATCAGGCGGCACGGGAAAAGGGCGGGCCCTATCAGTTGATGGGTGCTGATTAGCCGCTTACCGGAAACGAAATCCCGAATTTTGCCCCAGGCACTTCGTTAACCACATCGATCGTGCCGTTCATTGCAACAGTGAGCTGGTGCACTATCGCCAGACCTATACCAGTGCCGACAGTCTCCCTGGTCAGTTCGTTTTCTGAGCGGTAAAACAGCGTGAAAATCTTTTTCATCTGGTCCTTGGGTATGCCAGGGCCGTAATCTCTGACAGCGAATGTAACCAGGTTGTCGCTGCCGAGCTTACTGTTGATTTCGATTGTCTTGTTATCCGCAGACCTGGAAAACTTGATGGCGTTGTCAACCAGGTTAATGATGATTTGTGCAAAGCAGTCTTCATCAATGTTGATCGTCGCTTTGTCAGTGTTCTCGTCTCGATTGAACTCAAGCGCAAAACCGGCACGTTCGACCTGGTTGGCGATTTTGGATTCAATATTACTCAGCAGCTCTCCGGCTTTGACAGGCTTCAGGTCGAACTGTGGCTCGTTCCTGGTGATTTGCGCCAGTTGCAATACGTTGGATATGAGCCTGGTCAACCGTTCCGATTCATCGTGGATGTATTCGTAATATTGCTTGCGCTTGCTTTCATCGGCCCAACCCTCTTTGAGCATCTCGCCGTACATGCGGATGGAGGTTAGCGGGGTTTTGAGTTCATGGCTTACCGCGGACACAAAGTCCTGTTGCTGTTTTGCGAGCCTGATCTGGCTTGAACCCAACCGGTATAGAGCGGCAAAGCCGCCGAGAAAAACGATGGCGATGATGATGCTGGTCCAGCCCAGGACACTGGCGCCGGGACCGGCCGGCAACTGCCGGATGCTGAAAATAAGCTCGAGTCCACCCAATGGCGCAGATAATCGATTGCGATATAGCAGGGCGCCATTGAACGCCGCGGTCCCGTTTGGATAACTATTGGCAGTTACGCCTTGACTAATAGAGTCGATAACGTCTTCCTGATGGGCGACAAGCAGGTTCGACATGTCAGACAGGGCGGTTTCCATGAAACTGCTGGTGATGACTTCCTCGACAAAGGCGTGTTGGTCAATGATTGAGCCCTGAATATAGCGTTCACCATCACGCCATACATTGCGAAACAAAACAAAATGACCGCTGTCGAGAAGGCTGAACTCCAGCGGGTCAATCTCGCTTTCAAACGTGTCTATACGAAGAACGGCGGGTCGTAGCGCATCGGCAGATGCTTCTCCGCCAGCGGGCGCGGCGGGCTTAATGGATTGCGGCAGTGTAATTTGCTCCCGACGTTTTTTGGTTCGGGCAGGGTTATCGTCACCACGCCCGGTGCTCTCTTGTTCTGCGGAAACCTTACGCTCTGCTACCTCACTTTTCTTTTGTAGCTCTGCATCAAGTTTGAGATCCGCAACCTTGCCGATGGTGTTCGCTCGCTGTTCTGTTGCGGCAGCGTTATAGGTTGCGTCATCGAGTTCATTCGTGTCGGCAATGATGTCTGATACTTCGTAAGCACGATTTCCGGATAGATTTAGCTCATCGAAAGCTTGCTGGCTATACGTTTCGCTTCTGCTTTCTACCCGCTTTGCGGGCTCAGCCTGAAGCCGATCAGCAGCATCTTTATCCGTTGATGTCTCGTCAAGAAAACCGCCGACTGCACCGGACTCAATCGCGCTGCTACTGCCGCTGGGCAGTGGCGAATCGTATTGTGCAAACGACTCTTTGGCGGCCTGTTGGCGGGGAATCATGTCATCTTGCACAATAGATTCTTCTTCCGCTACGGATTCAGCCACTGCAGGCGTCGTTGCAAGCGTGCGACGTTGGGCGGTATCGGGCCGCTGACGTACCAGGCGATTTTCGGCCAGGACAGCCTGGATCTGCTGTACCAGCGCCAGACGATTTGTATATTCCTCCTGACCAATACCCAGTTGCTGAGGATCAGTACCAGCTTCAGGCAATAATGGCGTAGTGAACGCGCCGTCAGTATCAACCTGGAAGTAGCCAAGTACGCCGGGCAGGTCCTCTGTGAGCGGATAGTTGGAAAGCGGCGAGCGCTGCACAAAATTGGCGCTTGGATCACCTGTGACGACCAGGAAGGCGTAGTCCGCGAACGAGTGGGCATCGGCGGTAGCGATCAGGTCGGCTAGCCTGCTGTCGATGCGGTTGGTCAATTCCTCCGCCAGACCGCGGTGTTGATGGAATGCTTCCCATTTGAGCTGGTCGTATGCTTGCCAAACCAGTACCCCAGTGGGGATCGCAAGTGCCAGGAAAAACAGTGTCAGCAAGTTGCGAAGTCGACTCCGGCTATAGCCTTTAATAAGCGTCTTCGGCAGCATGATGCTAGCCTTCTGTCACGAGGCGATAACCGGCACCACGCACAGTGATGAGGTTGCGTGGTTCTTTTGGATCGATCTCAATCTTGCGTCGAAGTTTGGCGATATGGATGTCGACTGTACGTGTCTCTATGTCGAGGTTTCGTGCGTAACCCCATACTTTTAATAATAATTCTTCTCTCGAAATCGGTCGTTCAGAGTTCTGTGCTAGATAGCTCAGCAGCTCGATTTCTCGCTTGGTAAAGTTAAGCGTTTCACTGCCATTGAGCCCTGAAAGGTTCTCAACGTCGATCTTCAGTGCACCCAGATTAATCGTCCGGGCCTGTTCCTGGCCGGCCTGGGTACGGCGCAGTACGGCCTCGATGCGCAAAACCAGCTGCTGAATAGAGAAGGGCTTTGGCACATAGTCGTCCGCACCAAGCTTCAGACCGTGGATAATCTCCTCGTCTGAGGTCTTGGCGGTGAGCATGATGATGGGCTGATTGCGGTCCTCGGCCCGAATGCGGTCGCAGATCTCGTAGCCGTCCATACCCGGCAGCATGATATCGAGCAAAATCAGGTCAAACTTGCCGGTCTGGGCCTTTTCGAGGCCCTCCGGGCCCGTTGCAGCGCTATCAACCGCGTAGCCATGGAAGACGAGCACGTCGATGAGGCCCTCGCGGATGGCCTCTTCATCTTCAATTACCAGTATCTGGATTTGCTTGCCCATAATGCTTACTAGGCTAGCAGTTTCAAAGGCTTATGTGCGTGGCCGGATGTAACGTTTTTGTAAAAACTGCAAACCGGGGTCGAACCGCGGTTTCTGGAAATTAAACCTCGGTTCGACCCCGGTTTTCAGTTTGTTGGAAATAAAACCTCGGTTCGACCCCGGTTTTTCGTGGCTTTAGCCGCGAACGGGTGAAAACAGCCCTCTTTTCCGGGGGTGGCAGTTGCTGTAAAAAGGCAAGCTCGACGGTTCTTCGTCTCGTTCGTTGTTTTGCGCCTGGGGGTTTCATGCCATTTAGATTGTCGCCAGCAGTTCAGCTGCTGATCGTATTGTTATTGTCTGCCTGTTCACAGGAACCGGTGGTCGATGCGGAATTCGCGCGTCTTAGCGCGCGTGCAGAAAAAGTCACGATTATCCGCGATGATTTCGGCGTGCCGCATATTTATGCAAAAACCGATGCAGACGCAGTATTTGGCATGTTGTATGCACAAAGCGAGGACGACTTTAATCGCGTAGAGCGGAATTATATCTGGGCAACAGGCCGGTTAGCGGAAGTGGAGGGCGAGCAGGCGCTATACAGTGACCTTCGCGCACGACTTTACATGACGGTTGATGAGGCTAAAGCTGCTTATGCATCATCGCCTGACTGGATCAAGGCGCTTTGCGATGCGTTTGCTGATGGCGCTAATTTCTATCTATACACGCACCCGGAAGTAGAGCCGCGTTTGCTGACGCACTTCGAACCGTGGATGCCGATGTTTTTTAGCGAGGGTTCGATTGGTGGTGATATCGAATCAGTATCCGCCGAAGGTATCGAGCAATTTTACGGTGGCGGAAACCAGCTTGATAATTTGCGCAGTAGCCTGCAGCCACTGCGTACATTCAAAGAGCCCAGTGGTTCGAACGGCTTTGCTATCGCAGGCGAACTAACGGAATCAGGCGATGCGATGTTGCTCATAAATCCGCATACGTCGTTTTTCTTCCGCGGTGAGATACATGTAGTCAGTGAAGAGGGACTAAACGCTTACGGGGCAGTGACCTGGGGCCAGTTTTTTGTCTACCAGGGCTTCAACGAAAATACCGGCTGGATGCACACGTCAACGAATGTTGATTTTATCGACGAGTTCATTGAAGACGTTTTCGAGGAAGATGGTCAGCTCCTGTATCGATACGGTGACGAGCAGCGACCGGTAAGCGTTTCCGAGGTGACACTAAAGTACAGGGTTGGTGACGATATCGCGGAGCGGACCTTTCCCATGTATAGCACGCACCATGGGCCAATAACGCATAGCGAAGATGGCAAATGGATCGCGACAGCCCTGAACTGGGACCCGGTTAATGCATTGCGCCAATCGTTCAGCCGAACAAAACTAAGTGGCAATGATCAGTTTCGCGAGATGATGGATATTCGTACCAATTCATCGAACAATACGGTCTACGCAGATTCAGATGGCAACATTGCCTACTATCATGGCAACTTCGTGCCAAAACGTGATCCCAGTTTCGACTACTCCAAACCGGTGGACGGGAGCGACCCGGCCACTGACTGGCAAGGTATACACACAGTCGATGAAATTGTGACGGTTCTTAATCCAGTAAACGGCTGGATACAAAACACTAATGGGACACCGTTTACGTCAGCGGCAGAGTTCAGTCCGAAGCGGGAAGACTACGCAGTGTATATGGCACCGGACCCGGAAAATTTTCGAGGTCTGCATGCCGTAAGAGTCCTGACCGGTCAATCGGGATTTACGCTGGACAAATTAATCGATGTTGCATACGACACCTATCTGCCAGGATTCGAGAAACTTATTCCCGGCCTCATTGAAGCTTTTGATCAAATGGATAAGTCGGACCCTGAAATTGCAGACGCAATCGAAGTGTTGCGCGATTGGGATTTTCGGGTAGCGGCAGAATCGGTTGCGATGACGCTTGCCCATTTCTACGGTAGCGCCTACTACGAGAACGGCGAATTGCCGGACGAAATGGAAGACGCATCTTCAATGGAGATTATCAATTATTTTGGCACAGACTCTCCACCCGCTGAGCGACTGCAGGTATTTGCAGAAACTGTCGCAATGCTCGAAGCTGATTTCGGACAGTGGGAGACACCGTGGAGCGAGGTGAACCGCTATCAACGGATAAACGGTGCTATCGAGCAACCATTCAACGACGGCGCGCCATCCTTGCCGGTGAATATGGCTTCGAGTAAATGGGGAGCGCTAGCCTCGTTTGGCGCCAGGCGATATAACGGTACCAAGCGCATCTATGGCACCTCAGGTAACAGCTTTGTCGCTGTCGTCGAATTTGGGGACAAAGTTCGGGCGAAGAGCCTGCTGGCCGGTGGCCAGAGTGGCGATCCTGAATCACCACATTTCGACGACCAGGCGCAGCGATATGCGGATCGGGCGTTCAAGGATGTTGCCTTTTATCGTGATGACGTAGAACGCAGGGCGGAGCGGACTTACCATCCGGGGCAATAACAGCGACTGAGTTGGTTGGGCATTGCCAAAACCTCGACATTCGGCATTATCTCGCCAATACTCAATCTAATTGATGCGTGAGGTGATGTTATGAATTGGCAGTTTTACCTGCTTATTTTCGGCGCGTTGTTCGCATTCATCGTCGCAATGCTGCTAAACCGTCACTGGATGCCTGCGCTGCAGGTAAGCATTTTGAAAAATCAGCGTATGGAAGACGATGCGAAGAATATATCTGAGTCAAATTCAGGGCTGTGAAAATGTATGGTGCCAGGGCTCGTGATGTTTAGTATCCGTGAACGCGCGATAGAGCAGTTTCCTACGGTTCTCATTACGCTGCTCAGCATAGTTCAGGCGCTCGCCCTCGAATTTCTTTGGGATCACATACATCATCGGCCGGATTTATATGTAATGGGCTGGCCTGCGGTAGCAGGTTGGCTGCAGATCGCCGTCACGTTTAACGGCCTGATCCTGGTCTGGCTGGTCTATGCCGGAACGGTGATGCGATTTCGCTGGACGCCGACAACGGGGGATTCCGTATTGCCATTCTTCGTCGGTCTTATTGAGTTCCTGATGATCGACATGATGGGGTCGGCGAATATTGGGCGTTGGTTCATTGTTCTGGTCGTTATTTTTGTCGCCATGTCCATCGGAAATCACCGAGCGATGCGCCGAGCTCGTATTGATCCTGCGAACAAAGAGTTTTTTGACAGCGTCGCCCCTGCGACAACGCGTGACTTCCTGCCGCAGGCCATTCGTATTTCTGTTATGGCTTTAGTCGGCGCGTCGCTATGGAGAGCCGATAATCACGGCTGGTTTGCAATGATTGCATTGCTGGCTGCCGCCATAATGCTCGGTTACGAAACCTTCAGCGCGGCAAGATTCTGGAACCGATCTCTGGGTATTAAATAAGCACCTTCACTCAATCAGTCGAGATCCGGCAGGCCGTGCAGTACCAGGAGATAGTAGCTAACCATACCGACAATCTCGTCGTTCTCAACAACCGGCGCATGACTGATGCCGAAGTTTTCAAACAGGCGTGCACAGTAACGAATTTCCATATCCGGTCGCACCGTTAAGATTGGTTTTGACATGATTTCATAGACGTTCACACGTTCCGGGGCACGGTTTTTCGCGATAACTTCCTTGGCGATGTCGGAGAACAGCACCATCCCGTACTCGTCGTTTTCATCCCGCCGTTTAACGATCAGACTGGTCGCGCCGATTTTTTTCATCGTCTTCAATGCCGTCAGAACGTCAAGCCGACCGTCAACCTCAGTTACTTCTGTACGCATGCAGTCACGTACCGGGCCCCAGTTTTTGATCGTCATAAGTTTTCTCCCACAATTTCGCTAAGTTCTTCGCATTGATGTAGTACGCCGACGGCATCTTCAACGTCGATGAGTACGGCAATACCGGTGCCCGGTTTTTCATCAAACTTGCCGACCTCACCGATGTGCTCGAGTATGTGTCTGCTCAAATGTTGTTCGACCAGCAGCAGGATGACATCACGTTGCGATGACAGCGTCAGGCCGAAGAAGGTCTTGTTTTCCTTGAGGCCTTCGCCGCGGGCATTGTTGATGACAGTGCACCCGGTTGCTCCCGCTTCGCGCGCGGCTTCCATGATTTCGTCGGTCATGTTGTCTTCAATGAAGGCAACGATAAGTTTAAAGTGCATGCTTTTATTCCTCTTCTCTGTCTCTTTCATCCGAAGCGGATGTTGAGACTCGTTCTCTCAAAACAGCAAGCTGACCATAGGCGAGCACCGAGATTATCGGAAACAGGCTCGCAAAAGCCACCAGACCGAATCCATCCAGCAACGGGCTGCGCCCGGGTACTGCCTCGGCAAGTCCAAGCCCGAGCGCAGTAACGAGCGGAACCGTTACTGTGGAAGTGGTAACACCGCCGGAATCATATGCCAGCGGCACAATCATTTTGGGGGCCATTGCGGTTTGTACAATGACCACCAGGTATCCGGCGGCGATGAAATAATGCAGGGGGTAACCTGTAATAATGCGATAGCAGCCTAGGCTGACGCCGACACCAACGCCGATCGCAACCGCTACGCGCAGGCTCCATACGCCTATTGTGCCACCCGATACAGTGTTTGCTTTCATAGAGACGGCGATTAATGCTGGCTCTGCCAGCGTTGTGCTGAAGCCGATGGCAAGTGCGAACAGGTATACCCAGTAATAATCCTGCCAGACCAGAGCCGCAGCACCGCGTCCAACCGCGTCATGCAGAAATTCGGGGTCGGTAAGCTGTGCTGCCATCAGGCGCCCCAATGGAAACAATGTCTGTTCGAGTCCGACCAGGAAAAGGCCGAGGCCGACCACCACGAACAGGAAACCAACAATAATATTTTTTCGGTTTGGCATCGGCCCGCCGATGACCAGGCGCTGAAACGCAAACAGGAATATTACGATCGGCAATACGTCGACCGCGCTGCCGGCAATGAATGCCAGGCTGTCGATAATCAGCGCCATTACGCGATCATTCCGTAGATAAGGACAAACAGAATTGGTGTCAGAGAGGCGAAAGCGATGAGTCCGAAACCGTCGGTCATCGGATTGCGGCCGCGCAATGAGCTCGCGAGTCCAACGCCGAGTGCTGTAACTAACGGTACAGTAACTGTTGAAGTCGTTACCCCGCCGGAGTCGTAGGCGACACCAACAATTTCTTTCGGCGCTACAGTGGTGATTAGAATTACCAGGACATAGCCACCGATGATCATCAGCGGTAACGACCAATTGGCCAGGATACGAAAAACACCGAGCACCAGGGCAACGCCGACAGCCAGCGCCACCGTCAGGCGCAGGCCAAGCGCATAGCTATCCTTCGCTTCCTCCGTTGTGCCGATGAGATCTGCACCGGCGGCGACTTCTGCGGCTTCCGCCGCAACGGCGAGCAGGGCGGGCTCGGCAATGGTAGTACCAAACCCGAGTACAAATGCAAAGGTGATCAGCCAGAAAACACTGCCCTTTTTTGCTAATGCATGGGCAAGACCTTCGCCGATGGGAAATAGTGCGAGTCGCAGTCCAAATATGAAAAACGCGAGGCCAAGCACGACCAGCAGCCCACCGACAAGCAGGGACATCAAGCCGCTAACGGGCGCCTTGATGACGAAAATCTGGAATACGCTGATGACGAGCACAATTGGCAGCAAATCGCGCAGGCTGGACACTGCATCGTCAAAAAGTGCGAGTAACGACTCTTTCAATTGAAGTACTACCGTCCTGGGTAAAGTTGGCGGGGAGGGTTTGCAGAGGTGATTCTAATGAAAACAGCGTACTGCCGCATCTGCTAAGCTTTGGCGACGCACACAATAACAAGATCAAACGATAATGCGCCGAATCCTGGTAGTTTTATTTCCAATCTCTATTTTGCTTCTACTCACGATTCAAGCAGTTCGTAGCGATACCGTGCGAACAGCCACTGCCAATACGGCGGACCTGGTGCGTGCCGCTTATGAGGGTGACAGGGCCTTTGAAACAGTCGCCTTTCTTGACCAGTTCATCCGTTGGCCTGGAAACAAGGGGTTTGATGCTGGAATTGAGCATGTTGCCACCAGGCTCCATGCAGCCGGTTTTGTAAAGGAAGAAACGGCTGCTACCGGTGCCAGGCTGACCTATCGAATCGAAGAGTACCCGATGGCGCAGCCAGCCTGGGAGCCGCTGGCAGCTTCGGTGACGATCCAGGGCCAGGACATGCCAATCCTGGAATTCGCCAGCAATCGCAACATGCTGGCCGTTGGCTCATTTGCGACGGCTGCAGGAGGAATCACGGCCGAGCTGGTCGACGTTGGCGATGGAACGCCCGCGGAACTCGATGCGACAGAAGTTCAAGGCAAGATTGTGCTGGCGAACGGTCAGATTTCGGACCTTGTGAAGGATGCTGTCGTCGAGCGAGGCGCTATCGGGGTACTTGCGTACTCATTGCCGGGATATCTCAAGCCGCAGGTCAACAAACATTCGATTCAGTTTCGCAAGATTGATGATGATATCGGTGCGCATGAATCCTGGGGCATCGCCTTGTCAACCGATGCGCATGAAAAATTAAAGGCGGCACTCGCAGCAGGGGATGTCCAACTGCAGGTAGTTACGGATGTTGTATGGACCAAAGATGCTATAGAGCGCACCGTTGTCGCCGATATTCGCGGCAGTGAGTACCCCGACGAGCGGTTCGTATTCAGTGCACATGTCCAGGAGCCGGGCGCGAACGACAACGCATCCGGGGTCGGTGCACAGGTGGAAATGGCCCGGGTCGCCGCTGCGTTAGTGACCGGCGGAGAAGTTGACCCGAAAAGGACGATCACGTTTCTCTGGGGTGATGAGATCACTTCGACAAATCGTTATGTGACACAGAATGACGAGCGGGCGCAAGGCATTCGCTGGGGCTTGTCACTAGATATGGTGGGTGAAGACACGGCGAAGACGGGCGGCACATTCCTGATCGAGAAAATGCCGGATCCGTCTGCTATCTGGACCCGTGGCGAGGATAAACATTCAGAGTGGGGCGGGGACCCCATGACAAAAGCGGACATGCGGCCGCATTATTTTAACGACCTGGTTCTTGGCAGGGCGCTTGAGCAGGCAGCAACCAACGGATGGGTTGTGAAAACCAATCCATTTGAAGGTGGCAGTGATCACGTTCCGTTTCTGCAGGCCGATATTCCTGGCTTGTTGTTCTGGCATTTTACGGACCAGTTCTACCATACCGATCGCGATCGACTGGAGATGGTCTCCGCAGATGAGCTTAAGAACGTGGGTGTGACAGCGTTGGTTACTGCAATTGCCATGACGAGTGCGGATGGGGCCCTTGCAAGGTCATTGATTGTCGAAGTTCGCAATGCTGCTGTCGCACGTCTTGAGGCTGAAACAGGCTTAAGTGTTGCTGCGATAAAAGAGGGGAAGGCAGTTGCAGATGAACGCGATATTGTCACGACCTGGGCGAATTGGTATGACGACGCTCTCGCAACAATGGTTGATATCGAAGTCGGAGGGTCGTCGTCCTCTACAGAATCGACGATCGAGACAGCGCGCAAGGGAGTGAGCCTGGTGCTTGCCGACAGCCTGGATAAACTCGGTGAGTAAGTTGGTGCTTGCAGGAATGTAGTGCCACCTGTTGGGATTCGCGGCTGAAGCCGCTCCCACGGCATTTTTTTGGACTGGTAACATTCTGTGGGAGCGGCTTCAGCCGCGAATTCACGATCCCTCGCCAATTTAATCAAGCACAACCACCCCAATTGTAAATTCCTTGTAAACCAGCACTCGCAGGTTTTACCAAACCGTGTCTTATGCGCACGGGCTTTCATTCCTACCATGGTTTCCATTGTCGATGCAGACATTGCACTCAAGGAGGCAGGACCATGGCACTAATTAACCGCATCTCGCGGCTCTTCAAAGCGGACTTTCACGCCGTTCTCGACCAGATCGAAGAACCGGAGCAATTACTTAAACAGGCCATTCGCGATATGGAGGATGACCTGGCCGCTACTGAACAGAGCATCTTTTCCTGTGCTCACGATCAGGAATTATTAAGCGTTCGCAAGAGTGAACTCAAAAATGCAATTGCTGAGATCGATACGAAAATTGATCTTTGTTTTGCTTCGGAAAAAGACGATCTCGCCAGGAGTTTAATCAAGAAGAAGCTCGAGGCGGAACGGCTGCTGAAACGATTGAACAGTAAGTATGCGGCAAATGAAAAGTTTCTCGTCGAGCAACGATCTACGTTTGATGAGAATCGGGGAACGCTTGAAGGCCTGCGGCAAAAAGCAGAGCTCTTCGCGCATCGCTCACCTGTCGATCGTGACGGTACATCAGAGTTAGACGACATCGCATGGATGGCACGGGAGTTGGCCATTGGAGACGATGAGGTTGAAATCGCGTATCTCCGGGAGAAAACATTAAGGAGTGCGTCATGAAGCGGCCTTCCTTTGTTCACGGCGCAATTGTTGCCGCTGTTCTCGGATTCTTTGCCAGTGCAGTCGTTGCAACGCTGACGCCCTTCATCGGTCTTGGTGCTGTGCTGCGGCTGGCGATTCCTGCACTCGGGCTTGCCTATCTTCTCTACCTGCTCAGTCGAAGCAATGAACGAGTCGGGCGGGTGACAACGATTTCCCTTTGGAGCGCGCTGGCTGCCATAACCTGGTGGGTGGCTCCCCCGCTGCCGCTTTACCTTTTGATCCACGTTGGTGCGATCTGGTTGGTGCGCTCCCTTTATTTCTACGCAGGCGTAATGCCGGCCTTGATGGACCTGGGGCTAAGCACGCTGAGCGTGTCGGCCACTGTATGGGCGGTTACCCGTTCGGGGAGCATATTTCTCGCCACCTGGTGTTTTTTCCTGGTGCAGGCACTGTTCGTGACAATTCCGCCAACCGTGAAGGGGAAGCAGTCGTCGGCAAACACGCCGACGCCAAATAATGACAACTTCGAAAAAGCAAAGCGCCAGGCCGACCAGGCCCTCCGCCAGCTGTTTACTCAATAGTTACTTTTACACATTTATACAGAAAGAGGATTCAATCATGAAAAGCAAAATACTGGGCATTGCCCTGTTCGGACTTACCCTGGCAACGGTTGTGTATTACCCGCAACTACAGGCTCGCAACGTTCAAATTGATCCGCCGATCCAGAATCAGATCGTGGCGAATGATAAGCCAATCGTCGATGTCGTCTTTGTTCTGGATACGACCGGCAGCATGTCAGGACTGATCCAGACAGCGAAAGAAAAAATCTGGTCAATAGCCACGACAATGGCGTCAGCACAGCCGACTCCGGAAATTCGTATCGGGCTGGTCGCCTATCGGGATCGTGGCGATGCCTATGTAACGAAGGTGGTTGACCTGTCTTCCGATCTTGATTCCGTATATGCAACCCTGATGGATTTTCAGGCTGGCGGCGGTGGTGATTCGCCGGAAAGTGTGAACAAGGCGCTCAACGATGCCGTCAACAAGATGTCGTGGAGCGAAGGTGAGCAGGCATACCAGGTCGTCTTCCTGGTTGGCGATGCACCACCGCACATGGATTACAACGAGGTTCGCTACCCGCAGATTGTCGCTTCAGCGATGGAGAAAGGGATCGTGATTAACACGATTCAGTGCGGCAACATGCCGATGACAATGGAACCGTGGACACAAATTGCAAGTCTCGGACACGGCAGCTTCTTCCAGGTCGAACAGGCTGGCGGTGCGGTCGCCTACAGCACGCCTTTCGATGAAAAGATCGCAACTTTGTCCGCAAAACTTGACGAGACCCGCCTCTACTACGGTAGTGACGCGGAAAAGGACAAGATGGCCTCAAAAGTTGCTGCAACGGAGAAGCTGAACGCGAATGCTTCGGTCGAATCACGTGCACGTCGTGGCGTTTTTAACTCAAGCGTTGGCGGCACGGCCAATATGTTGGGCGAAAACGAATTGGTTGATGCAGTAGCAAGCGGAGTCGTGGCGCTCGAAGACATCGAGGCGGAGGCTCTGCCCGCAGCGTTAAAGCCAATGGCGCCGGAAGAACAGAAGGCATATGTCGCCTCGCTTGCCGACGAGCGGTCCGAGCTGAAACGCCAAATCCAGACGTTATCAACGGATCGGGATGGGTACCTGGAAAAGAAAGTAGAGGAGGCCGGTGGTCGGAAAGACTCGCTGGACCAGAAGCTCTACGATGCGGTCAAAGAGCAGGCGGGTAAGGCAGGATTTGAATATGAGGATGGTCCTGCCTATTAGCGGATCGATAGGAAAAACTCGTGTAGGAGCCCGCCCAGCGGGCGAATGAGCCTAATCGCCCGCTGGGCGGGCTCCTGCATGAACAATCCAGCCAATTCCATTGTGTACCTGGCAAACTCGTTACGACAGACAATACCCGGATCGATTTTTGCTCGTGCAATTGCATGCGTCTGGCAGCAGAATCTGTCGCAGAAAGGGAAACTCCCGAATCTCTGTAATCAATGGATAGAAAGACTATGACAAACCCTGATAACGCTAAACAGATCAGAACTCCGCTGATATTTTTGCTGGCAGCTGCGTTGCTGGCGTTGACTGCTCATGGAGCACAGCCGGTCGCTGGCCTCAGGATCGATCATTCGTTAATTGCGCCTGAAATTGCAGATAACGCGGTACTGCTGCGTGAGCGGGCGCTACTGGATAATTTATCTGTCGACATCGTCGAATCGTTGACCACCGAGGTTGGGCCGCGTCGCATTGGGACCGATGGTGACAAACGTGTTATCGCCTGGTCGCAAGCAAAGTTCAGGGAGCTTGGGTTTGACCGTGTCTGGATTGAAGAAGTAATTCTTGACCGGGGTTGGACGCGTGGTGAAGCAAGCGCAGAGATTTTGTCACCTTATCCACACGATATCGTTATGACTGCGCTTGGCTACAGTGTTGGCACAGAGGGCGATCTTGTTGGCGAGTTGGTCGAATTCAAGAGTCTTGAGGATCTGGAGGCGGTGCCAGAGGGCGATAGTCTGAAAGGCAAAATCGCGTTCGTCTCTTACAGCATGAGCGATTTTGTGCCCGAGCCGGGCCAGTCAGAATTCGCTGGTTATGGAATGGGCACCAGGGCACGGGGGCGCGGTCATGTAGTGGCTGCAAAACGCGGAGCCGAGGCAATAATCATTCGCTCGGTGGGTACCGACAATAATCGTTATGCGCACACTGGCAGTGGTTATGGTTACGTCGAGGATGTGAAGAAAATTCCGGCAGCGGCTGTTTCCGCGCCGGACGCAATTCTTATTCAGAACATGATGAAGCGCGGCGAGCCGGTAACAATGAAGATGAACCTGACCTCGGAGATTACGGGTCCGGAGAAAAGCGCGAACATTATTGGAGAAATTACCGGCCGAGACGGTTCGGATAATTATCTTGTGCTTGGGGCGCATGTCGATTCCTGGGGCGAGGGTACTGGCGCAATCGATGACGGCGCCGGTGTTGGTTCAATGATGGCTGCTGCAGTATTTATTGGACAAATGGAGCAGCGACCCAGGAGGAGTATTCGAGTGTTGCTTTTTGCCGGTGAAGAGGTTGGCTTTTACGGTGTGAACGCCTATATGGAACAGCACAAGGATGACATTGGTGAGCACATTCTGGGTGCCGAAGTGGACGGCGGCGGCGGCAGGATTAATACGCTGACATCAGGCGTTGGCAAGCAGTCTGTGCCAATTGTTAAAGAGATGTATAAACTCATCGCACCATTAGATATTGCCTGGAATGACAGCAACGATGCGCGCGGAGCTTCCGATATCAGCGTGCTAAGTAATGCAGGAATGCCTGTGCTGGATTTTTCGCAGAACTCAAATGACTATTTCAACTACCATCACACGCCGAATGATACCTTCGACAAGATTATTCCGGAGGATATGCGCTACCTGACTGCGACGTATGCAACCATTTTTTATATGGCGGCGGAAATGGATGTGGATTTCCGAAAGTAGGGGATTAGACGCGAAATCCGCTTACCCGGTGGGCGTTTACAGGCTAAAACGTGGAAGAGCGTTCTTACGCCGCCGCTTTGACTCGGGCATGCCATGCTGACGACAATTGATTATCTGATTATTGCTGGCTACCTCGTTGGCGTTGGTGTCTTCGGCATCAGGATGGCCGGGCAGCAGACAAGTACTACTGACTACTTTCTCGGTGGACGAAATCTTCCGTGGTGGGTTGTGTGCTTTTCAGTCGTTGCTACCGAAACCAGTACGCTGACCATCATCGGAATTCCGGCTGTCGCCTATGGCGGTACGCTGACATTTCTACAACTCACCCTTGGCTATCTTGTTGGACGTACCGTAGTCGCGTTTTTCTTGCTGCCACGGTATTACAAAAGCGACTTGGTCACGACCTATGAGTTTTTGGGGCATCGCTATGGTGATGCCATGCGCATGGCGGCATCAGTCACCTTTTTGTTCACGCGTTTGCTGGCGGATGGAATCCGACTATTCGCATCAGCAATTCCTCTTAAAGTTATTGCTGGCGCTGCAGGTCTGCAGTTGGGCTACTTCGAAATTATATTTGTCATAGTCCTGATAACCGTCATTTACACCTATATAGGCGGCATCAAGGCGGTTGTTTGGATGGACGTCGCACAGCTCATCATTTATCTTGCAGCGGGCTTGATTGCCATTACTTTGTTGCTCGGTGAGGTACCGCCCGACTGGTGGGCGGGCGCCGTTCGCGAGAACAAAACGCTGCTATTTGATTTGGGCCTGGAATTGCCATTTGCTGTCTGGTTCACGCAGCCTTACATCCTGCCAACAGCGGTGATTGGCGGTGCGGTATTTTCAGTGGCATCACACGGTGCGGACCAACTGATGGTGCAGCGCCTTCTGGCTTGTCGCTCACTGCGAGATAGCCAGAAGGCAGTAATTGGCAGTGCGCTTCTCGTAATGCTGCAGTTCGCACTATTTCTGTTTGTCGGTTTGCTTCTTTGGAGCTACTACGATGGAGCGACACCAGCGGAGCTGGGACTGTCCCGCGGTGATGAAATATTTCCCCGCTTTATCATTGAAGGATTACCCGCAGGGGTATCAGGGCTGCTACTTGCGGGCATTATTGCGGCAGCGATGAGTACTTTGTCGTCATCGTTAAATTCACTGGCTTCGTCATCAATGCTGGATCTTTACCAGCGTTTTCGAAAAGTACCGCTTGAGGACGCTCGTGCGCTAAAAGTCTCGCGAGCATTAACGCTCTTCTGGGGCGTGGTCCTGGTCGGATTTGCGAGTTTGTTCGAAAGCACGGAAAATCCGGTCGTAGAGCTGGGCCTGACTATCGCTTCATTCACCTATGGCGGGCTGCTGGGTGTCTTTTTACTGGGGATTCTTAACAAGAGCAGTCAACAGATTGATGCATTGATTGCTTTCACGGTCACTATTGTTGCGATGATCTGTTTTATTTTCGGTGTTTGGTATAGCGTGGAAACGGGCTGGATTTTTCTGTTCAACCCGGCAGAGTCGGTGGTTCAGGAACGGGGCCTGGTGCCGATCGCCTGGCCGTGGTTCCCTGTAATTGGTTCGTCGATCACGGTTGCAGTGGGCTCCGTGTCAGCATTACTCAGGCGTCAGTAGATGGGTCAGGAAGCACTAATGACCGTATTGTCGACAAATTGAACGTCTACGCAGAGTCGTTACTCCAATTTCTTACATGAGAGGTTAAATCGCGTTTTTGAGCGGATGCGGGCCATGAGCAAAATCAGGATTATTTTTTTCGTCACCAAAGATGGCTGTAAAGACATTGCCTTATTCCCGGCTGAAGAATTGCCGGTTGCCAATTCCTGTTAGCTCACTCCATAAAAGGTTCAACTCGCGGCCAAGACGCGACGGGGACTATTGACTAACTAGGCCGCGGCGCCTGACCCTACTGGACAGCGGCCAGATTTTGGTGGCTCTCCATCCACGCATTGACGAGACTATCGCCTTCGGCAACCTCTTGGGCCGACATGTGCCCGGCCAGGTCATCGAGTTTATAGATTGCGTTTTTGTCACCCAGATTGGCGGCGATGGCGTACCATTTGCGTGCTTGTACGGTGTCCTTCTCTGCGCCAAAACCATCTCTGTACATCGTGGCCAGGCTTATCTGGGCCTGTGTTACGCCTTGCTCCGCAGCAAGGGTGTACCATTTTATTGCAGTCTCATTGCTTTGCGGCACACCCCAGCCATTTGCATGCATCACCGCGAGATTGCACTGCGCTTCGGCTTGGCCCTGATCCGCCGCCAGCCCATACCATTTGAGAGCCTGTTCGTCGTTCATGTCCACGCCAAATCCATTTGCGTATAGCAGGCCCATGCCGTACTGGCCATCCATATGCCCAGCTTCTGCAAGCGGTTGCCACTCGGTCATGGCGGCCTGGTAGTTGCCCGATAAATAGGCGTCCTGGCCTGTAGAGAAGTCCTCGCTCCAGCTGGTTGCTGGAAACATAATTACGGACGTGACGAGAATTACGGTTTGAAGTATTCGCATCTGTTTAACCCTCCCAATCCGGCGGTCGATCCACCGGAGGCTAACCATTATTATTTTGCAACAAATCTGTACGCATATCTATTCGTGAGATGTACGTAGACCAATGTAAGCGTTGTGCCGGCAGGTGTTGGGGCCTGGCATACTGTCATAATACAACTCGAATGAGTTTCTATAGCATTGCGGTGTCGAGACGAATTTCCGGGCGAGATGCTGGAACGACCATTCTACGGTGCCTGCGCGACAACGGGATAGCGCTCGCTATCCAGGGGATCACCCTGGTTAAGATCAGTGCAAACGAGTGGTTGGCTTAGTCCCGGGCGCATGTCGTAAATAACGTCGTCACCCGTGTAGCGAATCGTATATCCCCGCCGTCGACCGTCGCGCAATGAGTTGCCGCCAGCGCCATGCACTGTCAGCCCATGGAATACATAGACATCGCCGGGCTCAAGGTCCCAGGATATGATGTCGTAGTTGCCTCGCTCGGCCTCTATATCCGGAATGTCTTCGAAATCCGGGTTGCGCTCATACTGATTGATTGCGGCGGTTTTGCCGAAGACTTCTGGTTGAAACCAGCGATCCCATTTATGTGAGCCACGTATGAACTCGACCCGGCCATTTTCAGCGGTCGTCTTGTCGAGCGCTATCCAGATAGACAATACCTGCCAACCGCGGATAGGCCAGTACGGCTGATCATTGTGCCAGCGCGTGCGCTGGCTCATAGCCGATTCCTTGACGAATAACTGGTCGTAAAGCAAATTAGTCTTGTTGGCGCCGAAAATCGTTCGTGCAACTTCTGGCAGCTCTGAATCCAGGCACATATCGCGAAATGCTTTGTGTGACTCCCAAAGGCGTAAATTGCCATGGAACCTGCCTTCATCGGATTCGTAGCCATGGAAGTAAGGTCCGGGTGTGCGAATATCGTCTTCAACGGCGTGCTGCAGTTTTTGCACGTCAACACTACTGATGAGGCCGCGCAGAGGCACAACACCATCCCTGTTGAATGCGTCGATATCTGCTTTGCTGACACGGTCAGACATTTCAGGCCTCCTGATTACGGCTACATTTTTATCATAGTGGATTTGTCTGCGGACCCCAATTCAGCGAATTTTGACCTGGCGATAAAACGATATTCACTTCAAAGGGAGACGGACAATCGTTACGATACAGTCCGGTGTTTGTCCTGAGGGCTGTAAATGATCGTGAGACTGATTAATGTTCTGCTTTTTGCGCAGTTGATCTCAATCTGCACAGTCGTGGCGGAAGCTAATCCCGGCCTTGAGGCAGTGGCGCTTCGCCCATTGCCGGCACCCGTTACCAATAACGCCGTTGCAAGCGTAATGGTTGATGGACAAGCGTACCTGGTAAGTTTCAATGGTCTGGCATCCGGGCGTACGCACAACGATACGTCGTCGGTGACCTACGTACTGGATATCGGCAGCAACGAATGGACAGAAGCGGCGCCAGTACCGGGTGGTGTCGGCAGGCTTGCATCGGCTGCCGTCTCCGTTGGCGAGCTTGCTTATGTATTCGGCGGCTACAGCGTGGCTGAAGATGGCGCGGAGGCTTCAACACCCTGGTCGCACTCGTTCAATCCTGCGAGCGGTGTGTTCATCGAATTGAAATCGATGCCTGTGCCGGTGGATGACGCCGTTGCCATAACCTATGCCGATCGCTTTATCTACCTGATCAGTGGCTGGCACGATATTGGCAATGTCAATCTTGTGCAGCGCTACGACACACATACAGACAGCTGGGACCAGGCAACGCCGATTCCGGGAAAGGCGCTTTTCGGCCACGCCGGTGGGAGTGTTGGCAACCAGGTCGTTTATTGCGATGGCGTAGCGATTCGCTCACATGCAGACCGTTCGCGGGACTACGTAGCCAGCAATGAATGTTTTCTTGGCATTATCGATGCAGGAGATAGTCGCCGTATTGACTGGCGTAGTATCGATGCCCATCCTGGACTGCCGCGATACCGCATGGCGTCAGCTGGAATGCCCGGAATAAACTCAGTGCTGTTCATTGGTGGCAGTGATAACCCTTACAATTATGATGGCATCGGTTACAACGGGGAGCCGGCGGAACCCTCAGCAGATGGTTTGCGGTTTAATCTCGACTCACTTGAATGGCAGGTGTTGACGCAGAAAAATCCAGCGACAATGGATCATCGCGCCCTGGCCGTTATTAATGGAACCTGGCTGACTATTGGCGGCATGCTCAAGGGCCAGGTCGTCACCGACAAAGTCATCGCCTACAAATAACAGGAATAAATTTATGCGACGAGTTAATTGCACAATCCTGGGTTGCGCTTTCCTGGTTATGGCAGGCGGCGCCTGGTCTAACGAGAAACTCTTTCAGGACCCGGAAGGTTTCGATACTGACTTGCCGCCGTTGATGATAGAGGTATTGATTCCATCACACGGTGAAATGCTGACCGGAACCTTTTACGCGGCGGCAGGGAAGGGACCACACTCAACCATCGTTATGCTGCACGCGTTTCCTGGCTACGAGAAAAACCTGGACCTTGCTCAATCGCTGCGCCGAATAGGCTATAACGTGCTGTATTTTGATTACCGTGGTACCTGGGGAGGTCCGGCAAACTTTTCGGTGGCATCCGGATATCAGGATGCGGCAAGCGCCGTTGCATTTGCGGTTGACCCGGACAACGCCAGTGAACTTCGAATTGATCCCGACAACATCATTTTCCTTGGCCATAGTTACGGTGCTGTCGCGGCGCTGGATGTTGGTGCGAAACATCCGGATGTACGTTGCATAATTTCGCTGGCGCCTGAGGATATGACGCTGATGGTGACTACTGAAGAGGATCAGCAGGGATTGGCGCGCTATACAGACAATCTACGTGTTGTAAGCGGTTATTCAGGACAGAAGCTTGTCGACGATCTGCTGGCGCACATGAATGAATGGGCAATGACGACAACCGTAGAGGACCTTGGTGACAAACCCTATTTGCTGATTGGGGGCGGTCTGGATAGCAATTTCGACCCGAACGAAGTCGCCAGGGTGCTCGCGGCAGGGGATGCAGCGGGCGCAACTGCGATTTCAGCCATGGTCATCGAGGGTGGAGACCACAGTTTCTCTGCCAAGCGCATCGAGCTCACGTTGAAAGTGGCTGCCTGGCTGGAGAACGACTGCCGCTGATACCGACAGATCGTGTCAAAAATATCCACCAGTGGCCGCAGCTATGCGGCGCAATTTTCTACGCCATTCCCTTATATGATTCCACGCGCGAGAACAGTACTTTATTGGCGCCTGGTCCTGGAGGTCCTGTCAGGACTGGCGCAGACACTTACCGGCAATCAGCATGAATTCATACCAACGACATTTGACCATCCTTACTCTGTGCTTCGCCGTGCTGGTACACGGAGCGCAGGCGGAGACACTGGAGGATGCCTGGCTAATCTCAAGCAGTGAAGACAAGACCATTGAAGCGGCTCAGATTCGCGTTGAGGCGGCAGAAGCTGAGTTGGCTGCGAGCCAGGGAACCCGCTGGCCGACAGTAGTCGCAA
>RCND010000515.1_pt1 | contig 21959 bp, 17 predicted proteins | sample 2041351 | NCBI WGS metagenome assembly RCND01 (sample SAMN09708230, study PRJNA481090) | Marine sediment metagenome, whole genome shotgun sequencing project. | biome: marine sediment; feature: ocean; material: sediment; isolation source: Sewage treatment plant 12B marine sediment (STP12B) ... | reverse complement strand
CCTGCTGAGACCGGATGATGCTTCAACCACCACTATCCTTATGCTATCTCCGTAAGGAATGTCATAAGGGCCATAACCATTAGAGAGAGAGTAACCTGCATTATTTGAGGAGCCTTCTCCAGGATTAGCAGTAGAACCGGCAAAATCGTCACCGGCAATCCTTTCTGCATGACTTTGCTCCGGATGGCCTTTTATCATCATATTATATCTGCCCTGCATTTCTGTAGGGTTAAAAGTATTTGTTGCATAATTCAACTCGCCATCTGAATGAATTACTCCGGTTGTACTTGGTTGTCCGGGATCATCTGATCTATCCGTTGTGGATACATCGGCATGTAAAGTTAAAACTCCGGGAAATTGTGCAGATGCAAGACGACCAACTGTATCGGCTTCATCTATTCTAGAACCAAAGCCTTCATCAGGTTCTAGAATTGGACCGCCAACATTATTCCATTTATTAAAATCTCCAAAATAACCATGCCACGAATATTGATATCTTAAATTTTCTGGGTTGTCAGCATCGTTTCTGTATGGCCCTCTTTCATCGTTCATTGTGTTTCTTCCCCAAGCAGTAGGGTCACCAATCAAAATTCTTGTTTCTCTGCAAGGAGCCATTCTATATTGATAGAAGAAATAAACATCTTCAAGATCTCCTGAAGTACGCTCAATATCAGAATCACCATCCAAATTTCCTGTGTTTACAAAAGTAATATCGAGAACTATAAAATTGTTATGGTATTTTGTGCTGTATTGAAATAACTTCCTTTTCATTGTAACACCCATTTGAGTGTTAACCACGTTATAAATCATTTGGTCGTAGGGTAAATTTTCATCAACTACATCAACTGTATTTACAAAAAGGAAAGTTTCCTCTCCATCAACATAAACTGGAGATGGATTAAATTTTGCATAATGAGTAAATTCCACAGGGAAAAATTCTTTGTTGATTCCGCCAGCTTGAGGTCTGGGTCCGCAGTGAACAACTTTATAATCGTATGTTACCCCAACGTCAGGATCAGTATAATTTTTTGCACCTATCCAAATCCCTTTTGCTGCCTGCATATCTTGATTAAGATAAGGTGCGGGCCATCTCCATCCAGCTTGTTGTTGAAGTTCAGGGCCATCTTCCTCCCTTTCACAACCAATACTGGAAAACCAATTGTGCAGCTCACCTACAGCCAGCCATTTTTCAAACTTTGTAATCCCTTCTTGAGCCTGTAATGCTGTTGGCGCAAAACAAACTGAAAGAATCATATTAAGTGTTATTATACTATAAAAATATTTTTTCATTTTACCACCTAAATAAATTTAGTCCAACTAGCACTATTATAGTGTTATATTAAATTTAAGACCTAAATAAATATCTCTTGGATTTAAGAATGTAAAAAACTTAAAGTTAGGCATATCTATATATGCTTTATCATCTTTAATTTTATCCATTCTCGATTTATCAACAGTCTGCCAGTTTGAGTTAACATATTCGTAATAATTACTACTTGAAGCATCAAAATAGATAAGATCTTCATTAGGTGTAGTAATTGTTGAAATGTCTCTAACTCCTTGTATCGGGACATAATCAACATCAAAATCTCTATAATCACCTGGTCGATCGTCACCTGGAACATTAACATATGTAAAATCTTCAATACCTCCAGTATTATCAGATAAATGGAGTGATTCTAAATAGTTTTTATAATCAAAGTTTGTCCTTGAGAATGCTGTTGATGACAATCTCTTGGTATCGAACAGATTATTAAGTTGAATAAAGAATTGAACATCAAAATTATCAAAGTAAAATACTTTGGAAATTCTCAAGTTGGTATTAAAATAGTCAAGCCATTGAAGGTTATTTCTGTTTTTCGCAGATTCAGTTCCGCCGCCAATCCAAGTTTGATAACTTCCTGCTCTCCAAGTTGAAAGAATATTCATTCTTAATCCTTCAAGAGGATAGATTCCCATAAACTCAGGACCAAATTCGTTAGGAGTAAAGACATCCAAGTTTAATCTGGCTATTGGTCTTGGTTTTGGTTTACTTTGAGTGTACCAGCTTTCACCACTATTTCTTATGTAATTATCTTGATCTGTTCTTGACTCATAATATGATCCCCAGCCAAATTTACCTAGCGAAGAAACCATATAGTTATAATTTAAGAAACCGGTAATCCATTGACCTCGGTTCTTATTGATCTCCAACTCAAAACCTCTAATATCGCGATACTGAATAGGTTCAACCTTTGTGTAGTTAACCTGCCCATCACTACTAATATATCTGATATCTCGAGATTCATTACTTATATCTTTATAATAACCTGTGGCACGAAGTAAGAATTGATCTAATAAATTTTGTTCATAACCTAATTCGTAAGCTATTGTTTTTTCTAATTCTGCTTCAGGATTAGATATTGAGTTTAATTTACCACTAACCAAATAATCAATCAGATAGAGGTTATTTGGTGTTGGCAAGGATTGATAATGACCATAATTGAAAAATAATTTACTGTTCACTGTAATTGGGAAAGCCATACCAAGTCTTGGCATTAAAGCAAACTGTGCAGGCAAATCTTTTTTAGGAATTAATTCGTCCCTTAAATCAACACCGGAAGCTGCAAACAATGCTTCATATGCATCAAAATCAAACCATTCAGAGTTAGGATCAGAATATTCTAGTCTTAAACCGACGGTTGCAACCATAGCTTCAAACTCAAGTTTGTCCTGAATATAAAGTGCCCCTTGTATAGGGGTTGTATCCCATTTAAACGCTCTGTTATTTTGTGAAAATAACTCTGAAACCAAACCATAATTAACATCGTTATCAATAATACTAACCTGAAAACCAGCTTTAACATTATTATACTTATCTAACTGACTTGCAATATCGAATTTTAAGTTATAATTACGGGTTTTAGAACTGTCCCTGGCTTGACTGTAAACAAGACCTAAAAGCATTCCGCTAGGATTAATAGCATCAACTGAGCCTTGGAAATAACCATAAGGAGCTTCATCAACAAAATAACTGTTGCCAAATTTATATTTTTTTGTCAAATCTCTTTCCGTTCCGGGATTTGTTGAATAATCAGAACCGAATGAGTTGAAAAGTACTTCGTAGTAAGTTTCTGAATTAATTACATTGGTAAATTTAGCGGCGATACTATTTCTATTAATAGTTGTAGGAGTAAAATAAGCATTAGAAAAAATAACATCTCTTGTATAATTGCCAAAATCGACTCTGTTAGCTAATGACCAATTTGATTTAAAAATCCCAGTTGAACCTACTGTACTTGTTGCCGTTCCTGTCTGGTCCCCATAATGTCCTTCAATTAAGAGTTTCTTTCCGGAACCAATATCAGAAGTTATCTTTAAACCAAAATCGTAATCTTTATAATCTTCTGTGGAAAGAGGAACCAAAAGCATAGTTCTATTTTGCTTATAAGATGCTAAAAATCTCAGATTCCCCAATTCCTTACTAATAAAAGGAACAGGTCCGCCAAAACTCATGTCAACGTCATAATCGGGTTTGTCAATATCAAAAGTTTTTCTTGACTGCCATAATAGCAATTGACGAGCAGCTTCTGGTGTAAGATCATCCGTTGGATCATCATTTTCTAAAGTAGCTTGAGAAATTGCATTCCATCCTACAAATGTAGGATATTGTCGTTTTTCATAGTCCGACCAAGCGCCATTATTGGTGCCGGTCCATGCAACTGCATCATCTAAATATGGGCGAAGGTAATATGAATCTGCATCATTTACAGAGGGGCCAAAATGTTTATTCCCCGGATTTCGTAATTGAGAATAGAAACTAAATGTATACTTATCGGGACTTCCCTCTTTAGTAACTACTTGAACAACACCCGAACGAGCTTCGCCAACATCTGCCGAAAATCCGCCAGTTTGAACTTTTACTTGCTCAACAGAAGTAAAACTTATATTTGAATAAGGTGTATTATTCCTACCATCACGCATTGTTACACCATTTACTTGATATACAACTTCATCAAGTGATCCGCTTCCTCTAATTTCCTCACCAATAACACCGGCTTGCAAACCAACTACGCTTGCAATATTTACAACGGGCAGATTCTGAATTTCTTCTGAGTTTAAGTTAACACCGCTCGAAGCAACGTCCCTTTGTACAATTGGAGTTTGAGCAACAACAATAACTTCACCCGTTTCATAGATTTCTTCTCTAAGCTCAAAATCAGCAAGAGTAGTTTGATCAATATTAACACGTACATTTACCATTGTTTTTGGTGTGTAACCTATTGATGAAGATTTTAGATCATATGTCCCTGGCGAAACATTTAAGATGACGTAATAACCATCAATATTTGTTGCCGCACCTTGACTTGTACCAAGGATTATAACATTTGCACCAATTACAGGTTCACCAGAATTGGGATCTGTAATTGTTCCGGTGATTTTACCTGCTGTTTGAGCTGTTATATTAGACAGACCTAAAAAAAACAGAAGAAGTATAACATTTCTCATGTTAATAAACTCCCAAGTTCGTAAAAAACTTAAATTAGTAATTTTAGTAGAGTTGAATAAGTAAGTTGAGTTTTGCATTAATTATAGAGTACTCAATTTTTATAATATTGTAGTTAAAAGCTAAAATGTTTTTTAACTGTACAGAATTATAGATAAATTCCAATTCTTATTCAAGTTAAATTTATCTTTTAATCTTGTTTTGAATTTAACTTTGAAAATTGTTAAATTAAAATTTTTCCAAATTACAAATCCCTATGAATATTATTATTCTAGATAATTCAGATAAGCTCAATAGTCATTATTATGAAATTAACGATGAACGATTTCATCATATTAATAAAATACTAAAGGCTGAACTTAATGATATGATTGAAGTAGGATTATTAAACGGACCAACAGGAACGGCAAAGATAAATGGATTAACTGAAACCTCAGCAAAGCTAGAAATAGTTCAACTTGATTCTAATAAACAAACGCTTCCTCAAATAGATATAATCTGTGCACTTCCCCGCCCTCAAACATTAAAAAAGGTACTTAGCACATGTGCAACAATGGGAGTTACTAATCTATATTTAATTCGCTCAGAAAAAGTTGAAAAGAGTTATTTCCATTCCCCACTTTTGGAAGAAGAGAATTATACAAAATATTTAATTGAAGGACTTAGTCAGGGGAAGCGAACATTTCTTCCCAAGGTTTCTATTCACAAAAGATTTAAAGCTTTCTTTAATGATGATTTTGAAAAAATAAATAAAGATTGCTTATGTCTGCTTGCTCACCCTGACACAGAAAATTATTTGAATAATACTCCTTTAACTAATTTTAGCAAAATTATTTTGGCTATTGGTCCTGAAGGCGGCTGGAATGATTTTGAAATAAATTATATGGAAGAAAAAGGATTCATTAAATATAAACTTAGTCAGAGTATTTTAAGAGTTGAAAATGCAGTTACTGCTGCTATTGCGCAAGTTGAGTTACTTACCCATCAATAATTTTTACCTTAATAGACTTTTCTCCAATTACATAATTATATCTGTTATTAAAATATTTTAAAAATTTAGGAAACTTTTCTTGATATATTAGTTTCCATACATTATATTGGAAACTGAAAATACAAATATGGTTTCTGCAGTTTATGAAAGAGAAAGAAAAAATAGCAAATTACTCTAAAGAATTATTCTTTAAGTCCGGTTTTTATAAAATCACCATGGATGAGATTGCTTGTGGGCTAAGAATAAGTAAGAAGACTATCTACAAATACTTCCCATCAAAAAAATACTTGTTAGAGTTTGTGCTTAAATCTTTTATGAAAGGTACAAAAAGCAGAATTCTTAAAAATATTAGCGAACAAGAAAACGCAATAATGAAGATAAAAGCCCTGACAGAAATAATTGCTGAACTTTCATTAAAATTAAATCAAAAAATGCTTTATGATCTTCAAAAACATATGCCTGAATTATGGGAAGAAGTTGAAAATTTCAGAGGTGAACTAATAAGAAATATTTGGGAAGATATTATAAACCAAGGGAAAGAAGAGGGTTTTATAATTGATAAACCAAATGATATTATTATTACTGTTATAATTTCAGCAATTAGAAGCATAATAAATCCTACTTTTCTACTCCATCATAATTATTCAATGAACGAAGCGTTTAAAATTACATTTGATATGCTGATACAAGGATTGCTCACCACGGAAGGAATAAAAGTTTATAATAAAATTCAGAAGGAAAATAAAAAATGAAGAATTTGAAAATTGTAATTCTATTAGTGTTTTTATTATTAATTACAAGCTGCGGGAACGGTGAAAATGATAATACAATTATTGCAACTGGAAATATTGAAGCAACTTTTGTAACTCTAAGTTCTAAAGTTGCCGGTGAAATTATAGAAATTAATTTTCCGGAAGGCGCACTTGTAAACGCTGGCGATACAATCTTAAGAATTGATGACGAAACTGCAAAACTCCAACTTATGCAAGTAACAGCATCAATGCAAATTGCTGAAGCTCAGTATAGCTTGTTAAAAGCTGGTTCAAGAAAAGAAGATATTGCACAAGCTCAATCAATGTTTTATCAAGCAGAAATTAGTTTAGCTCAGGCAGAAAAAGATAAAGACAGGATGCAAAATCTTTTAGCAACAAACTCAATTACTAAAAAACAATTTGAAGATGTTAATACAAAATACGAAATAGTAAAATCTCAATATAACGCTGCAAAAGAAAACTTAGCCAAAATCAAAAATATTGCACGACCCGAAGATTTAAGAAAAGCTGAGGCTGCTCTAAATCAAACCATAGCTAATGAAAAATTAATTCAGAAAAGTATAAATGATTGTTATGTGAAATCGCCAATTAGCGGTTTTGTAGTGGAACTTTTCTATGAAAAAGGAGAAACCGTGTCGCCGATGTCGTCCTTATTAAAAGTTGCAGATTTAAGTAAAGTTAAATTAGATCTTTTTATAAATGAAGTAGAGTTGCCTAAAGTCCAATTAAATCAACATGTAAGCATAACTATTGATGCTTTTGATAACAAATCTTTTGATGGAAAAGTAGTCTATATTTCGCCTAAATCTGAGTTTACACCAAAAAATATTCAAACTCCTGATGAACGAACAAAACTTGTGTATAAAGTAAAAGTTGAAATAGATAACCCTGAATTTTTATTAAAGAGCGGAATGCCGGCGGATGCAGAGATAAAATTGTAAGATTAGAAAAGTAAAATAATTGAAAGATTAGAAAGATTTCAAGATTTCAAGATTTCAAGATTTCAAGATTTGAAAAAATGAAAAACAAAACCAGAACACACAGGAGAAGTAAAAATGGTAATTAAGAGATTTGAAGACTTAAAAATTTGGCAAGTGGTTAGACAATTTGTTAAGAGAACATATCAACTTACTTCTAAGCCAAATTTCAAAAATGATTTTGGTTTAAAAGACCAATTTCAAAGAGCATCCGTTTCTATAATGAATAATATTGCGGAAGGATTTGAACGAGATGGGAATAAGGAATTTATTAGATTTTTAACTTACTCAAAAGGCTCTGCCGGTGAAGTAAGAAGTTTACTTTATGTTGCATTAGATTTAGGATATATAACTGAAAAAGAATTTCAAGAACATTATGATTCGTCAATTGATATAATCACACAAATTGCAAATTTTATAAAATATCTCAATAAAAATAAGAGGTAATCAATTGTCTATTCAGTTTTTAAGCTTACAATTTTTGAATCTTTTAAATTTTTCAATCTTTTTAATTTTGGTAATCTTGGAATGAATTTTATAATTGAAATTCAGAGTTTTCACAAATCATACGGCGAAGTAAAAGCAGTAAATGGAATTTCCTTATCTATTCCAGAAGGGGAAATGTTTGGATTGGTTGGACCAGATGGAGCTGGAAAGACAACAACTATAAGGGCATTATGCGGATTGATAAAAGCTGATAGCGGAAATATTTCACTTATGAATTTTGACATTAAAAAAAACAAAAGGGAAATTCAAAATAATATTGGTTACCTCTCACAGAAATTTAGTTTGTATGAAGATTTATCAATCGATGAAAATATAGAATTTTTTGCGGAAATTCATACCATTAAGAAATATGAAACAAGAAGAAACGAACTATTGGAATTTACCCGATTAACAGAGTTTAGAAATAGACTAGCCGGAAGACTATCGGGTGGAATGAAACAAAAATTGGCATTAGCATGCAGCTTAATCCACAAACCTAAAATACTTTTTTTAGATGAGCCGACAACCGGTGTTGATCCAGTTTCACGAAGAGACTTTTGGAAGATTCTTTCTAATTTGCTTAAAGATGGAATTACAATTTTTATGACAACCCCTTATTTGGATGAAGCTGAACGATGCAACCGAGTTGCATTAATGAATAAAGGGCAAATTATTACACTGGATACTCCAGCTAAAATTAAAGAATCAATTAACAAAAAAGTGATTGAAATAGTTTGTGATGATGTGCGTGTGGCAGCTAAATTAATAAAAGATGATCTTAATCTTGATGTTCAATTATTTGGAGACAGATTAAATACTGTTGTAAGTAATGCGGAAGGGGTATATAACGAAATTGAGAAATTATTAAGTAAGAATAATATTCAAATAATCGATCACAGAATAAATATTCCTTCGTTAGAAAATGTGTTTATTCACCTTGTAAAAAGTTCAGAAATAAACTGAGATAATAAATGAAGACCATAATTTTTATAATGATAATTTTTTCACTAAATCTATTCGCGCAGACTAAAACCTATACTTTGGAAGAGAGCATAAAGTTAGGAATTGAGAATAGCAAATCATTAAAAATATCTAATGCAAAGCTCGCAATTGCATCTGCAAAAGTAACTGAAGTAAAATCACAAAGATTTCCAAAGCTTAGTTTTAATGCTTCTTACATGCGATTAAGCGATGTGCCTCCTTTTGAAATATCTACTTCATTTTTCCCAACTCCTATAACAATTCAAGAACCAATTTTGAATAGTTATAACTTTAAGCTTTCTCTGCAGCAGCCTTTATTTACAGGCTTCAAATTATCGTCACTTCATTCAGCAGCAAATTACAATCTCGAATCGACAGAACTTGAATATTCAAAAGATCTAAATGAAGAGGTGTTTAAAATTATTTCTGCTTTCTGGAATATTCACAAAGCTCAAAATGCAAATAAACTGATTGACGAAAATCTTAAAAGTTTAGAATCGCACACAAATGATGCTAAAAGCTTTTTACACAATGATTTAATTTCCAAGAACGATTTGCTTAAAATTGAAGTTCAATATTCTTCGGTGCAACTAAAAAAAGTAGAAACAGAAAATGCATTGATAATTGCAAAAGCAATGTTTAATAAAATTATTGGGAATGATATTTCTAAAGATTTTAGAATTGCTGAGGGAAAATTAAATGATGAAGATATAAAGTTAGATTTTAATGAACTTCTAAAGCAAGCAAAGTTAACAAGGCTTGAATTAGAATCGATCTCTAATAAAATATTAGCCGGAAAAGAACAACTAAGTGCAAGCAAATCGGGATGGTATCCATCAATATTTTTGATCTCCGATTTTTATTACAGTCGACCGAACCAAAGAATTTTCCCTCAGAAAGATCAGTTTGATGATACGTGGGATGTTGGTGTAGCATTAAGCTGGGATATTTGGAATTGGGGTTATAATTCTTCACAATCTGATCAAGCTGAAAATAACCTTTTACAATTGGAAACTAGTAAATCACAATTAGAAGATGCGATTGAAATAGAGGTCTATAATTCATTCTTAAATTTGCAAGCAGCAAAAAAGAGAGTAGAGCTGAGCAGAGAATCTATTGAGCAAGCAGATGAAAATTATAGAATTACAAATGAAAAATATTTGGTTCAATTAGTTAACTCAACCGAATTACTAGATGCAGAAACCTCTTTCTATAATTCTAAAACTGAGTTGCTTAATTCGTTAGTTGATTACGAATTGACAAAAATAAAATTAGATAAAGTTGTTGGAAAGAAATTGTATTAAACTCAATAATTACTGGGATTATGTATTCAATAGAAGTAAGCGATCTTAATAAAACATTCGGCAATTTTATTGCAGTTAACGATATTTCATTCAACATAAAGGAAGGCGAAATATTCGGATTCCTAGGTGCAAATGGTGCCGGGAAATCAACAACGATAAAAATGTTATGTGGAATTCTAGAACCTACAAGTGGAGATGCATTAGTTGGTGGCTACAGCGTTAAGTCTGAACCAGATCTTGTAAAGCAGAATATCGGTTACATGTCGCAGAAATTTTCTCTTTATAATGATCTATCCGTTGAAGAAAACATAAAATTCTTTGGCGGAGTTTACGGACTGGAAGATAAAGAATTGAAAGAAAGAATGAAATGGATCTTAAAAACAGCAAACTTAACAGGACAAGAAAAACTATTAACCGGCTCACTTCCGGGTGGTATAAAACAGAGACTTGCACTTGGCACCGCAGTTGTGCACAATCCCAAAATTGTCTTTTTAGATGAACCAACTAGCGGTGTTGATCCAATTTCCAGGCGTTCTTTTTGGGATTTAATTAATGAACTTTCTGAAGGAGGAACCACAGTTTTAGTTACGACACATTATTTAGAGGAAGCTGAGTATTGCGGCAACATAATTTTGATAAACGCCGGAAAGCTAATAGCAGAAGGCAATTCAAAGGTTTTGAAAACTAAATATTTGCACAATCCAATTTATGAAGTTGAATGTACAAACGTTGTAGAGGCTATGGAGATATTTGAAAAATCTAATATTGTTAATGAGACTTCAATATTCGGAAACTCAATTCACATAATAATGAGTAATGATTTTAAAAGCGTAGATCAGATTTATGATCTATTAAAAATCCATTCAGCTCTTGAGATTAAAAAAGTAGAGAAAATTACGCCAACATTAGAAGATGTTTTTATTCACTTACTGGAGAAAGATAAAAAGTGAGTTTAACAAGAATTCGAGCAATAACAAAAAAGGAATTTAAACATCTATTTAGAGATTATAGAATGCTTACTATTCTACTTCTATTCCCAGCATTTTTATTGGTTGTATTTGGTTACGCAATAAATTTTGACGTAAGAAATATTAAACTTGCTGTTTATGATCAAAACAATACGCAGCTTAGTCGTGAATTTTATAATTCATTAACCTCATCAGAATATTTTAATATCACACAGTTTGTTGAGAGTGATTATGAGGTGAAAGATATTCTTGACAAAAAAATAGCTCAATGTGTTGCAGTAATTCCAAGTAATTTCTCTCAAGATTTTTTCTCAAAGCAAAATACTAAAATTCAAATTTTAACAGATGGAGTTGACGGCAATACTGCAACGATCATTCAAAATTACATGAACGCAGCAATTGCAAGTTTCAATGCTGAGAAAACCAGTAAACTCCTTGCACAGAAAGGGATTAAAGCATACGTCCCTTTTGATTTTCATCCAATTTTTTGGTTTAATAAAGACTTACTAACTACTCGTTTTCTCATACCCGGTTTAATTGCTATGATTCTTGTAATTACTGCTGTTATAAGTGTTTCCCTAACTTTGGTCAGAGAAAAAGAACGTGGTACAATTGAGCAAATAAATGTATCACCAATTAAAACAATTGAACTGCTGCTTGGTAAAACCTTTCCATATGTTGTGGTAGCATTATTTAACGCAGTTTTTATATTGGTGGTTGGTTATTTACTTTTTGATGTTGAGGTTAAGGGTAGTTATTTACTTTTAACACTTACAACCCTTATCTTTTTGCTTACATCAACAAGTATTGGAATTTTCATTTCTACAATTTCTGATTCGCAACAAATTGCATTTACGCTTGCTACTTTTGCTTCACTACTCCCTTCGGTTATACTATCTGGATTTATTTTCCCAATTGAAAGTATGCCGGTATTTATTCAGATATTAACAAACATAACTCCTGCAAAATTTTTTATAAAAATATTGCGAGCCATAATTTTACGAGGTGTCGGAATTAGTGCTATTTGGGATCAGATTATATACTTGCTAATATTTGCATTTGCACTTTTGTTTTTAGCCAATATGATTTTTACAAAGAAAGAGAATTCGGCATAAATAATGAAAACAATTCTACATATAATCAAAAAAGAGTTTTTGCAATTTAAACGCGATCCAAAAATGTTTGGGATTGTATTAATTTCACCAGTTATACAACTATTGTTTTTAGGTTATGCCGCAACTCTTGACGTTAACAACGTTCATATATTATTTATGGATCAAGATAAAACAGAAACAAGCAGAGATTTTATTGAACGTTTTGAAAGCTCGGGATTTTTTTCAATTGATTATTATGCCGAGAGTTATGATGAACTTACCGAACAAATAAATAAAGCAAATGTTCTAGTTGCATTTGTTATTCCCAAAGATTTTTCGAAAAATATTAACAGAAATGAAACTGCAAAACTACAGGCAATTTTTGATGGATCTGATGGAAATACTGCTTCTATTGCAGCTGGTTACATTGGTTTAATAATTTCTGAATATTCTCAACATATAATTATGGATTACAGAAATAAAATTGGTATGAAAGTTCAACCGGTTGGTATAATATCATCAGAAATTAGAACTTGGTACAATCCCTATCTTAAAACAAGATATTTCATGGTTCCGGCAATTGTAGCTTTACTCGTAAGTATAATTACACTTCTTTTAACTTCGCTAGCAGTAGTTAAGGAAAAGGAAATTGGAACCTTGGAGCAGATAATTGTAACTCCTATTAAATCATACCAACTAATAATTGGAAAACTTATACCTTTTATAATCTTGGGATTTATTTCAGTGGTTTTAGTTATTGTAATGATGAATCTTTTATTTAGCATTCCGGTTAGAGGAAGTATAACCTTTTTGCTCGTTGCTTCATTCTTTTACATTTTATCAACTCTAGGATTAGGATTGTTTGTATCAACAATTTCCAAAACCCAACAGCAAGCAATGATGATTGCGATTTTTGTTATAATGATGCCTATGATTTACCTCTCTGGTTTTGCTTTCCCCATTGAAAATATGCCTGACATTTTACAAGGTATTAGTTATCTAATTCCATTAAGATATTTTATTACAATTATACGTGGAGTTGTATTAAAAGGAATTGGAATTGCTGATCTTTGGCAAGAGCTAACAATTTTATTTTTTATGGGAGCTGCAATACTTTTTTTAAGTTCCATGAGATTTCAAAAAAAAATAGACTAAATTATTTTATTCTATTTCTTTTATTAAGTAAAGCATATCTTTCAATTTCATATTTAAAATGTTCTGTCATTTCTAACATTTTGAGAAATCATTTTATGTACATTATGAGATTCTCAGTCGTCCCCCAAGACGGGACTCATCAGAATGGCAGGCTTTTTATTAAAATAATTTTACTGCTACTTTGGAATATCTTTCAAATAAAAAAATATTTAGATTCTGGCTACCGCTTGCTGCAACTTGGTTAATGATGTCTTTGGAAGGACCTTTTCTTGCTGCAATTATTGCGAGACTGGTTGACCCAAAATATAACTTAGCCGCTTATGGGGTTGCGTTTTCATTTGCGTTGATCATTGAAGCACCCGTAATTATGATGATGAGTGCTGCAACTGCTTTGGTTAAAGACTACAACTCGTTTAAAAAGCTGCGGAATTTTAATTTCTTAATCAGCGGATTAATTACTGTAATTATGCTGGTGATTTTAATTCCATCCATTTTTGAATTTATCGCAATTGATTTAATAAATCTTACGCCTGAAGTTGAAATACTAACTTATAAAGCTTTCTTTGTCCTTCTTCCTTGGCCTGGTGCAATTGGCTATCGTAGATTTTATCAAGGTATAATGATTAGAAACAATCTTACCAAACGTGTTGCATACGGCACAGTTATACGATTACTTACTATGTCATTAACAGCCTTGATATTATACAACTTTTCACAAATTGATGGAGCTGTAATTGGTGCTTCGGCATTATCCGTGGGAGTTATAACTGAAGCAATTGCAAGCAGATTTATGGCGAACCAATTGTTGATTAAAATCAAATCAGAGAATCATTATAAGGAACATTTGTCATATAAAGAGATTCTTAATTTTTATTATCCGCTTGCACTAACTTCTTTAATTGGATTAGGCGTTCACCCGATGGTAACATTTTTTATTGGTCAAAGCAGAATGTCATTAGAATCTCTGGCTGTTTTACCTGTAATAAATTCATTGGTTTTTATTTTTAGGAGTTTAGGGCTTTCTTATCAAGAGGTTGTTATTACTTTAATTGGAGATAAGGGTGAGAACTATAAACAGCTTGTTGGTTTTGCTAAAAACTTAGGTATTATTTTAACCGGTCTTTTAATTATTATAGCATTAACTCCGGCCTCAGGGATATGGTTTAGTAACATATCTGGTCTTTCAGAAACACTCACAAATTTTGTAAAGATTCCGGTTATCATTATTTCAATAATGCCGGCACTTACTGTATTTATTTCGTTTCAAAGGGCGACGTTAGTTTCGGTTAAAGTTACTAGTCCGGTTACTTTAGCGACTGTTATAGAAGTTGCAGTAATTATTTTAACTCTCTTTGTTTCAATTAAATTTTTTGATTTAACCGGTGTAACTGCCGCAATGATCGCCTTCATTTTTGGTAGGTTCTGCTCAATCTTTTATTTGTCTTTTCCGTTTAATAAGATTAAGAATAAGTTTTGATTAAAAAACTCAAAAACAAGTAACTAATATTCGCATCCTTGTTTGAACTTAATGTATACAATAACTAATTTATTTACAAAATTTTAATTTTCTAATTTTTACGGAGAGTATTATGAAATCTATTCGAACAACAATTTTCGCAGTATTATTATCAATTTCATTTATTTCTCAACCTGTAAATGCTCATTGCGAAATACCATGTGGGATTTATGGCGATTCAATCAGAGTTTCCTTGATGTTGGAACATATTAAAACTATTGAAAAAGCAATGATAACAATTGACAAGCTTTCAAATTCTGATAACGTGAATTATAATCAATTGGTCCGTTGGGTTGTAAACAAGGAAGAACACGCGAATAAAATTCAAGAAATTGTTAGTCAATACTTTTTACATCAAAGAATTAAACCTGTTGATTCAGGAAATAAAATGAAATATGAAAAGTATCTTAATCAACTAAGTAAGCTTCATGAAGTCTTAGTTTATTCGATGAAATCTAAACAATCAACTGATACGAATATTATTGAAAAACTTAGAAGTGCAGTAAACGATTTTTCTGGTTTGTATTTCCATAAACACTAAACGTATAAATAAATTGGCGGGATTCATTTTATGTAATTAATTTGAATCCCACTCCATGAACATTTTCTATCTGTATGGTTCTATCATTTTTTAAGTAGCTTCTTAGTTTTGTTATATAAACATCCATACTTCGTGCGGTAAAATAAGTCTCTTCATTCCAAACCTTTGTTAATGCAAGGTCACGTCTTAGAATATTATTTTTATTTTCACAGAGAAGTTTAAGTAATTCTGCTTCTTTATTTGTTAATGTCTGCACAGAACGCTTGAGTTTTAATTCCTTCTTTTGATAATCAAAAGCATACTTACCAATGGAATAATTCTTAGTTTTCACAAAATCATTTATTGAAGCCGACCGTTTTAATATAGCATGAATTCTGAGTAGAAGCTCCTCAGTGCTGAACGGTTTTGTGATGTAATCATCTGCACCAATCTTAAGTCCTTCAATTTTATCATTCTGCATTGATTTTGCAGTTAAAAAAATAATTGGAATATTTTTATTTGTCTGTCTAATTTCTTTAGCTAATGTAAATCCATCTTTCTTGGGCATCATAACATCTAGCAAACATAAATCGTAATTATTATTGCTATAACTATAGTAACCCTCTTCCCCATCTTTACAAAGATCTACTTTAAAGTTTTTCATTGAAAGAAACTCAGATAAAATAGTTCCAAAGTTTACATCATCTTCAACTAGTAGGATTTTTTTTTCGCTCATTAGTATTTAGGTAAATTAATTATAAATTTTGTCCCTTTGTTAAGCTCACTTTGCAGAGTTATTTTGCCAAGATGTGCTTCAATTACTCTTTTCACATAACTCAATCCAATTCCGTTGCCTTTAACATTATGAATATTTCCAGTTGGTACCCTATAAAAAGTTTCAAATATTTTATCGCAATTTTTATCTTCAATACCGATCCCATTATCTTCAATAACTAATTCAAAAGCATTATTAGTATCAATTGTCGATATGGAAATTTTAGGTTTGTTCTTATTATACTTAACTGCATTATCAATAATATTGCTTAGTGTAATTGCCATTTGCTGTCTATCAATATTCAGCAAAGCATTTTCAGCTTTAAAGTTAGTATTAATTTCACCTTCTTTAGTTTGGAGGGTAAGTTCAAATTTTTTAATTACATTAGTAATTAGTTTGTGAATATCCGAATTCTCTTTATTAAGAACTACTTCACTATTCTCCATAGAAGCAGCCGATAAAATATCTTCAACCATATCTGTAAGACGTTTGCTTTCTGTCTTGATAATTTCAGTGTACTTGTTTGATTTTAGCTCTCCGGTTGCTCCAATCACATCTGCAGCAAGTGAAATGGTTGAAATAGGCGTCTTAAATTCATGGGTAATATTGTTCAGAAGATCATTTTTAAGATCGGTCAATTTCTTTTGATCAATTAACATTCTAACTGTTTTGTAAAACAAATAAATTATCAGTCCCGTAAATAAAAGCGAAACAAAAAGCACCCACCAAATTGAGTTTAGAATAAAGCCCTTTTTATTCTTAAAATCTACTAATAAATAATTGGGTTTACTAAAAACATCATAAGGGAATAATTTGGCTTTATATTTTGTGGAAATTAGGCCTATTCTGTCACTCTGATCTTTGATTAAAATTAGGCTATCTTTTTTATCTGTAGTTATAGCAAAATTATAAGATAAATTTATTCCGTATTTATCAAGCTTATCCGTTAAAACTGAATCGACTACTTCCTTCTTCAATCGACTTTCAATATTCTCAGTTTTTTCTTTTAACACAAGTTCATCAAAAACACTTTCAATTACCTTTGTTCTCTTTCTCACAAGACTATCAACATCGGAATGCCAGACTATAGTTTCTTGAATTGAAGAATCCCCATTGACACTTACATTACTGAAAACTTGTATCGAAGAATCTGCATCTGCATAAACCTCAATATTAACATCCTCATTATCAGAGTCAAAATCAAATTTATACCGTTGAAGTTGCTTGGTTGAATCAATAGGCAGTTTTGGAATAATAATATTCTTTTTCTTATTTAAATAGACTATATGATTATTATTACTTGATGATATTTCCTTAACTAAAACTCTTGCTGTTTCTGATTTATCAATCAGTTTCACAACTTCAGAAAGTGCGCTGCCGACATTCTTATTAAATCTCTCCTCCTCTAGCTGTAGGGCAATATTAATCCAATAAAATTGAATTGCTATTAATCCAAGTACAGACAAACTCATGAGAGCAATAATTATTTTCAAATGTTTCTGTTTCATATTACAAAACTATAATTCCAGACTGACTATTTCAGAATTTTAACACTTTTTAACATTTTTTAACATTGTTTTAACAATATCTATTGGCTCAATATTCTATTTTTGTTGTAAAACAATTACACTTTTTCAAATTAACAAAGGAGCTAAAATGAAAGCACGAATAATAACCATACAAATCGGGATTTTGTTTCTCTTCTCAATTCTTCTTTTTGCGCAAGATAAGAAATCATTGACTGAAAAAATCAACAATATTGATGGTGAGGTAAGTAAAATTGTAATCACTTCAGATAAAGTTGAGCAAACATTCACGGGTGATGAAGCAAAAAAATTATTTAAGAGAATTAAATCTCCGAAAATGGAAAAGCACATTAAGTGGATTTCTGATGATGATCATGAAATTGAAATTGATGGAGATGATGTTCTTATCTTTATATCTGAAGATGGAGAAAAGCACATTATAAAGCATAAAGGTCACGGTAATAAAATGATGATGTTTATGAATGATGACTTTGAAGGTACAAAAACAATTGAAGTTGAAATAGAAGATGATTCAGATGAAAGCGGGGGAGAAAAAACAGTAACGGTAACGACTGTTGAAAATGGGGAGAAGAAGGTAGAAACTTATAAAGGGAAAGAAGCTGATGAATATCTTGATAAAATGGAAGATGAAGGTGAAATGATCATTGATATCGACACAGATGTAAAAGGCGATTCAAAACATGTTTGGGTAATGGACAAACCCGGCAAAATGAAAAATATTGACAAGAAAGTCGAAGTGAAAATGGAGAATGATGTTAAAACTGTCACTGTTACTACTACAGAAGATGGTGAAGAAACCGTAAAAGTCTATACAGGCAAAGAAGCAGATGAATTTTTAACGAAACTTGAAAAAGAAGACAAGATGAAGGTAGAAGAAAAAATAATTGATGGTAAAAAGCATAAGAAAATTATAATTAAAGAAATTGAAGAAGAAGATTTGGATTAGTTCGTTTGGTCTGTCTGACTAAGAATATCAATTTATAATGCCGGTTTCTGAGATTATAGAAGCATACCGGCATCTTTTTTAATATTGATTAGTTTAAATAAATAGATTCCGGTATCCGGCAGTTGCCGGAACCGGAATGATAAGTAATTTTAATTTGAGCTGTATAAAATAATTATAGACAGTTCAGATAAATATTAACTAATTAACAACTGGTTTTGCATCAACTTTTTCTGCTTTACCACCTAAATGTTTAGCTAAAAATTGTTCCATAGCTCTATTCATTTCAAATCTATTTTCTTCATTTCTAAAACCATGGCCTTCATTTTCCTTAACTAAATAAGGTACATCAATACCTCGAGCTTTCAATGCCTCAACCATTTGGTCCGCTTCATCTATATTAACACGAGGATCCTGAGCTCCTTGAACAACCAATAGCGGAGCTTTAATTTTATCAACATGGTAAACAGGAGAGGCTTCATAAAGCAATAAAGAATCAGCAGAAGGATTTCCTACCATTTCATAAAACATATCCAACATCGGTTTCCAATATGGTGGAATTGTATTCATAAAAGTAAACATGTTAGAAACACCAACATAATCAACACCGCAAGCATATAGATCGGGAGTAAATGCTAATCCTGCTAAAACGGCATAACCTCCGTAAGAGCCTCCATATATTCCAATTCTTTCCGGATCGGCAATACCTTCAGCTTTAAGCCATTCAACTCCATCGGTAATATCATCCTGCATTGTCTTACCCCATTCCTTAAAACTTATTTCCCAGAACTCTCTTCCATAACCTGTTGATCCCCTAAAGTTCATTTGCAGAACTGCATATCCGCGGTTTGCTAAAAATTGAAGCGTAGGATTAAATCCCCAGTTATCTCTTGCCCAAGGACCGCCATGAGGATGCACTACAACGGGAAGATTTTTTGCTTCAATACCAATCGGTAACGTTAAATAACCATTAATTGTTAATCCATCTCTACTTTTATAAGTAATTGGTTTCATTTCTGCCATGTGATCTTCATTTAGCCATGGACTAACATCAACTAATTTTTTTAAGTCTTTTGTTTTTACATCGTATATGTAATAAGAACCTAAAGATCTATCACTATAAGTCCTTACTAATAATTTATCCTCATCCTTATTTTGACTTGTAACTGCAAATTCGTAGCCTTTTAATTTTTCTTCTAAATCACTAAAAATCGATTTTGCTTCATCATCGAATAATTCGTAATATCTTTTCCAAGTAGTATAACTCACGCCCTCTATTACTTTTCTTTTCTGTGAGTATAATAGACTAGATACATCAACTTCCGGGTGTTCGTAAATTACTTCCAATTCTTTATTATTTACTAAATCGTATTTAACAATTACAGCCTTATCTCTACCAAGGTTAGATGATGCATAAACATTTTTATTGTCAAATGTAAAAAACAAGGGAGAAAGGGTTTCTTTAAAGTTTGTTGTTAGAACAGTTTTAAAATCTTCGTCTTCTGTTTCTCTAAACAGTATTGATGAATTTACTCCATCAGTAGTGATAGCTATTCTTAATTTTCCATCGTGATCTGTCTGCCATCCCATAATATTTCCGGGGTTTTCAGCTACTTTTACCATCTCTGCAGTGTTTACATTAATTCTGAAAACATCAAAAACTCTTGGATCTCTTTTATTCATTTGAATTAGCATTTCGGTATCATTTTCTTCTAAATCATCAACAATACCAACTCTTACTTTGTCAAAAGGTGTTAAGTCTTTTTGATTTGCACCATCTTTATCAACTCCGTAAAGTCTGTAGTTTTCATCACCTTTTGTATCCTGAACGTAAATTATTCTGTTATTCCCTTTCCAAAGATATCCGGCAATATCGCGTTCAGTGGCACTTGTAACTCTAACAACTTCATCCTCACCTATTTTCTGAATGTGAATATTCATTCGAGATTCATATGGCTGCATGAACGCAAGATATTCGCCATTTGGGGAAAGTTGAAAACTTCTCTTCTCGGGATTCTTAAAAAAATCTTCCATTGGGATTAATGGAGCTTCGCTAATTGGATCTTTACCTGAATCGGCACATCCAACAGCTAAAATAAAAAGCAATAATATCATTGCGAATTTTTTAAAAAACATTGATTGTTCTCCTTTATTTATGACAGTTAATACTTAAATTTAACTATTTACCTATATTTACGAAACATTATTTAAAATAAGTTTATAATATAAAAGATGATCGAGATTGTTGATTTACATAAGAGTTTTGGAAGCAACTATGTGCTCAGAGGAATAAATCTTACAATTGAAGAGGGTGAAACAAACGTTATTATCGGTAAAAGCGGAAGCGGTAAAAGTGTTCTGCTTAAACATATTGTTGGATTAATTTTCCCTGACAAGGGATTTGTAAAAGTTGGCGGAGAAATAATAAATAACAGTGATCCCAAAAAATTGTATGAAATAAGAAGAAAGTTTGGAGTTTTATTTCAAGGAGCAGCTCTATTTGATTCAATGACTGTCGGTGAAAACATTGCTCTGCCAATAATTGAGAATGAAAATAATTTTACGCAGTCGGAACTAAATAAAAAAATTTCTAACATGCTGGATCTTGTTGATCTGCCGAATACAGAAAATTTAAAACCTGCTGAACTTTCTGGCGGAATGAAGAAGAGAGTCGGTTTAGCCCGAGCATTAATTTCCGAACCGGAATATATACTCTATGATGAACCAACAACCGGACTTGACCCAATAATGTCGGACTCAATTGATGATTTGATAAAACATTTAGCCGATCAGCTTAATGTAACTTCAATTGTTGTTACTCATGATATGTACAGCGTTAAAAATGTTGCCGATGAAATTGCAATGGTGCACGATGGTAAAATTTATTTCGAAGGGACACCGCAAGAACTTATCAAATCAGAAGATAAAATAATTAAGGATTTTATTAATAGAACTGATCTTAAAAAATAAATGGCAAAGCATCGTGTAAAATATATCTGCTCAAACTGCGGATTTGAATCTCTTAAATGGCAAGGCAAATGTCCGCAATGCGAAGAATGGAATACCTTCTCGGAAGAATTTGTTGAAACTAAAAAGAGTGCTCGAAAACAAAAAGTAAAGGATGAAAATATCTTCAAGTTGAGCGAAGTTAATGAACATGAAGATATAAGAATAAAAACAGGAATTGACGAGTTTGATAGAGTTCTTGGGGGCGGCTTAATTTTAGGGTCAGTGGTTCTTGTTGGTGGTGATCCCGGAATTGGAAAATCAACCTTGGTAATGCAGGCAGCTTCCAGCACAAAAGCCAAAATTCTTTACGTAACTGGTGAAGAATCTGTAAAGCAAATAAATCTAAGAGCAAAACGCCTCAAAGTAAATGAAGAAAATATTTACATTCTTTCGGAAACTGACGTTGATATAATTACATCTGCAATTGACAAATT
>RCND010000514.1_pt1 | contig 21970 bp, 21 predicted proteins | sample 2041351 | NCBI WGS metagenome assembly RCND01 (sample SAMN09708230, study PRJNA481090) | Marine sediment metagenome, whole genome shotgun sequencing project. | biome: marine sediment; feature: ocean; material: sediment; isolation source: Sewage treatment plant 12B marine sediment (STP12B) ... | reverse complement strand
GCTTGCCCGAAGGGAGCTACCCAGATGCCCCAATACAGCGTTGCAGCCCTTGAAAAGGACATGCCATTTCCTGCGGACTGCGTCTTGTCTTGGACCATCTGGGTAGCTCTGAACCCAACACTATAGGCTTGACATGACACTAGTGTCAGGTCACCCGCATACCCGGTACCGCACCTTCATCCGGACTGAGTACGAACAGGTCGCTGCCACCCGGTCCGGCGGCCAGCACCATGCCTTCGGATACACCAAAGCGCATCTTGCGTGGCTTCAGGTTTGCCACCATCACCGTATGGCGGCCAACCAGGTCCGCCGGATCGTAGGCGGATTTGATACCGGCAAATACATTGCGGGTTTCACCACCGATATCGAGGGTGAGTTGCAATAGTTTGTCCGCCTCAGGCACCGCTTTGGCGTCAATGATTTTTGCAATACGCAGGTCCACCTTCAAAAAGTCTTCGATGGTGATTTCATCCGCCAGGTCCAGAGCCGGTTTGGCAGGTGTTTCCGATGATTGCAGGTTTTCTTTTGAGTCTTCAACCATGGCCTCGATCTTGAGTGGATCGACACGTGTCATTAATGGCAGGAAGGTGTTGATAGGGACATCAAGCATGGGTTGGTCCAGGTCGGACCACTGATCCAGTGGCTGACCGAGGAACTCCGCAGCTGTTGCCGCCGTGAAGGGAACAACCGGTGCCAGGTAGGTCATCAACACGCGGAACAGGTTAATCCCCTGGGTACAGATGGCCTGCACGTTGGCCTGTTGACCTTCCTGTTTATTCAATTGCCAGGGTTTGTGTTCATCGATATAACGGTTGCCTTCGTCCGCCAGGGCCATGATGCGACGGATGGCAGACTGGTAATTACGTTGTTCGAAATCGTCGGCGATGGCCTCGCGTTGATCGATGAACTGTTGATACAAGGCAGGTTCAGGTAATTCAGCAGCCAGTTGACCATTTGAGCCACGCTGAATGAAACCGGCGCAGCGACTGGCAATGTTAACGACCTTGCCAACCATGTCAGAATTTACCCGTGAGACAAAATCATCAAGACTCAGGTCGATATCCCCAAGACCTGCGCCCAGGCGGGCACAGAAGTAGTAACGCAGGTAGTCCGGGTTGAGGTGGTCCAGGTAAGTACGGGCCTGGATAAAGGTTCCACGCGACTTGGACATTTTTGCGCCATCGACGGTCAGGAATCCGTGTGCATACACTGCTGTGGGTACACGATAACCTGCGCCCATCAGCATCGCCGGCCAGAACAGCGTATGGAAGTAAATAATGTCCTTACCTACAAAGTTATAGAGTTCGGTGTCGGTATCCGGGTGCCACCATTCCCCGAAATCCAGGTCGATACGTTCGCTCAGTTCCTTGAAACTGGCCATGTATCCGATGGGAGCGTCAACCCACACATAAAAGTACTTGTTATCGGTACCGGGAATTTTAAAACCGAAATAGGGTTCATCGCGGGAAATGTCCCAGTCACGCAGACCATCGTCGAACCACTCCTGCATTTTGTTGACGACTTCCGGTTGTAGTGTTCCCGCCGTCATCCAGTTTTGCAGACGGTTTTGAAATTCGGACAGCTGAACAAAATGATGTTCAGAGTCACGCATGACCGGCGCGGTCCCACTGACTGCTGAACGGGGTTCGATCAGGTCGGTCGGGCTATAGTGGCTACCACAGGACTCACAGCTATCGCCGTACTGGTCTTCAGTTTTGCATTTGGGACAGGTTCCCTTGATAAAGCGATCGGGCAGAAACATCTGTTTTTGCTCGTCATAAAACTGGGATATGGTGCGTCGTACAACGTGACCGCCTTCTTCAAGACGATTATAGATAGTTTCAACACACTGGCGATTGGCCTCGCCATGTGTGGTTGAATAGTTGTCAAAACTCAGCCCGAAATCCCTGAAGTCCTGTTGATGCTCGGCATTCATCCGGTCAATTAGCTCATCCGGTGTGATGTTTTCGGATTGCGCCCTCAACATGATCGGTGTGCCGTGTGCGTCATCCGCCCAGGCAAAATAACATTCATGACCCTGTGCACGCTGAAAACGCGCCCAGATATCAGTCTGGATATATTCCAGCATATGTCCAAGGTGTATCGCACCGTTGGCGTAGGGTAGGGCGCTGGTGACTAAAATTCTTCTTTTCTGTGTGCTCATAAGTTTCTACTGATGCCGTCGTTTTCCGGGCAAATATTGGAATGCGCAATTATGGCACGCTCGTCAACCAAGCTGTAGCATCAACTAAGCAATTCACAATCAAACTATACTCAAATAAATTCACCCCCTGACCTTGGGTCTGAGCTAACAGACCCAAGCTTAACGGGTACAATGTCACGTTTGCTGGCAAGACCACTGACCTAATTAGAGTGATTAATGATGAACAAAGAATCCGTAATGGCCCTTCTGGCCGAAATTAAAGATGAAAATTCCGACCGCGACCTGGTCTCGGCAGGCAATGTCCGGGAAGTCGGTATACACGAAGATCGTGTTAGCGTAGATATCCGCCTGGGCTATCACCTTGCCGATAAGGGCGACCAGATGGCATCTGCCATCAAAGCCCATCTCGAAAGCGCTTCGGAAATTGACAAGGCAAGTGTCAATATCAGTTCAAAAGTGATGCCTCACAAGGTACAGGAAGAACTCAAGCCACTGGAATCCATCGCGAACATAATCGCCGTTGGTTCGGGTAAGGGCGGTGTGGGTAAATCTACAACGGCGGTCAACCTGGCAGTTGCCTTGCAGCGCGAGGGCGCCCGTGTTGGGTTGCTGGATGCAGATATATATGGTCCAAGTATACCGTCTATGCTGGGTGTAAAAGGACAACCGAGCACAGACGGTGAACACATCATTCCAAAAGAGGCGCATGGTTTGAAAGTGATGTCGATAGGGTTCCTGGTTGAAGAGGATTCAGCCATGATCTGGCGTGGACCGATGGTAACTTCTGCCTTGCAGCAATTACTGGGTGACACGCTTTGGGGTACGCTGGACTACCTGATCATTGACCTGCCGCCGGGAACCGGCGATATCCAGTTGACACTGGCGCAAAGAGTTCCGGTTGCGGGTGCGGTTATTGTGACCACTCCCCAGGATATCGCCCTGCTTGACGCACGTCGGGCGGTTAACATGTTCCGCAAGGTCGACGTGCCGGTATTGGGTGTGGTTGAAAACATGAGCACACATATATGTACTGCCTGTGGTCATGAAGAAGCCATATTCGGTAGTGGTGGCGGTGAGCAAATGGCGGTGGATTTTGAACTTCCATTGTTGGGCCGTTTGCCTTTGGCGATGGAAATCCGCTCGTCCCTGGATGAAGGCAAGCCGATCATGGTACAAAACCCGGATTCACCGCTGTCAAAAAGTTATCAAAGCCTGGCTTTGCGAACAGCAGGTGAGCTGTCGGTTAAACCCCGCAGTTTGACGCTGCAGATGCCTGAAATCCTGATTCAGAGTTAGGTGCTAGCGGCGTGTGACATTGGCCCAAGCTTGCTAAAAGGGTAAACCATAATGAAAATCAGTAAATCAATCGCGGCGTTTGGTCTTTTTGCGGCTCTTTTGGCGGCAAGCCCGGTTGATGCCCGGCCACGTCCGGATGGGGCGGCTGATTATGCTGATAAACAGGCTGCCTGGCAGAAACACCAGGCTTTGGCCGCCAACTCACCATACAGGGGATTGGAGTGGCGCAATGTCGGCCCGGTCGTCCAGGGTGGACGTTTGGTCGATATGGAAGTGGTTCCAGGCCAACCCTATACGTTTTATGCTGCTTATGCCTCGGGTGGTTTGTGGAAAACGACCAATAACGGTCATACCTTTGAACCCCTGTTCGATGATCAGGTGACGATGATCATGGGCGATATTGCGGTCGATCCAAATAACCCTGAAACCGTTTGGGTCGGTACCGGTGAAAACAACTCATCGCGATCATCCTATGGTGGAATGGGTATTTATCGTTCCGATGACGGCGGTCAGAGCTGGCGCTACATGGGGCTGGGTGATACCGACCGCATCGGTCGAATCCTGATTGACCCCAATGATTCCGACACGATCTATGTGGCCTCTCTGGGTAAGCTATATACACCCGGTGGCCAGCGCGGTATCTACCGCAGTACCGATGGTGGGAAAAACTGGAAACAGGTGCTGGAGGGTGGTGACTGGACCGGTATCATCGACCTGGTATTTAAACCGGATGATGCACAAACACTCTACGCAGCTTCCTGGGATCGCAAGCGCCGTCCCTGGGATTTCACCGAGGGTGGAACCGGTTCGGCGATATATAAGTCCACCGATGGCGGTGATAGCTGGTCACACCTGGAGGGCGGGTTGCCAAGAAACGAATTTGTAGGACGTATTGGCCTGGCGGTCAGTGCAGCAAGCCCTGAAACGCTTTATGCCAGTATTGATAACCAGCAACCCTTACCCGAGGATCAGTGGAATCTGGGCGATCGTCCCATTAATGCCAAACGCCTGCGCCATATGAGCAAGGAACAGTTCCTGGCCCAGGACAAGAGCGAGATCGAGAGGTTTATCCGCAGTTCCGATTTTGATGTCAGTATCGATACCGACAAGTTGATCGAATGGGTCACGACCGGCAAAGTCAGTATCAGGGACATTATCGACCAACTCGGTGATGCCAACGCCAATCTGTTCAATACTGATATTGTTGGTTTACAGGTGTGGCGCTCAGATGATGCCGGTGCCAATTGGTCCCTCACCCACGATAAGCCGCTCGACCAGGTGGTCTATTCCTATGGTTACTATTTCGGTGAAATTCGTGTTTCACCCAAAGATGCAAATCAGATTTATGTACTGGGTGTGCCGGTGGTTAAATCCGACGATGGCGGCAAAACCTGGTTCTCGGTTCAGGGACGTGGCGTGCATGGTGACCATCAGTCGATGTGGATCAATCCACAGCAACCCGATCACCTGATGATCGGCAATGACGGTGGTGCCGATGTCAGTTATGACGGTGGTGAGACATGGGTCAAGATGGATGCCCAACCACTGGGACAGTTCTATACCGTCAATGTGGATATGGCTGAACCTTACAATGTCTATGGTGGTCTGCAGGACAATGGCACCATCCGTTGCTCATCAGCCAACCGTTGGCAGACCGGTGCAAACTGCAAACGCATCAATGGTGGTGATGGCATGTATGTGGCAGTGGATCCACGTGATAACAAGACCACCTATTCAGGTTCGCAATTTGGCTATTACGCCCGTTTGGGTGACGGTCCGCGGGCCGAGGTACGACCCCGCAACGCTTTTGGTGATCCTGCATTGCGTTACAACTGGAACACACCGGTCATACTTTCACCGCATAATGCCGACGTGGTGTACTTTGGTACCAACCGTCTTTATCGCTCAATGGACCAGGGTGATACCTGGACAGCCATTTCTGAAGATCTGAGTCGTTCGAAAAATCGTGGCGATGTACCCTACGGCACACTGAGCAGTCTGTCTGAATCACCTCTGCAATTTGGTCTGATCTGGGCCGGTACCGATGACGGACAGGTGTGGGTGACAGATAGCAGCGGTGTACGCTGGAAGGACGTGGCCGGCAAGCTGCCCAAAGACCGCTGGGTCAGCCGGGTCGAGGCATCCAACCATGCACGCGAGCGTGCGTATGTCACGCTCAATGGCTATCGTGATGATGATATCCGTGCTTATGTTTACCGTACTGATGACCTGGGTAAACGCTTCAAGGACATCAGCAAGGGTTTGCCTGATGAGGCGGTTAATGTCATTCGGGAAGACCCGCTGGTGGAAGATATCCTCTACGTAGGCACTGATAGCGGTGTCTATGTCTCGACCGATCGCGGTGATTCATGGAGTGCTTTGCAGGGCGGTTTACCCAATGTTCCGGTACATGACCTGGTGATTCATCCACGTGAACGTGAATTGGTGGCGGGCACCCATGGCCGCAGTATCTGGATCGTTGACGTATTACCGTTGCAGGATCTGGTCGAGGCAGGTAACGACACCGCACTCAAAGTATTTTATGTCGATGATGTTAAAGCCAGTCGCGGCTGGCGCAGTGAACGTTCCCGCTGGTATTTTGATCCTGTTGAGGCACCGAAATCGACGGTCAAATACTGGAGCAACAGTGCGGGCACAGCCACAATCGAAATCGTCGATAGCAATGATGCCATCGTTCGTCGCCTCAGCACTGATTCGGTAAAAGGCATGAACAGTTTTGAATGGGACTTGCTGGTCGAAGAGGCCCTGGCACTGGCCGCCGAAGCTGTAGCGCTGGACAAGGCAAAAGAAGACTCTGATCATGAAAATGGGGAAAAGACCACCAGTCTGGCTGACACACCTTACACAGAATCGGTCAGACTCGGTCACTCCCTGTATGCAATACCGGGTGATTACAGCATCAAGGTCAGCCTTGGTGAAAACTCTGACAGTGCCAAACTGAAGATCAAGGCACCCAAAGACTATGAGCCCAGGTTCAAGGAAACCTATAAGCTACGCGGCAAAAAGTAATGTAGAGAACACGCAATATCAACGCAGTGGCGGTTGTTGAATCAGCGTCGCATAGGTTTCAAAGACATCCGAATCACGCTGTACCTTGAATTCAACTCTGCCACCCGGTTGGCGCTGGGAAATCATCAGTAGCAGCGCCCTGGGGTCTGCAATTTCAACACCATCAATACTCAGCAGAATGTCACCGGGTCTGATACCCGCGCTCCAGGCGGGACCATTGGGAGTTACATCCCGGACCTGGACACCTCGTCGCACAGAACTGCCATCGGTTTGTGGTGACAGTGGCATGTCGCTGAATAACGCACCGAGTGAGCCTCTCCTGACACTACCGTTATCAACGATTTGCTGCATGACGTCATATGCCATCGCAATGGGTATGGCAAAGCCAATATTTTGTGCACCCTGCATCTGGCCAAGGTTAAGGGTATTGATACCAATCACTTCACCACGGTAATTGATCAGCGCGCCACCGCTGTTGCCGGCGTTAATGGCGGCATCGGTCTGTATGAAATCTTCGTAAAGCACAACCTTCAGGTCGTTGCGACCCGTGGCGCTGATGATGCCCATGGTGACGGTATGGCTAAAACCGAAGGCATTGCCGATGGCCAGTACCACATCGCCAACCCGCACATTGGCTTCTTCCGCCAGCGGCGCCGCTGGTAGTCCGTTGAGATCTATTTTCAACACTGCCAGGTCAGTCTCCGGATCGCTGCCAACCACTTGTGCGGTCGCAAAACGGCCATCCCACAAACCGACCCTGATGTTCTGTACCCGGCTGATGACATGATTATTGGTCAGGATGTAGCCATCTTCGCTGACTAGAACACCCGAGCCCATATCCTGAAGCTCACGGGATACATGGGAAGTGCCGAAAAGCTTTTGAAGACCTGCCGGTAGTTCCTTTGATTCAAACGTTATTGTGACAATGCTGACAACCGAAGGTGCTGTGCGGTCAACTGCGTCGGCATAAGATACAGGTGCTGCCGGTACTGCAGTTACATCTTCAGGTTGATGGCTCAGGCGTTCGCTTATATTCGGCCACAAATACACAATGACAAAGGCCAATGCGAGGCCAGCTATTATCGAACTTGCGAGGAAACGCAGGAAAGATCCTGTCGTATATCCCCTGTTTGAAGCCTGGGTCTTTGCTTGTTTCATCCCGGTTCCGGTTCCGTCTGTTCGAGCTCAATACCGATTTTCTAAAAAAACCGCGCTTATACATGCAATTCTATCGGCAAATCGTTTGTCTCGCATGGTCCGTTTAGTTAAAATAAGCGATTAATTCAAGTGAGGGACGGGATGATTGCAACTGAGGTTCCATGCACCCTGTTGACAGATGCTTGTTTTAATCACAAAAATTTGAATTTCCTGAAATTGAGTATGTCCTTGCTTAGGACATTTTTCTGCTGGAGAAATTGATGTCATCTGATGGCGTGAACAAGGGGCGACGTAGGTTTCTGGTTGCTACCACTTCTGTTGTGGGCGGGGTCGGTGTAGGGATCGCAGCCGTACCATTTATCAAGTCATGGATGCCGAGCGCGAGAGCGCAGGCAGTCGGTGGCCCGGTCGAAGTCTACATTGGTAAACTGAAAGAAGGGCAATTGCTCAAGGTGCAGTGGCGTGGCCAGACGATTGGTGTTTTACGTCGTTCGTCAGAAATGGTCTCCGGCCTTGCCAAAAATGATGCTGTGCTGTCGGATCCTGAATCGGCAAACGCCGAGCAACCGGCATATGTTCAGGGTGAGCCGCGTGCACTGAATCCCGAATTCCTGGTTGTTAACATGCACTGCACCCACCTGGGTTGCGTACCTCAAATGATTCCCCAGGTTGGCCCGCAGCCATTTGACGAAAACTGGAACGGCGGCTTTTATTGCCCATGCCATAAATCAAAATTCGATTTGGCCGGACGTGTCTACAAGGGTGTACCGGCGCCGACCAACCTGCGTATCCCACCCTACAGTTTTCTTGACGATCAGACTCTAATGATCGGTGTCAATCCGCAAGGAGCAGTGTAATGGCCAAATTTGCAGATAACGTCTCCAAACAGGCGGGCGCACTATTGAATTGGTTTGATGACCGTTTGCCCGTGAGCAGTTTTTGGAAAGCGGTGATGACGGATTATCAGGCACCCAAAAACTTCAATTTCTGGTACTACATGGGCTCATTGGCTCTGTTGGTCCTGGTCATCCAGATTTTTTCCGGCATTTTGCTGGCGATGCACTACAAACCATCCGCCGCCGAGGCATTTGCATCGGTAGAGTACATCATGCGTGATGTGGATTGGGGCTGGTTGATTCGCTATATGCATACAACCGGCGCTTCATTCTTTTTCATCCTTATTTACCTGCATATGTTCCGTAGCCTGCTCTACGGTTCTCACAAGGCACCACGTGAACTGCTGTGGGTCTTCGGTATGTTCCTCTACGTGGTACTGATGGCCGAGGCATTCCTCGGTTACATCCTGCCCTGGGGACAGATGTCTTACTGGGGTGCACAGGTAATCATCAACCTGTTCGGTGCGCTTCCTAAGATAGGTGAGCCACTGACACAATGGATACGCGGTGATTACTTCATTTCTGATGCGACCCTGAACAGGTTTTTTGCATTACATGTTATTGCCGTACCGTTGGCGCTGTTGGGTCTGGTGATGCTGCACCTCGTGGCATTGCGTGAGAATGGTTCAAATAATCCTGACGGAATCGAAATCAAGAAGAACAAAGGTCCCGATGGAACCCCGGTAGACGGCATACCATTCCATCCCTACTACACGGTCAAGGACATTTTCGGTGTTGGCTTTTTCCTGATCCTGTTCTCATTCGTCCTGTTCTTGTGGCCGGAAGCCGGTGGATTGTTCCTTGAGCACGATAATTTTGTACCTGCCAATCCACTTGTCACACCGGAGCACATCAAACCTGTTTGGTATTTCACTCCGTTTTACGCGATTTTGAAGGCTGTTCCGGATAAATTGATGGGCGTGATAACCATGGGTGCATCTGTAGCAATTCTGTTTTTCCTGCCCTGGCTTGATCGTTCACCGGTCAAATCCATACGCTACAAAGGTATGTGGTATAAAGTGCTGTTAACATTGTTCACGATCGCGTTTGTGCGTCTTGGCTTGCTGGGTATGGCCGAGGGTACACCGGCACAGACCTGGGAAATGAGAATCTGGACACTGGTTTACTTCATGTTTTTTGTTTTGCTGTTTTTCATGAGTCCGAAAGGCAAGACAAAACCGGAACCAGAGCGGGTGACCCACTGATGAAAAAATTTGCAACATATCTGTTTTTTGCAGCACTGCTCCTGCCGGTAGCCAGCTTTACGGTTTCAGCATCCGGTGGTGCAGGTGTTGAACATTCCGGCGCCAATATCAATGACAGGGCTTCATTGCAACGTGGTGCCAAGTGGTACGTTAATTACTGTCTTGGCTGCCATACGATCAGTTATATGCGTTATAACCGTTTGGCTGAAGACCTGGATTTGTCAGAAGACATGGTCTTGCAGAACCTGATTTTTACCGATTCGAAGTTTGGTGAGACCATGGATATTGCCATGGATCCGGAACACGCCAAGGACTGGTTTGGCAAAACCCCACCAGACCTGTCCCTGATCGGGCGTTCGCGCGGTGCTGACTGGTTGTATGCATACCTGCGTGGTTTCTACCAGGATGGAAATGGCGGGTGGAATAACAACATGCTGCCCAATGCTTCGATGCCACACGTATTGTGGCGTCTGCAGGGTATCCAGACACCGATTTATCGACAGGAAACCAGCGCAAGCGGTTTTACCCATGAGGTCATTGATCACTTTGAACTGACAACGCCCGGCAGCCAGTCCCCGCATGAATTTGATGAAACTGCCCGAGATATTGCAGCATTCCTCGATTATGCCGGCGAACCGGCTAAATTGAAGCGCAAAGGCGTCGGTGTTTGGGTAATTTTGTTCCTTGTATTGTTCACCTTCATCGCCTATCTGCTAAAAGTAGAATACTGGCGTGATGTCCATTAATTTTGATTCGATTAATTTAGACTCGATGGCAGAGTATTGCCAGATTATCATTACGCCAACAGGAGAAATTTGGTGACAGCAGCATTAAAAGGTCGCTCTACAATGGCTCTATACTCTTCCGACAACAGTATTCACTGTCATCGGGTACGATTCGTTTTGGCTGAAAAAGGCATAAACGTCGATATTATTGATGTGAGTAACAACGAGTCAGCGGCGGCCGATTTGGCTGAATTGAACCCGTACAACGAAACCCCGACACTGGTTGACCGCGACTTGCTGTTACACAACGCCGGTGTGATTAATGATTACCTGGATGAGCGTTATCCCCATCCTCCATTAATGCCGGTTGATCCGGTTTCACGCGCCCGTTTGCGCCTGGTTCATCACCGCGTCATACGTGACTGGTACCCGTTGGTGGAAGAAATTGAAAATGCCGTTGGCAATAAAGCGGACAAGCCCAAACAACAGCTCAAAGAAAGCATCGTTGCGGCCAATGATCTGTTCAAGCATTCAGATTTTATACTCAGCGATGAGCTCAGCCTGGTGGACTGTACCCTGGCACCGTTGTTTTGGCGTCTTCCGGTTTATGGCATCAACCTCGGCCAGCCTGGTGCATCGGTTCAGGGTTACATACAGCGTCTGATTTCACGTCCTTCATTCAAAACCAGCCTGACACGCGCAGAGCGTGAAATGGTCCTGAACGCGATCTGATTCACACTACATGCAGTTTAAAGTGAACCGATGAGTTCTTCACTGGAAGGTATGACGACCAACAGGCCCTACCTGCTGCGGGCGCTGTATGAATGGATTACCGATAATGGTTTAACACCACATGTTCTGGTCAACGCCGAACTTGATGGTGTTGACGTGCCAGCGCATACGATCCAGAAAGGCAAGGTGGTTTTGAATATCGCCGGCAGTGCTACAGAACAGTTGCAGTTAGAGAACGATACCATCTTTTTCAAAGCCCGGTTTTCTGGCAAACCCCATCAAATCAGCATTCCCATGGAAGCCGTCATTGCCATATACGCCCGGGAAAATGGTCAGGGCATGATGTTTGCGCAGGATGATACACCGCGCCCTCCCGTTGATGGGTCGGACGATCCACCACCACCACCCCCCCGGTCACACCTGAAAGTTGTCAAGTAATGGTTTCGATCAGGCGGCCTTCTTCGAGGTCCAGGGTTATGGTGAAGATGTAGGATGAGGGAAAACCCATGCTGGCCACGCCGCTTCGGCGTTTGGCACCGTTGGTTGCAAATTCAAAGCCATAGTTGACCACTATGCGCGAACTCGGATTTCTTCGATCCCACGTGACAGAACTAAGTGAAACCGTGTCATCCAGTAGTTGCAGACCATGATTGCCACAAACCCTTCCGGCTGCTTTGCGGGCTCGCTGTCTTCCCTGCATCAGTTGCCACCAGGCGACAATGGATCCGGTAACAAGTAAAAATATAAACAGTTCAATCATGTTGATTTCACTCGTCTCACTAAAACGTCCATGGCACCAGTTCCACCATCGGCCTGTTTGCAGGCGGTGAATGCCAATACCTGGGGATGATCCCGTAAGACCTGCCTGGTCATGAGTCTTAGCCTGGGGCCGTTTTCAGAACGCAGGCCTTTGCCGTGAATGATTCTGACGCATTCGGGCACCTTACCCCGTGCATCGGCGATAAACTCAAGCAGGACACGATGACCCGCATCAACAGTCAAACTATGCAGATCGATTTGACGGCCTACCGGGAAGTGGCCCCTTTTCAATCTCTGCATCATTCTTATTTGTACACCATTCTTTCGGTGTGATGAGCCATCCTCATCTTCAATATGTGTTTTGTCGTCTGTTGTAGACAGGCCCGGCCAGGTGAAATCTTCCGTTACGGATTCGCGTCTGCGTTGACGAGCTGAGGTCAATGGCATCTTAGAATCTGTTGTCTGCAGTGCTTTAAGTGGCACGACATCAGCCATCTCCCGTCGAAACAGGTCTTCATCTAAATGCTGGTGTTTTGACTTTTTAACCACGTTTCGCCTATTTCCGCGTTTCGGAACCTGCCTTAAGTCCGTACAATACCACCCGGGACATTTACGACACACCAGGGTTAACACTACACTAGCAACCATATCTGCGGTTGGCGGGTGTGATTTTCAACAAGGAACGGGCAAACAGCCAGAATGAAAATACTGATTAGTAACGATGATGGCATTGAGGCCACCGGTATTCGTGTTCTGGCAAACAGTATGCGGGGCCTGGGTGTTGTGACCATTGTTGCACCGGATAAGAATCGCAGTGGGGCAAGTAATTCATTGACGCTGGATGCACCGATACGCATCAAGGAAACCGAAGAAGGGGTTTACCGGGTTTCGGGTACACCCACGGATTGTGTGCATGTCGCTTTGACAGGTCTGCTGGAAGAGGATCCGGATATCGTTGTTTCCGGTATTAATTCCGGTGCTAACCTGGGTGATGATGTTATTTATTCTGGTACGGTTGCAGCGGCAATGGAAGGGCGATTCCTCGGCTTTCCTGCCATAGCCCTTTCGTTGGTTTTTGTAGAAAACTCACAGCAACATTTCTACGATACAGCGGGTGAAGCGGCAATTCGTCTTGTCAAGCAACTACAACGGGACCCTTTGCCGGCAGATACCATACTCAATGTTAATGTGCCTGATTGCCCTTGGTCAGAAATCAAGGGATTTGAAGTTACCCGTCTTGGTCATCGTCACCGGGCAGAGCCAGCCATCAAAGCCATGGACCCGCGTGGCCGGGAAATGTACTGGATCGGACCCGCTGGTGCGGAGCAGGATGCCGGACCAGGTACGGACTTTGATGCTGTCAGGCGTAAATTTATTTCAGTAACCCCAATCCATGTTGACCTGACCCGCTACCAGGCGCTGGATCAGGTGGCAGGCTGGGTGACCGCTATCAACACTGACAAAAACCGGGACTCAGGCTTATCATGATTCATAAACGTAAGCTTCGTAGTGAAAACCGTGGTATTGGCATGACCTCGCAAGGTACGCGTGACCGCCTCGTACAAACTTTGCGGAAAGAGGGCATCAGGGACGAGCGGGTATTGAAAGCAATAACCCAGGTTCCCCGTCATAAGTTTGTTGATGAGGCCTTGTCCAGTCGGGCCTATGAAAATACCGCCTTGCCGATAGGGCAAAGCCAGACCATATCGCAGCCCTGGATTGTTGCGCGGATGACAGAGGCCTTATTGCATGGTGGTCAACCACAAAAAGTACTTGAAGTAGGTACAGGCTCAGGTTACCAGGCGGCAATTTTGTCCCACCTGGTTCCCACCGTTTTCACTGTTGAACGTATTGACGAGTTGCTGAAGTTTGCCCGCCGGCGCTTTCATGCCCTGCGTCTGAATAATATTTATGTCCGATACGCGGACGGTCATCTTGGCTGGCCCAGCCAGGCGCCCTTCGATGGCATTATGGTAACTGCAGTGGCACAGTCTGTTCCGCCCGAACTGCTGGATCAACTGGGTGTCGGTGGTTCGTTGGTGATACCAGTCGAAAGAAATGGCCAACAACGGTTGATTGCTGTGCGACGCACCGAGGATGACTTTGAAGAAACCGATCTCGGTGGAGTCGTGTTTGTACCATTGCTCAGCGGTCTGGCCTAGGGCATACAAGGGGTAGGACAGATATGTTTCTTCGTTTATATGATTGGGTCATTGATTTATCTGCCCATCGCAGGGCTCCGGCATTCCTGTCGGTGTTGAGCTTTACTGAATCCAGTTTTTTTCCAATTCCGCCGGATGTCATGCTTATCCCCATGTGTCTGGCAAGGCCCGGGAAAGGCTGGCTATATGCCGCCCTGTGCACATTGTTTTCGGTGCTCGGCGGTATGGCAGGATACCTGATCGGTAAACTGGCATTTGGCTGGATCGAACCATGGTTGATGACATCCCATTACGCCGATACCTTTACCAGTGCCGTTAGTGCTTTTGAGACCTGGGGCTTCTGGTACATTCTGCTGGCGGGTTTTACACCGATTCCTTACAAAATATTCACTATCAGTGCGGGCGTTGTCGGTATGCCATTCCTGGCGTTTATCGGTGGTTCGGTCGTTGGAAGGGGTGGGCGCTTTTTTCTTGTGGCAGCACTCATCAGGCTTGGTGGTGAGAAACTGGCATCCCGGATGCGCAAATATATTGATTTGATTGGTTGGATAATGATCGCATTGGCAGTAGTTGTGTTTGCAGTTTTGAAATTGAACGGTACATGATCATGAGAGAACTCATTGGTGTAGCCGGCATCGGTCATTCGCTGATACGAACTTTGCTGATCATCCTGTATTTCACCCTGTTAGCAGGCTGTGGTTACCATCCTCCTGCGCCGATCGATGAACAATCCAATGCCATGGTGAAACGCCAGTTGAATTCAGATGGCACTTACTACGTCCGCTCGGGGGATACGCTTTACGCCATCGCTTTTGGCTATGGTCTGGATCCAATGAACATTGCGAAATGGAATGATATTTCCAGTCCCTATGTCATTTATCCAGGTCAGAGATTGCGACTTTCAGCACCGGCAGGCCGTTACGGTGGTAGTGACAGGTCATCCGATGTCATGATTTCTACCGTAAAAACACCTGGGCAGGCAACGACCAGAACGGTCAGTAGTCCGCCCAAATCTTCATCGGTTGAATCAACGCCGGCTAAATCGGAACCGGTAAAAGGCGTCAGCAAAACAACCAAAACGGTCTCGCCCGCAAGCAAATCCGTAGATCCCAAAAGCTGGAATTGGCCCACCAAAGGACCTGTGCTCAGAGGCTATGTGGCGGGTGATCCGGCGCGCAATGGACTTGATATTGCCGGTCAGGAAGGCCAGGCCATCAAGGCTTCATCCGGCGGCCTGGTTGTCTATAGCGGTAACGGTCTGATCGGCTATGGCGAGTTGATCATCATCAAACACAGTGAGAAGATGCTCAGTGCCTATGCCCACAATAAAGTCCGTCTGGTGAATGAAGGCGAGCAGGTGTCGTCCGGTCAGAAAATTGCTGAAATGGGTAGAAATACCAGTGATGAGCAGCTGTTACATTTTGAAATCCGCTCCAAGGGCAAGCCTGTCAACCCGTTGATTTATCTTCCCAAAAAATAAATCACCAACATTTATCGCCGTGATCCGTAATTGGATTGATAGTGGATGACAATGATCACGTTTTGTGACATTTGCCAAGTATTGTGATAGCTTAATTGGACGATTCTGCCGGAATTGACTGAATGTCTCGAGGCACAGGGCATGATGTTGGCAGATAGACCTGACGTTTTGTGATTCATAGATATACGGCCAGGGGGGTGGATGGGAAAAGAAAACAAGAATAAAGTCGACGTGGAAAGTTTGAAAGGCAAGTCAGCAAAGACGGGCCTCAAATTCGATCAGCCTGGAAATGCCAACGCCAGGCGCAATAGAGTCCACCATGGTGACGTCACCCGAATCTATCTCAGTGAGATCGGACGTGCCAATCTCCTGACTGCGGATGAGGAAAAGTCCCTGTCGCGTGCAGCGCGCGAGGGTTGCATGGCCAGTCGTCAGCGTATGATTGAATGCAATCTTCGCCTGGTCGTGAAGGTGGCCCGTGCTTATATCAATCGTGGTTTACCTTTACTTGATCTGATCGAGGAGGGAAACCTGGGTTTGATACGTGCAGTTGAAAAATTCGATCCTGAAAGAGGTTTCCGCTTTTCCACTTATGCAACCTGGTGGATCCGGCAATCGGTAGAGCGTTCCATCATGAATCAGTGCCGTACGGTGCGCTTGCCGATTCACGTGATTCGCGAATTGACCAAATATCTGAAAACCACACGTGAACTTGAACAAAAATTGGGTCGCCGTCCCGGCATAGAGGAAGTGGCAACCCGGTTGGATAAGCCAAGCAAGGCCGTACATTCACTGTTCGAATACAATGAACCGACAACATCGACTGAAAACAAACTGGGTGGTGGAACCGTATCAGTTCTGGATTCAATTGCCGATGAACAGAATCAGACACCGGAAAACGAGTACGCCGAAAAAGCAGCAAGTGAATTGTTGATTCACTGGCTGGATTTACTACCCAAGCAGCAACGCATTGTTGTGGAACATCGTTTTGGTCTTCATGGCAAAGGGCGTCGTACGCTGGAAGAGGTCGGACAGTTGCTTGGTGTTACACGCGAGAGGGTAAGGCAGGTACAGTTGGCAGCATTGGTGCGTTTGCGGGAAATTTCCCGTCGTGAAGGTGTGATTGAAACACCGTTTATGGAATAAGGGGCAACAACCCCGCAACCACATGACGTCCTTCAGCAGCCAGCACATTGAACGTACGGCAGGCGGCATCCGTTGTCATCACTTCGAAGCCAAAATTCCGGCGAATGAAATGTGCCTGGGTTGCAGGTGGCAAAAATAATTGCTTTCTACCTGTTCCTATCAAAATTACCTCTGGTTGCAAATCAAAAATCGCCTGCAGGCTTGATTCATTAATATCATCAATTGAGGCCACACCCCATCCTGTAATAATTTGCTTACCGGACAGGATGAAAGGTTTGTCATAAAAATCCTTGTCCACGCAAATACCTTTTTCACTGACCGAACGTATGAAAAACTGGTTTTGTGGTACTTCCAGGTTGAATTCCACAATATTTATCCTGTATTGATAACCGGTTTTTCCGGATGCTTCCTGTAAAAGCTTGCGACCTGGCCGATACTATGAATTAATTCGGCATTACATTGCTCTGCTATGCTCAGCGCCCACGCTTTGCGTACGTCACGGTCACCTCGAAGTTTGATTTTGATAAGCTCATGATCATTCAAAGCACGTTCAATTTCGGCGATAACAGTCTCAGAAAGACCCTTATCCGCGACAATCACCACGGGTTTGAGGTGGTGGGCTTGACCCCGCAGATTTTTTTTCTGCGCTGTTTTTAGTGGCATCTGGTTGTTCCTGATGTGGCAAACTATTATTTTAACACCCTGTGAAGAAGGGAGTTAGAGTAAAATCAGGCGTTGAAAATCATTTCCAGCGCCCGGATTTTTACCCCGTTCCCGTATTTCTCTATCACAGCAACAGGAAAAAGACTGATGGCGAAGAGTAAAAGCAGCCGCCGTTGGCTGGCCGAACATTTTGACGACCAGTACGTAAAGATGTCCCAGCAACAGGGCTTTCGTTCCAGGGCGGCATTCAAGTTGATTGAACTGGATGAGAAATATCGTTTAATCAGGAAAGGTATGCGGGTTGTCGATCTTGGCTCGGCGCCCGGTAGCTGGACCCAGGTCGTGCAGCGGATACTGGGTGAAAGCGGGCAGATCATCGCTTTGGATATCCTGCCAATGGATCCATTGCCCGGTGTGAACTTTATTGAGGGGGATTTTACCGAGGGTGAACCATTGGCACTGTTGGAAGAAGCACTGGATGGTCAGAATGCTGATCTTGTGTTGTCGGACATGGCCCCCAATATGAGTGGAATGGGTGCGGTTGACCAACCGCGTGCAATGTACCTTGCGGAGTTGGCGCTGGATTTTGCTTCAAAGCGGTTGGAGCCTGGTGGAAGTTTTGTTGTCAAAGTATTTCATGGTGAAGGTTTTGACGATTTTGTGAAGGAAACCAGGACTCTCTTTGAAAAGGTCCAGATACGTAAACCTTCGGCTTCACGGCCACGTAGTCGTGAAGTTTATATACTGGGGCACCGACGCAAGCTACAATAAAAAGCTTATGTCAGTGTCGTATGCGGATTGCTGCTTGTTTTTTGATTGAGGATAAACGATTGAATGATATGTTAAAAAATGTGATTACCTGGGGCATTATCCTGTTGGTATTAATGTCTATTTTTAATCACTACAGTAGTGTCGGTGAAACACCCGATGAACTCACTTATTCCGATTTCCTCAACAATGTGCGTAATGGCACCATTGCTGAAGTTACGATTAGCAGCAGTCCAGAAGGTAATACGATCCAGGGACGTGATGTCAATGGCAAAGATTTTCACACCTTCGGAATGCCTGACCCACGCCTGGTTGATGACCTTGTAGAGAACAAAGTTGAGATTTCCGCTGAGCCGCCTGAACAGCGGTCAGTGATCCTTGATCTGTTGATCAACATCATCCCTGTATTGCTACTGGTCGGCCTGTGGGTGTACTTCATGCGCCAGATGCAGGGCGGTGGCGGTGGTCGCGGGGCCATGTCATTTGGTAAAAGCAAGGCAAAATTGCAGGGCGAAGATCAGATAAAAGTGACTTTTGCCGATGTTGCCGGTGTGGAAGAGGCCAAAGAAGAAGTTGAGGAGTTGGTGGAGTTTCTGCGTAATCCGGGCAAATTTCAGAAACTGGGCGGTCACATTCCGCGTGGTATATTAATGCTGGGTTCGCCGGGCACCGGTAAGACCCTGCTGGCGCGAGCCATAGCAGGTGAAGCTAAAGTACCGTTCTTTTCAATTTCCGGCTCTGATTTCGTTGAGATGTTTGTTGGTGTAGGCGCATCCCGTGTAAGGGATATGTTTGATCAGGCCAAGAAGCATGCACCCTGTATTATCTTTATTGATGAAATTGATGCAGTCGGGCGTCATCGTGGCGCTGGTCTTGGTGGTGGACATGATGAGCGTGAACAGACATTGAACCAGTTGCTGGTCGAAATGGATGGCTTTGAGGGTGGCGAAGGTGTCATTGTCATTGCCGCGACCAACCGTCCTGATGTTTTGGATCCGGCACTGCTGAGACCTGGACGTTTTGACCGTCAAGTGGTCGTTCCATTGCCGGATATTCGTGGAAGGGAAGGTATTCTCAAGGTACATATGCGTAAAGTACCCTTGGGTGACGACGTTAAACCACGTTTGATCGCCCGTGGCACACCTGGCTTTTCGGGTGCTGATCTCGCCAACCTGGTCAATGAAGCGGCGTTGTTTGCAGCAAGAGAAGCAGCTAAAACTGTTTCCATGGATCATTTTGAGCGAGCCAAGGACAAGATTATGATGGGTGCTGAGCGGCGCTCAATGGTCATGTCGGAGAAAGAGAAAAAGCTCACGGCCTATCACGAAGCAGGTCATGCCGTTGTTGGTCGCCTGGTGCCGGAGCATGATCCTGTTTACAAGGTGACCATTATTCCGCGTGGTCGTGCCCTGGGTGTCACTATGTTCCTGCCTGAGCAGGATAAATACAGCATTTCACGTAAACAACTGGATAGCCAGATGGCCAGCCTGTTTGGCGGGCGGGTAGCCGAGGAACTGGTTTTTGGCATTGAGAATGTCACTACCGGAGCCTCAAATGATATTGAACGCGCCACTCAGATCGCCAGGAACATTGTAACCCGCTGGGGCTTGTCAGAAGCCCTGGGTCCACTGACGTATGCTGAAGCTGATGAAGAAGTCTTTCTTGGTCGATCGGTGACACAACATAAACACGTTTCCGATGAGACTTCGCGTAAAATTGATATTGAGATTCGCGCGATTGTTGATGCAGCCCATAACGTTGCAACAGAGTTGGTTATGGCCAACCGTGATAAACTTGAATTGATGACCGATGCGTTGATGAAGTACGAAACCATCGACACCAGTCAAATTGATCAGATCATGGAAGGCAAAATACCGGACCCGCCAAAGGGCTGGGATGATTCAAGTTCTAATGGCAAGAAAAAAGACGAAGGTGATTCTGCCGGTGATTCTCCAACAGATTCGGCTGACGATCCTTCTGTTGCTGATACGGCTGAACAGCACTAAAGAAGTTCGTGCTATGCATATTCAGGCTACACAAACAGCGCTGCTACAGCGCTGTTTTTTTTGACCGCAGAAAACTTAAGGTGTCTACTCTTGGTGAAGCAGGACATTTTGAATCACAATCTACTTCGCTCAGAATAAAACCAGAGGCTCCTTAACGCAAAGAAATCAGGGTAATGAACTCAAATATTCATGAATTAAATTGCGCGGGGCGGATTGTCAGGCTCGATCGAACCAGGATTATGGGCATTCTAAATGTCACCCCGGATTCATTTTCTGATGGTGGTCAATGGTCAGAAGAGTCCAAGGCTATCCAGCATGCCTTGCTTATGCAGGAAGCGGGTGCAGATTTCATCGATGTCGGTGGCGAGTCAACCCGGCCAGGTGCCCAGGCCATACCGTTGCAGCAGGAGCTTGACCGTGTCATCCCGGTTGTCGAGGCGATTGTTCCACAACTCTCAGTGCCTGTTTCCATTGATACCAGCAAGCCTGAAGTCATGCGCGAGGCGGTAGCTGCGGGTGCAGGTATGATCAATGATGTTTGTGCACTGCGTCAGGAAGGCGCTATCCAGGCTGCGGCAGACCTGGGCGTGCCAGTATGCCTGATGCATATGTCGGGGGAGCCACGTGTGATGCAGCAGAACCCTGTTTATGACGACGTCTTTGCCGAAGTCCAGGCTTTTCTGCTGAAGCGGGCGAAGCAATGTGAGAACACTGGAATTGCGACAGATAATATTGTGCTGGATCCCGGGTTTGGCTTTGGTAAAACCTTGCAACACAATATCGAACTCTTTAAAAAACTGCCGAAATTCGCCCGGGGTGCCTATCCATTGTTGGTAGGCGTATCGCGCAAGGCCATGATTGGTCAGTTGACCGGCAAGGATATGCCCGACAGGGTATCGGGCTCCATCGCTGCGGCAGTTCTTGCCGCACAAATGGGTGCCAGTATTGTCAGGGTTCATGATGTTGCCCAAACCAGTGACGCACTTAAAGTCGCAACTGCACTCTCAGGGGGGAAGGCGTAAAATGACCGCTATGAAAAACAAATATTTTGGAACAGACGGAATACGTGGCCGTGTAGGTGATACACCTGTAACCGCAGATTTCATGTTACGCCTTGGACGTGCAGCGGGGAAAGTACTGGCTGATGGAGACTCGCGCTCGGTTGTTATTGGTAAGGACACACGGATTTCAGGCTATATGTTTGAATCTGCGCTGGAAGCCGGCCTTGCTGCTGCCGGTGCCAATGTGGCACTGCTGGGACCGATGCCAACGCCTGCGGTAGCCTATTTGACGAGAACCTTGCATGCCTGCGCTGGTATAGTCATTAGTGCCTCACACAATCCGTTTTACGATAATGGCATTAAGTTCTTCTCCGCCGATGGTGAAAAATTGCCGGATGAGGTTGAGCAGGCCATTGAAGCTGAACTGGCGCAACCATTTTCCACCGTTTCTTCTGAGAAAATGGGCAAAGCGGTCCGCATTGATGACGCTGCAGGGCGTTATATTGAGTTTTGCAAAGGCACCATACCTTTTGAAATCATGTTTCGTAGCTTAAAAATTGTTGTCGACTGTGCCAACGGCGCAACCTATCGGGTAGCCCCCGCTGTTTTTGAAGAACTGGGAGCAGAGGTGATTACCGTCGGTGCGGAACCTGATGGTTTAAACATCAATGAAAATTGTGGTTCTACCTATCCGGAATTCCTCAGTCGTGCCGTGCTTGAACATGGCGCCGACGTGGGTATCGCCTTGGATGGTGATGGCGATCGGGTGGTCATGGTGG
>RCND010000513.1_pt1 | contig 21973 bp, 15 predicted proteins | sample 2041351 | NCBI WGS metagenome assembly RCND01 (sample SAMN09708230, study PRJNA481090) | Marine sediment metagenome, whole genome shotgun sequencing project. | biome: marine sediment; feature: ocean; material: sediment; isolation source: Sewage treatment plant 12B marine sediment (STP12B) ... | reverse complement strand
TCATCTGAAAAAGCAGGTGGAAGGCGCTGAAATTCATTATCTTACCAAATCGGCCTATAAATCTCTGTTGGAGGCAAATCCTTACATTGACCGGATCCATACCTTCGACGGTGACATAAATTCCTGTATTGCTCTGCTCAGAAATGAAGAGATCGATTATGTGATTGATCTTCATCACAATCTCCGCTCGGCCCGTGTCAAATATGGATTGAAACGCGTCGCTTTTTCAGTCCATAAACTTAACTGGCTCAAATGGCTTTATGTAAGCTTCAAAATAAACCGCTTACCCGACCGGCATATGGTCGACCGCAATCTCGACACCATCCGTACCTTTATCGAAGAGCAGGATGATGGAGGGCTTGATTATTTCATTCCGGAAAAGGATGAAGTCGATATCCATTTACTACCAGAACCATTCAGAAAGGGCTATGTGGGTCTCTCTATTGGAGCACAACATGAAACTAAAAAATTGCCTCTTGAATCTCTGGTCAAGCTGTGTCAAAAACTAACCCACCCTGTGATAATTCTGGGAGGACCTGAGGATCGGGAGCGTGGTGAACTCATTGTTTCATCCCTTCCGGGGAAGCAGATCCTAAACGGCTGTGGTGCCTACAGCATTCATCAATCAGCTTCGCTGGTCAGACAGGCCAAAGTGCTCTTGACTAATGATACAGGTTTAATGCACATCGGCGCAGCCTTTCAGCGTAAGATCATATCCATTTGGGGCAATACGGTGCCCAGCTTTGGTATGTACCCTTTCAGGCCCCATCCTGCTTCCATTCAGTTCGAAGTAAAGACCCTCTCCTGTCGGCCCTGCTCAAAGATCGGGTATCAAAAATGCCCAAAGAGCCACTTCAAATGCATGCTGGAACAGGATCTGGATGGAATGGTCTCAGCATGCAGGCAGCTCTGGGAGACTCCCTGACTCTGGCCTATTGGGCTACAAAGGAATAGGTGATTACCGCCCTGTGTTTTGCAGGTGCACTAAGTTCTGTCCTGAATTTTGATGATTGTGCAGCTGAAAGAGCCGCCTTGGCAAAACAGACCCTGTCCGAGCCTATAATAGGTTCCAGCACCCGGGCCTCTCTTACACGACCATCAGGAGCCACGGCTACCTCAACCTTTACAACCCCGGATCCCTGGCAACGGTAAACAGGAACGGTGAGCTCCACCTTCCCTCTGTTAATAGGCGCCTCCAGGAATTCAAAGGTAATTGTGGTAGGACCTGCATATACAGCACTCTCCTCGTCTTCTTCTGCAGAGGGCGGAACATAATCGGCCGATGCAAGTATTGCCTGCAACTCCTCAAGCTTATCACGATCCTCCTCATCCCTGGCCTCTTCTATCTGGTCCAGAAGATCTTTTACATAATCACTGGTGGAAATATCTTCATTGAGCTTTTCTTCCGCATTCAGGTTTACAGCCCTGTTGCTGGAGAGTTCACGCTGGCGCATAATCTCTTCAAGCCACTCTGCCGGAACTTCCACCTCCTCCTCGGCAAGCAGCTGCTCAATGGTCTTCTCCTCATATTCAAGCTCAATTCCCAGTTCACGGTCATTCTTCAAGCCTTCCACCTTTACAAAAATAAAGATGATCAGGACTACCAAATGAAAGATGAGGGTATAGAGCAGAGCCACCTTGTTCTCTTTGAAGAACTTTTTAAACCCCGACCAACCATATTGAAATATGTCGTCCATGCGCTGCAAAATTAAGATGTTAATACAACATCTCCATTATCTATGGGATATTTCCTCGGGGAACTAATCAACATCTATGGAGAAGATGGCCTCAAAGCCCACATTGCCGGTTTCGGGCTCATAGCTAATTCTTCCTCCTACTGAAAGGGGAAATGTAATCCTGAAAATATTCATATCTGCCACCAGATCGGCTCCACATGTCATATATGTTCTGTCTTCGTAATGAGCGTCCGGCTCACGGATAATAACATTGGTCCCCACCAGGTAATCGGTCCACAATGCACCCCTGATTCTTTTCAGGTAAAGGAGCGATCCAAGTTCAAGATCGGGGTAGAGTATGGGAAAAACATAATCAGCGCTGTACTTGGTGAGTATTTCTCCATAGATTGACTGCTGCAACCCCCTGGGCTGTGACATAAGGTTGATAAATGCCGGGTGAGACATATCCAGGGGAAATTGTTGCTGATAGGTGGCAGCCAACCTGATGGTCTGATGTTTCAATGGTCCGGGAAGATAGGTGATGATCCCCCCTATGGCCACAGAGCCATATACCTGGCTGAAGGGAGCATGATAGTAACCCCCATTTGCTGTGATCCCAACTCGCGGAAGAATCTCTTTCAATCCCTTCCTCAGGTAGGAGGTGGCATAGAGCTTATAATAAAGATAGTGCGCCCCTTGCTGGTAATCCCCCTGGCTCTCGTTATACTGAATATCGCGCCGATAAGAATAATCTATTCCCGGTTGAATCAGGGACAGGAATTTCCCTGTATTGATCCGAAAGGGCACATAGCTTTGGGCGGTAAAACCAAGCGCCTGGGGAAGACTTATCACCGAATCACCATCTGCAAGCAGTAAGACATTGGGCTCCCCGCCATAATCAAAGTAGAGATTAAGTACCGGGTACCTCCCATTTAACTTGATTCCGGAGTGGAACATATGATAACCGTCTTTATACTCATAGCCAAGCTGACTCACCGCTGTGCTAAGCTTGTTCTGGGAAATAAGTGAAACCCCAAGACTTACGGGCAATTGTTCCGGATCCAGTGTAAGCTCCGGATTCAGGTAATCAAAATAGAAGGGCAACCAGGAGTGGAAATTAAAAAGGTGCAGGGCCTTACGATACCTTTTAGTATCAAACTCAAGGGAATCTTCGCTGTTTGGAAGTTGATCGATCAGAACCTCCTCCGGAGTCTGCTTATAATCGATTTGCTCCCGGTGATCCCGAACCTCCTCTATGGATTTCCATAGCCCCTCTTCCAGGTCGAGGGTGCTTGCTCCATATCCATTGGAGGTGTAGTTGGAGTAGAATAGCTTTGAACCATCAGCACTAAGCTGGGGATGAAAAGCCCCAAACCGGGAGGAGGTAAGCTGAAATGTCTGCTCCGTATCCATCTGATAGCAGTAGATGTTGTCAATACCTGAAAAGGTCCCGCTAAAATAGATTTGTTCCCCATAAACAACAGGATAGGAAATATCATCCCTCCCTGCATCAAATAAGCTGGTCCAGCTATGCGACTGCAGCGAGTAGCTGTAAAGCGATTTTCCCGAATCCACCGAAACCAGGACGACAAGAGCAGAGTCCTGATCCATCCAGCATGGTTGTTGCAAAAAGCGGTTTCCGGGAGAGGGAATCACCTTTTCAATGCTGCCGTCCATACGAAGTATTGTCAGGTTAAATTGTTGCTTCTCTGTCTGTTCTACCGTCACAATCCGTGTGCCATCGCCAGAAATAGCAGGAGAGAAATACCTGGTCTTTTTTCCCAGACTGCTGAGTTCACCAGTGGACAGATCATAAGATCTGATTACGGAATAGTTCCTGTTGCTCCAACGGGTATCGGGAACAAATTCGTCCCAGACAATCTTGCTTCCTGAGTAAGAGACCCTCCCTGAATTCAAGAAACCCGGACGAAAAAGTCGTTTCTCCTGTCCGGGACCTTCAAAAAGTACAAACTCAGGAATCTGATCCATACCGGTTTTTAAAGTCAGCATGCCTGATTCTGAAACTGCATGTGGAAAGGTGTAAGAGGTATAGTGACCCTTGCGCTCCGCATCCCAGATGGTCAGAGGAGTAAATTGACGTTCTTTAGCGGTGGACTGCCAGTGGTCCCGATAAGAGTTCAGTGCCTCCTGGTAAAACTGCTTTTTGGACCTGAATCCATATTGTTTCATGCTAAACCAGGTGGGGTTAAGCAAAAAGGGCTTCCTGGCGGCATACTGCTGAAAATCTATCCAGAATTTATCCCCATAACTTCGTCTCCCGTGTCTGACCATCAGGTAGCCCAATTGATAGTGATTGGGTATATAATCCTTGTAGGAACCCATTGTGGCCTTGGAAAAGCTCCAGAGCCTGTCAGTCTCCAGTAAGGTCGCCTTTATACCCATCTCAAAGGAAGGCTGCCTTCCTCTTCCTGTGGCAGATAGTCGGGTCTCAGAATCCACCGCGTCTCCCTCCAGGTACCAGTATGGCAGGAATACAGCCATGGCTCCCACAGCCTGTTCTCCTGCGAGATAGGAGAGTCCTTTTGTAAAGCCCTGGTCCAGTTTGTCGATCTGAACCGCATGCCTCCCTTCATGAAGGGCCAATTGGGTTAGCCAGTCCTGGTAATAGCCGTTGGGATCAGGATTGGTAAAAATCTCCAGACGCTTGGGGGCCCAGGCAAAAACCCCGTTTGAAAAGCTGGATTCATTGTGGATCACCACCGGCATATGGCTATGGGAATGATCCAGGTCCTTCCCCAGATAAGGATAATAATGTTCAAGTTTCCTTGCGAAAGCCTGTGCCAGGCTATCCACTCCAGCCGGGTGGATCACAGTATAGTGAGGTGATCGGAACTGATACCACTTCAGAGTTCCGGCGTCCTGACCGTACTCATAAAATTGGGCTTTCGTTCCGGCCGAAATAAACAAAAGCAGAATGAAAATCATTCTGCCTTTGCTGCACAATTTATATAATGAAAGGTTAGTTCTCTTCAAATTTCACTTTATATCCGCTGTTTCGAAGATAGATATAGGCACGTTTACGTACATCCCCTTTTAATACAATGTCGTACATTTTTGAGGAGCCGCAGGTGTGACATACCCCTTGAAGTTCTTTCTCAACCTTTATCAGATCGATGCGACGGCCCACAAAACCAGTAATATAAGTAATGGTGGCACCATCCATCTTTCGCTTGTCAAGTCCTACCAGCAGGGTTTGTTTCTCAGGAGGTAATGTGGCAGGTTCCGTGATATTAGCATGTTCAAATTCAAATTCGGGATAGTCCGTGTAGAGGGGGTGATCCAGATCGTTCATTCCTTTCAAAGTCATGTACTTTGGATTTAGTGAACCACAAATATATATTTCCATTTAATACTTGTCAACATTTTCAAAAATTTTGTTTTTTGGTAGCGGTGCTGAAAAAAGCGTTAAATTCGTGCCAGCCAAAACAATATAGCAATCTAAACTCCTTATGCAGTTTAAAAAAATAAATCTTCTTCTGGGCTGGATCAGTTTCGCCATTGCCCTGTTTGTCTATTTGCTAACCCTCGAACCCACGGTCAGTCTGTGGGATTGTGGTGAGTTTATAGCCAGTGCCTATAAACTACAGGTAGGCCATCCACCGGGAGCTCCATTATTCATGATCCTTGGAAGGGTCTTCTCACTTTTTACCTCCGATACCGGAAAGGTGGCCATGATGATCAATGCTGTTTCGGCCTTCGCCTCTGCTTTTACCATTCTCTTCCTCTTCTGGACCATCTCCCACCTGCTGAAGAAGGTATATTTTAATGCATCCAGCAAAGCATCCACTGCAAATATGATTATTGTGCTCGGGGGCTCTTTTGTGGGGGCCATGGCTTACACCTTCTCTGACACTTTCTGGTTCTCAGCTGTTGAAGGGGAGGTATATGCTACATCTTCGCTCTTTACAGCCCTGGTTTTCTGGGCCATTCTCAAGTGGGAGAATGTGGCTGATGAGCGGGGCGCCAATCGCTGGCTGATTCTCATTGCTTACCTGATAGGCCTCTCCATTGGCGTGCACCTACTGAACCTCCTGGCCATACCTGCCATTGTTCTGGTCTACTATTTTAAAAAATCACCCAAAGTGACCCGCAAGGGGATTCTAAAAGCACTGGGAGTATCTGTGGTGATCCTCCTTCTGATTATGTATGGGATTATCCCCGGAATTGTTAAAGTGGCTACGGTGGTAGAGAAGTTCTTTACCAATACCGTTGGATTGCATTACAATGTGGGGGTTGTCATTTACGTATTCCTCCTGCTGGGAGCACTGATCTTCGGGATCTACAGAACTCAGTTCAAGAAAAAGAATGTGCTTTGGAATACGGTGCTTCTGGCCATTACGGTGATTATAATCGGATACTCTTCCTATGCCTTGATCGTCATTCGCTCCCTGGCGGGACCACCTATGAATGAAAACCGTCCAGAGAATGTCTTTGCCCTTCTCTCCTACCTGAACCGGGAACAGTATGGTGACCGCCCCCTAATTCTCGGTCACCAATACAATGCAGAAGTAGAGGACCTGGTCTATAAGAAACCAGTATATGTCCTCAACAAAGAGGAGAACAAATACGAAATTGCCTACCGCAAGCCCGAGGTGGTGATGAGTGGCAGCAAGGTACTGCTTCCCCGCATGTACAGTCGTAACGGCACGCACAGGCAGACCTACCAGGAGTTCGGGACCATAAAAAATCCAGCAAATCCCTCTACCATAGACAATCTGGAGTTCTTGTTCCGATACCAGATCGGCCATATGTATCTGCGTTATTTCATGTGGAACTTTACCGGAAGACAAAATGATATCCAGGGACATGGAAACGTACTGAACGGAAACTGGATCAGTGGGATCTCCTTCCTCGATTCGGCCAGGATCGGACCACAGAAGAACCTGCCCGAACATATGAAAAATCACCCAGCCAGAAATACTTATTTTTTCCTGCCCCTCTTATTGGGACTGGTGGGTCTGTTTTTCCAACTGGATAAGCGTCCACGCGATTTTCTGGTTGTCCTTGGGCTCTTTATCCTGACTGGAGTGGCCATTGTCATTTACCTCAATCAGACTCCCTACCAGCCCCGCGAACGTGACTATGCCTTTGCAGGGTCCTTTTATGCTTTTGCCATTTGGATCGGAATGGGTGTGGCGGGGCTAAGCCAGGTGCTGCAATCTAAATTGGGCGACAAGCTCTCTGCCATCCTGGCAACGGCAATCAGCCTGCTGGCGGTCCCCTTGCTAATGGCCACACAGAACTGGGACGACCATGATCGTTCCGGCCGGTATACCGCTCGGGATATTGCTAAAAACTACCTGAATTCGTGTAAAAGCAATGCTGTTCTCTTTACTGTTGGTGATAATGACACCTTCCCGCTCTGGTATGTCCAGGATGTAGAGGGCGTCAGGGAAGATGTCCGCATTGTTAACATGATGCTGTTTAATATGGACTGGAATATCGATCAGGCAAGGTGGAAAAATTATAAATCGGAGCCCTTACCCTTTACCATCCCCCAGGAAAAATATGAAGCCATTCCGGGAAACAGCATTTTTGTCAGAGAGCACAAACAAAGGGCCACCACAGATTATATGCTCAACTTCATGAAGAGCGATAATCCCGATACCAAGGTAAGGCTGCGAAGCGGAGAACAGGTCAACTTCATTCCCACCCATCAACTGATTCTTCAGGTTGATTCGGCCACAGTGGTATCTAATGGTACCATAGCCCCGGAAGATGGGCACAGGATTGAAAAGCAAATCCCCATTCTGCTCGAACCCAATGGCCAGATACTGAAGAACAATCTCGCGCAAATGGATATAATAAGTTCCAACAAATGGAAGCGTCCCATATACTATACATCAGGTGGATTTGACGGATCGCTTGGTCTGGAAGAATTTTACCAGAATGAGGGGCTGGCTTACCGGCTGGTACCTCTAAAGACTCCTTATGAAAGCATCCTGGAGATGGGCGATATCGATACCGACACCCTGTATAAACGGCTCATGATCCAGTTTGAGTGGGGAAGGATGAATGCCGAAGATGTACACCTGGACTATTATACCATTCGTACCATGTCAGTGATTCGTTTTCGAAGCCTTTATACCCGCCTGGCCATTCTCTTGTTGCAGGAAGGAGATAAGAAACGTGCCATAGAGGTCCTGGACCGCTGCATGGAGTTGGCCCCCTCCCGTGTACTTCCCTATGATCAATTTGTAACAGGGATTACACTTCCTAACGGGGATGGAGGAGTCATCCACCACGAAGGGCTTATTGAAGCCTATTACCTTTGTGGTGAGACAGAGAAAGCCAATGATATTCTTTCAGAACACTACCATAATCTGAGTGATGAGGTAGTTTATTTCAATGCCATGAAAGCACAGCACAGATCGTCCATACAGCGGGAAATCAATGAAGCCATGTTCCAATTGCAGGAATTAAAAATCCTTCTCCAGAATTATCAACAGGAGGATTTATTGATGGAACTTGGAATTAGCGATTTCGGTTCATAAGAAAAGAAGCGAAGTTGTATAGTTCTACCTTTCGCTCATCTGGTCTGTTCAGGTTCTCCAGGTTGCCAAGTGCCTGCTGATAGTAGCTCCGTATTCTATTCTCAGTAAGTTCTTTAACGCCCAGGGCATCAAAGATAGCGGTGACTGCTCCAATCTTCTCTTTCGGGTCCTTATCTTTCTCATTGAGCCATCCCAGGAGCTCCTCTTTTTGAATTTCCGAAGCTGCTTCCAGGCCTTGAATCACCAGGAAGGTCTTCTTATTGTCCACTATATCTGTTCCCCGGTTTTTTCCCATCACCTCCGGATCGCCATAGGTGTCGAGCAGGTCATCCTGTAACTGGAAGGCAATACCGAGATTTCGGCCAAATTCATAAAGGTCTTCAGCATCTCTCTGGGAAGAACCGCCCAGTATAGCACCTATTTTCAGGCTGCATGCAATCAGGACAGCCGTTTTCAACTCAATCATGGTCAGATACTCTTCTTCCGAAACAGAGATCAGCTCCTCGAAATTCATATCCATCTGTTGCCCCTCACACACCTGCATGGCCGTTTTCGTGAACACATCCTGGACCACATTCAGTACCGCAGCCGGGGCCTGGTTCATCAATCGACTGGCCAGAATGGACATGACATCGCCCGAAAGAATGGCCACATTCTCATTGTACTTTACATGCACCGTCGGGCTGCCCCTGCGACGCTCGGAACGGTCCATGATATCATCGTGCAACAGGGTGAAATTATGAAAGACCTCGATAGCTACTGCCGGAATAAGTGCAGAGGCTACCTCCCCGTTAAACAGATCACAGGCCAGGACCACCAGGGCAGGTCTGATTCGCTTCCCTCCCAGAGAAAGGATATACCTTACAGGCTCGTACAACTCGGGTGGGGTATCAGGAATATTTAGGGTCTGAATATGTTTCTCAACCAGGTTCTGTGCTTCAAGGAGTGTATACATAGTGCAGACAAGTTAACGATTTTCACCTAAGCATGGCACGGTGATTGTACAATATGTTTTAAAATAGATTCATTAACTTTGACCGATTTTTAAAGATGCATTTGATGAGATTTCGAAAGGTTTTTTTATCCTTACTTTCAGTGATGCTTCTCTTTTCATCCTCCATGTGGGCACAGGGATACCGCATTGAGGTTGAACTAAAGGGACTCTCAAAGGACACACTCATTCTCGGTGAGTATTTTACCTCACGGATGATCCCCAAAGATACCATTGTGCTGGATCAGAAGGGTCATGGGGTTTTTGAAGGGAAGGAAGCCTTTACCGGCGGACTCTACCTGGTCTATGTGGATCCTGCTCATTATTTTGACTTGCTGCTTGGAGACGATCAGAACCTGTCGATCAGTGCCGATACTACCAATCTTGTGAAAAGCGTTAGCTTCAGTGATTCGGACGACAATCGCATATTCCAGGAGTATAAATCCTTTCTTCAGAAAAAAAGAGGAGAACTTGAGAGGCTCAGCTCCAGGTACAGCAGTGCCACCAGTCCTGCAGACAGTACAGAGATCCTTAATGAACAAAAGCTGATCAATAAGGAGATGGAGGCCTACATGGACCAGATAGAAGAGGAATACCCAAAGTTGTTTGTCACAGCTTTTATCGGTGCCACCAGGGAACCTTTTCCTCCCGAAACCATGCTGACAGGAGAGCCCAGGCACGATGACTCTGTTCGCTACTTCTACTACAGAGAGCATTACTTTGACCGATTTGACCCCTTTAATGTAAGGCTTTTACATACCCCACTCTATGAGGGTAAGATAATGAACTACCTGACCAGGGCCGTACCACAACATCCCGATTCACTCATTGTGGCTGTGGATTACCTGCTTACCGGATCAAAAAAGGACACCGAACTCTACCGCTACATGCTGATTACCCTGTTTAACTACTTTGCAGAGAGTAAGTTTATTGGCATGGACGGAGTCTATTTTCATATTGCAGAATATTACTACATCCCCGATGCCACATGGAGCAGCCCGGAATTTTTGGTCAAGCTTAAGAAGAACCTGGCCGATAACAAGCCCACATTGATCGGCCAGACAGCCCCCAACATGATCCTTCGAGAGGTGCCCGATGAACACTTTGGAATGGCAGCCATGGATACTACCATCAAGAAAGATCCCCATATCGGAAGCGATATCTATTTACATGACATCGAAGCCCCCTATACCATCCTATATTTTTGGGAATCTGACTGTGGCCATTGCCAGAAAACCACTCCAGCATTACACGAAGTTTATACAAGATTAAAAGATAAGGGTGTGGAGGTCCTTAGTGTTCATGTGATCAACTCCATTGAAGGGAAGGAGAAGTGGGTTGATTTTATCAATGAAAACGAACTGTTTGGATGGATCAATTGCTGGAGTCCCTATAGCAATGATTTCAGAAAACTGTATAACCTGCAGAGCTATCCCCAGCTCTTTGTGCTTGACCGGGATAAGGTAATAGTTGCCAAACGGGTCACTCCTGAACAGGCTGAACAGATCATCAACAACCTGTATAAGATTGAATCAAAAGATAATTCATAAGCAATGGAGTTCAAAGCAATTAAACTGATTCTGGAGGATGGATCCACATTTCATGGCAAATCTTTCGGCTATGAAGGAAGCATTGCCGGAGAGGTGGTTTTTAATACAGCCATGACCGGATATCCTGAAAGCCTCACCGATCCCTCTTACAAAGGACAGGTCCTGGTACTCACCTATCCCATTGTAGGAAACTACGGGGTTCCCAAAGAGGATTCGGAAAATGACCTTTATAAGTTTTTTGAATCTGATCAGCTCCATATTTCTGCCCTTGTAATATCTGATTACTCCGCTGAATATTCACATTGGAATGCAGAGCAAAGCCTGGGCGACTGGCTTAAACAACACAAAACACCCGGTATTTTTGATGTGGACACCCGACGGATCACCAAACTGCTGCGTGAGAAAGGATCCATGCTGGGGAAGTTGGTTTTTGATGAAAAAGAGCCGGAATCATACGATCCCAACCAGGAGAATCTGGTAGCAGATGTAAGCGTAAGTGAAAAAAAGGTCTATGGTCAGGGGAAATACAAGATACTGCTGCTGGACTGCGGGGTAAAGTACAACATTATTCGCTATCTGTTGGAACGGGATACCACAGTTATCAGGGTACCCTGGGATCATGACATCAGCAAGGAAGAATACGATGGCCTGTTTATCTCCAATGGTCCGGGAGATCCCAAGCAGTGTGGAATTACCATTGATAATCTGACCCATGCCTACCAGTCGGATACCCCCATTTTTGGGATTTGCCTGGGGAACCAGTTGATGGCCCTGGCTGCAGGAGCCGATACTTATAAATTGAAATACGGACACCGCAGTCACAACCAGCCCGTGCTGGAGGTGGGAACCGACAAAGCCTATATCACCTCACAGAATCATGGTTTTGCCATCGATAACGAGACCCTGCCCAAAGGATGGGAGCCCCTCTTTATCAACCTGAATGATGATACCAACGAGGGTATGAAACATCTGACAAAACCTTTCTATTCCACCCAGTTTCATCCCGAAGCTTCGGGCGGTCCCACCGATACTGCTTATCTCTTTGATGTTTTTATAGAGAACATTAAAAAGCACAAAGGGGACCATTAATCATATCCCTGGAGGCTTTGTGATCCTAGCGGATCTGACCCGAACCATAGATAATATACTTGCTGGTGGTAAGCTCTTTAAGTCCCATGGGACCTCGGGCATGTAACTTTTGTGTGCTGATCCCTATTTCGGCACCATAGCCAAACTCAAAACCATCTGTAAACCTGGTGGAAGCATTCACATAGACTGCTGCTGCATCTACCCGATCGAGAAAGTACTGTGCATTGGTATAATTCTCGGTAATGATACTTTCCGAATGCATAGATCCATGGCGGTTAATATGATCCACTGCCTCCTCCAAAGATGTCACCACTTTTGAAGATATCACCAGATCGAGGTATTCGGTTGACCAATCCTCTTCGGTGGCCGGGATGGCTTCGGGAATCAACTCACAGGTCCATCGATCTCCACGAATCTCCACACCACCCTCAATAAGTACTTTTCCAAGGGCAGGCAGGACTTCCACAGCTACATTATCATGCACCAGAATACTTTCTGCTGCATTGCAGACCCCGGGGCGCTGGGTTTTGGCATTGTATATAATGGCTACTGCCTTCTCCAGGTCGGCTGCCTCATCCACGTAAATATGACAATTCCCCACCCCGGTTTCAATCACAGGAACCGTACTGTTCTGTACCACCGCCTGTATCAGTCCGGCTCCTCCACGAGGAATAAGTATATCCAGGTAGGTATTCAGCTTCATCATGGCAACGGCACTTTCTCGAGAGGTGTCCTGAACCAATTGCACCATATGAGCATCCAATCCGCATTCAAAAATAGCTTCATGGAAAATCTTTACGATGGCATTGTTGGAGCGGAAGGCCTCCTTGCCTCCCCGAAGCACACATACATTCCCGGTTTTAATACATAGTCCGGCCACATCGGCAGTTACATTGGGTCGCGATTCATAGATCACTCCCACCACTCCTAAGGGCACCCTTTTCTTGCCGATTAAAAGCCCATTGGGCCTCTTTTTCATCTCCTCTATATCACCAATGGGATCATCCAGTTGCACAATCTCCCGCAATCCCTCCGCAATCCCTCTGATTTTTTCATCCGTCAGGCTCAAACGCTCCATAATGGCACCTTTAAGTCCCATGTTCTCTCCCTGTTTCAAATCGGCTGCATTAGCTTCCAGTAAGTCTGGAATGGAAAGCTCCAGGCGCTCTGCCACCAGAAGTAAAATCTTGTTCTTCTGATCGGTATTCAAGTGGCCCAGTTGCCTGGAGGCCTCTTTTGCTCTTTTCCCTATTGCTATTAACTCATTCATCACTATTTTTTTTGCTATGCACTAGTTACTGAGTACTCCTACCCTGCCATCTGGGTGGCATCCGACACAAAGAATGTTCCAAGATCCTTTCCATCCAGTACATCCATAATGGTAGCAGGATCGCTTCCATTGGAAATCACCACATCCACATTGTGTTCGCGGCAGAGCTCGGCTGCTGCAATCTTGGAAACCATTCCGCCGGATCCCATTTTTGAAGATCCCTGCAGGTCCACATCTTTCAGATCCTTACTGGCCTTCATCACCTTGGGCACTTTCTGGGCCGTAAGGTGAGTGTGTGGGTCAGCCGTAAAGACTCCATCCGTATCGGTCAGGATCAGGAGCAGATCAGCATGAATCAGTGTGGCCACGGCTGCAGAAAGGGTGTCATTATCACCAAACTCAATCTCGTCGGTAATGACCGTATCATTCTCATTTACCACCGGAACAATTCCCATTTCGATGAGCTGATTCAGTGTGTTCCTGGCATTTTTCCTGCGGAGGCTGTTCTCGATCCCATCGCGGGTCAGGAGTACCTGGGCCACGGTAAGCTTGTATTCGTCGAAAAATTTCTGATACAAGCGGATCAGTCCCACCTGCCCGATGGCTGCCAGAGCCTGTTTCATCACCAGCTTATCGGGCTTTTTATCCAGGCCAATCATACCCACACCCATACCCACTGCACCCGATGATACCAGTATGACCTCCTTGCCGCTGTTACTCAGGTCGGCCAGAACCCTTACCAGCTTTTCCATCCGCTGCAGGTTGATTTTCCCATTCTCATAGGCCAGCAGACTGGTGCCGACCTTTACCACAATTTTCTTCTTGTTCTTTAAATATTTTCTGTGTGTCATGACTTTCCGAAATAGTTACGCATTCTGTTAACAAGCTCTTTGCTATTTACAAAGCGAAACCCGCCATAGGCCTTTTGAAGTTTCGCTTCGATCTCTGCCAATCCGGGATTACCAATACTTCCAATATGGGTATAAGCATGGTCCCGGCCGGGCCTGTAACGGCCCCTGTCTATTTCAGATGCCACTTCGCGGTATGCATCCCTGAAGGGAACTCCCGCCTGTACTTTCTTATTTACCTCCTCCACGGAGTAGATATATTGATAGGCATCATCATTCAGGATATCAGGCTGAACTTCCATATGCTCCACCACATACTGCATCATTTCCAGGCAACTATTCAATTCTTCCAGGGCCGGATGAAGGATTTCCTTCAACAACTGAAAATCGCGGTGGTAGCCCGAAATCAGGTTGCCTGTAACTGCCGATACTTCAGAGGCCACCATGGATAAGCGATTGCATTTCGCCCGGAGCAGCTCCAGCACATCAGGATTCTTTTTATGTGGCATGATGGAAGAACCGGTGGTCAGCTCAGGAGGAAGAGATATAAAGCGGAAGTTCTGTCCCATAAAGAGTACTGCATCCATGGCCAGGCGGGCCAGGCTGGAAGCAAGAGCTGCAATTCCGGTACCCACATACCATTCCGTCTTTCCACGGTTCATCTGGGCGTTGACCGAACTGATATGCAAGCTCTCAAAATCCAGCAGGCTAGTGGTCAGCTCTCTGTCCACCGGAAAGGAGGAGCCAAAGCCTGCAGCCGACCCCAGAGGATTCTGGTTAACCACCGCATGGATCCCCTGAAGGTAGGTCAGATCATCGGCCAGGGCTTCAGCATATGCCCCGAACCAGAGTCCAAAGGAGGAAGGCATGGCCACCTGCATATGCGTATACCCGGGCATCAGTACATCCTTATGTCTGTTTGCCTGCTTCAGTAAGACTCCTGCCAATTTAAGTGTCTTATCTGCCACCTCCCGAATTTCATCGCGCAAAAAAAGCTTAACATCGACCATGACCTGATCATTTCTCGAGCGTCCCGTGTGGATTTTTTTTCCCGCATCGCCAAGCTTCCGGGTCAGGACCATCTCCACCTGAGAATGAATATCTTCCACACCGGGCTCCAGTATCAGCTTCCCCTCTGTAGCCTCCCTGTGGAGCACATCAAGTTCAAGTAGTAGCTTTCGAGCTTCATCTTTCTCAATCAGTCCGGTTTCCGCCAGCATGATGGTGTGTGCCATGGATCCAAGCACATCGTATGGGGCAAGGTCCAGATCATATTGCGGATCTTTGCCAGTGGTAAAAGCCAGAATGCCCTGCTCGGTCGATATCTCTTTATCCCAAAGTTTCATAAGCTTCTCTTTTCTTATATCTCAATGTGTTCCAGGAAGCGGCAGTAAGCCTCAACTCCCCGCTCCAACTCACTCTTCCTTATATACTCTCCTGCCGTATGGGAACGCGAAGATTCGCCGGGACCCATTTTCACAGAAGGAAAGGGAATCAGTGCCATATCCGACAGGGTGGATGAACCAAAAGCCTTTAGCCCGGTAGCTGCGATGGCCTGCATTAAAAAGTGCTTTTCATCCAGGCCGGATGCACGTAACCTGGTGGAACGTGGGGTCAACTCTGCCCTGCAAACCGATCGGATCATCTCCAGCAATTGTTCGTTCCCGTAACAATCGTTACTTCTTACATCCACCACATAGGAGCAGATATCCGGTACTACATTGTGTCGGGTTCCTGCCGAAATCATGGTCACCTGTGCACCGGGTTCGGGGAGCCATTCTGACTGATCAGTAAAATCCAGTTCTGCGATAGCGGCCATATCCTTCATAGCTTCATATATGGCATTTAAGCCCTCCTTCCGGGCCGCATGTCCTGCCTTCCCACGCAACTCACCGTCGAGTACCATCAATCCACGCTCAGCTACCGCTGGAGCCATGCCGGTGGGCTCACCCACAATTACAGCTCCCAATTCTCCAAGCAGGGGCAGTACGGAGGAAATTCCCAGGCTTCCTGACACTTCCTCTTCAGCACTGATCAATACCATCAGATTGATGCGTCCTTCAAGTTTTTCTTTCATTTGCTCATAGGCCGCCAGCATGGTCACCACCGATGCCCCGGCATCATTACTTCCCAGTCCCACGATCTGCTCACCATTTACCAGAGGAGTGAAAGGATCAGACTCCCAACCGTCTACCGGAGCTACCGTATCCATATGTGAATTCAGAAGAAGCGGTACTCCCGGAGCATCCGGAGCGCCCACCAGCAGGTTGTGATGGATGCGCTTAAGCGGCCATCCTCTTCCCTTCAAAAAGCTTTCAAGGAAATCGGAGCGCTTCTGCTCCTCCCTGCTAACAGCAGGAATGGAAAGCATCTCCAGCAAGAGGTCGGTATAGGGAAGATTCATGCTCATTTCAGATCACTGATTTCCGAATAAGATTTAACAATTCCCTTAATCATGGCCGAGCTCAATCCAAAATGCTCCATCTCGTTCAGTCCGGAAATGGTACAGCCCATGGGGGTGGTCACCCGGTCAATTTCTGTTTCGGGATGGTTCTCCGTCTGCATCAATAACTGGGCAGCACCCAGCGCCGTCTGAGCAGCAATTTTTCCAGCTTCCTCGGCATGAAATCCAATCTGGATCCCCCCCTGGGAGACCGCTCTGATAAAGCGCAGAAAAAAGGCGATGCCACAGGCAGCTAAAATAGTGGCTGCAGGCATAAGATGCTCCTTAATAATCATGGTCTGTCCAAGCGGATCAAACAACTCTTTTACAAGCATCACGGCCTGCTCATCCTCCCCGGCTATGCAGGTCATACTGGCTCCATACTCTGAAGCGGTATTGGGCATGATCCTGACCACCTCAACCTGCTTGCCGGTCCACTCCTCTAATTCCTTAATACTTACTGCAGAAACCACGCTTACCAGAAGTTTCTTCTTGCCCTGCAACAGGTCCTTCAGATCCAGCACCACTTCCTTTGCCTGTCCAGGCAAAACAGCCAGGATAATCACCTCACATTCTGATGCCAGGGTATGATTATCGGTGATGGCAAAACCCTGCTTCTCCTGCTCCGCCAGCAATCCATTGCGCTTCCGGGACAGAAAGAGCTGCGAAGGCTCAATAACTTTTTGTGATACAAGGCCCTTCGCAATGGCCATTCCAATGTTTCCGGCACCTATTATTCCAACTTTTTTCATTTCGTCAATCTTTTCTTTTACATGCATTATTGCATTACATCACCTGTTCCATTCAGATCAAACCAGATACGTTGCTGGTTGCCCAATATCCGTGTAAATCCATTGACCTCTTCGGCTGTCCATGCTCTGTTCATCTCTCCATAGGAGGCAAAAGAGGCATTCATCAGGTCGTATGGACTCTCTACTCCAGTTACAGAGAAACTGTATGGCCGGATCCGGATGTTTACTTCACCGACAACATTTTTTTGGGATGATTCCAGGAAGGCCTCCAGATCACGCATCACCGGCTCCAGGTACTGGGCCTCATGTACAAACATGCCGTACCATTGTCCGATTTGTTCCTTCCAGTGTAGTTGCCAGCGGGTCAGCACATGCTTTTCAAGAGCCAGGTGTGCATCAATAATTATCCGGGCTGCAGCAGCCTCAAATCCCACCCGGCCCTTAATCCCAATGATGGTATCACCCACATGTACATCCCGACCCACACCCCATGGAGCAGCAATCTTCTCGAGCTCAAGAATAACCACCAGGGGTTCCAAATTTGTGCCATTAAGACTCACAGGCTCGCCCTGATCAAATCCGATGGTGATAGTTTCAGAACCCGCTTTTTCCATTGGAGTGGGATAGGCATCTGAAGGCAATTCATCTGAGGAGCTAAGCGTCTCCTTTCCACCCACACTGGTTCCCCAGATTCCCTTGTTGATGGAATACACCACTTTGTCCCAGTTCATCTCGATCCCTGCCTTTTTCAGGTAAGCAATCTCATCTTCCCTTGATATCCTGAGCTCCCTGATGGGAGTAATGATCTCTATTTCAGGGGCAAGAACCTGGATCACCAGATCAAAACGCACCTGATCATTGCCTGCAGCCGTGGATCCATGAGCAATATGTGTAAAACCATTTTTCTTGGCATACTCCACCAGGGCAATGGCCTGAAAGGTTCGTTCTGAGCTTACCGAAAGGGGATAGCTCCGGTTTCTAAGGGTATTGCCAAAAATCATGTAGCGGATACAGCGCAAATAGTAATCTGCCGTCACATCCAGTACCTGATGTGATTTGGTCCCCAGTTTTTCAGCATGCTCTGCAATCTGATCCAGTTCCTCTCCAGAAAATCCACCCGTATTTACTATGGCCGAATGTACCTCCATATTCTTTTCCTTCTCCAGGTAGACAGCGCAGAAAGTGGTATCGAGTCCACCACTGAATGCCAGTAATACTTTTTTCTTCTCCATGTTGCTATCTCAGGTATGATTAATGTTTACTTTAATTCCTGAAGCCTGTGCCTCTCCATTTACTTTTTTCTTTCCGGGGTCCATAACCATGGCTGTACACAGACAATCGTCCCGTTTGGTCCTTACCAGAATGTCATAATATGGACATGTCTGGCAACCTTTCCAGAACTCATCATCATCGGTCAACTGAGAGAAGGTTACCGGTTTATAACCCAGTCCGCTATTGATCTTCATTACTGCCAGACTGGTAGTGAGTCCGAAAAGCTGTGCCCCGGGAAATAGCTTGGCCGACAATTCAAGGGCACGTTTCTTTATTTCACTTGCCAGTCCGGCTCCCCTGAATTGGGAAGAAACAATCAGTCCGCTATTGGCCACAAACTTATTGTGACCCCAGGACTCTATGTAGCAAAATCCTGCCCACTTACCTTCATTGCCAATGGCTATGACAGCCTTTCCCTCTTCAATCTTCCCTACCAGGTATTCCTTGCTTCTTACCGCTATTCCGGTTCCCTTCTGAAGGGAAGCCTGGTATAGCGCTTCCTCTATTTCTGGAACATAGGCCAGGTGAATCTTCGACGCAATGCTTATCTCTATATTCTGAACCATCTTATGCGTATTATTTCATTGCTCTATTGTACAGGCTCCTGTAAGAGGCCCGGCATTCTAATCTTTAAAAGGTTTACCAGATCCGAACGGGTGACTCCGTCACGCGGGATCAGCAGGATCGTATCATCCCCGGCAATGGACCCTGCTATCTCATAAGCATCCAGGTTATCGAGTGTATATGCAATACTACTGGCATGCCCCGGAAGTGTTCGCAGTATAGCCATCCCCTGCGCAAAATCAATGGAGATAAGTCCGCTTAAGCCCTGACCCGACAGTTCTGCCTCCTCCACTACCTGCTCCTTATCGGGAAGGATGTAAACATATCCTGCCTTATCGTCGGGCATTTTGGCCACTTTCAAGTACTTCAGGTCCCTGGAGAGGGTAGCCTGAGTCATCTCATAACCCTGCTTCTCCAGAAGCTTGTTCAACTCATCCTGACTGGATATGTTCCTACTTCCAACGAGCCTTCGAATTTCCATCAATCTTTCGTTCCTGTTTTTCATAATGGCATTCTGTATATTTATACAATTGAAATGCAAATTTATACATTTATTTCAAACAGTAGCCCTTCTCTCAGCTTTTTTTTATATTTTTACCTGCCGCAGAAAGCGTCAATTAGCCCACTCACATGAAAGAATCAATCAATAAAGTGATCGTCCTAGGATCAGGAGCATTGAAAATCGGAGAAGCCGGTGAATTCGATTACTCAGGATCCCAGGCTTTGAAGGCTCTGCGGGAAGAAGGAGTTTATACCGTATTGATCAATCCCAATATTGCTACGGTGCAAACCTCTGAAGATGTGGCAGATAAGATTTACTTTCTTCCTGTTACGCCTTACTTCGTTGAGAAGGTAATCGAAAAAGAAAAGCCCGATGGTATTCTGCTGGCTTTTGGCGGACAAACTGCACTGAACTGTGGTGTGGCTCTTTACCAAGAGGGCATCCTGGAGAAATATAATGTGAGAGTTCTGGGAACACCTGTTCAGGCCATCATGGATACTGAGGACAGGGAGCTCTTTGTGGGCAAACTGGACCAGATCAATGTAAAAACTGCCCGAAGTGTTGCGGTTACCACTGAGGAAGATGCCCATAAGGCAGCGGAAAAACTAGGTTATCCCATTATCATACGTGCTGCCTATACCCTGGGTGGACAGGGAAGCGGATTTTGCTACAATAAAGGTGACCTGGAAAAGATGGCCAGTAAAGCCTTCTCTTATTCTCCCCAGATCCTGGTGGAAGAATCCCTGAAAGGTTGGAAAGAGGTGGAATATGAGGTGGTCAGGGACCGCTTCGACAATTGTATCACCGTTTGTAATATGGAGAATTTTGATCCCCTGGGAATCCATACCGGGGAGAGTATTGTGGTAGCTCCCTCTCAAACACTTACAAACAGTGAGTATCACAAACTTCGAAAGCTTTCTATTGATATTATCAGGCACATTGGCATCGTTGGTGAGTGTAATGTACAGTATGGACTGGACCCCGATTCGGAAGACTACCGGGTCATCGAGGTCAATGCCCGTCTTTCCCGTTCCTCTGCCCTGGCCAGCAAGGCCACAGGCTACCCCCTGGCCTTCATAGCGGCCAAACTGGGACTGGGATTCGGACTGCATCAGCTGCAAAACTCTATTACCAAAACCACCTCTGCCTTCTTTGAACCAGCACTGGATTACATTGTCTGTAAGATTCCACGCTGGGACCTAAATAAGTTCCAGGGTGTATCCAAGCTGATCGATTCCAGTATGAAATCGGTGGGTGAGGTGATGGCCATTGGACGCACCTTTGAGGAATCGATCCAGAAAGGAATCCGGATGATCGGACAGGGCATGCATGGTTTTGTGGGCAATCACGAGATGGAAATTGAAGATATCGATCATGAACTTTCCGAACCCACCGATATGCGGATCATGGTAATCGAAAAGGCCTTCGCTGAAGGCTATTCCATCGACAGAATCCATGAGTTAACGAAGATTGACAGGTGGTTCCTGGTAAAACTGAAGAATATTTTTAATCTGAGTGAGGAGCTTGAGAAAGTCAAATCCCTGGACGGACTGGATGATGAACTGCTGCTCCAGTCCAAGAAGGCAGGATTCAGCGATTTCCAGGTGGCACGCCTGGTTATGAAGGGTGATGTGTCGACCAATTTGCTGACGGTACGTGAGCACCGGAAAAAACGAAACATCCTGCCCAGTGTGAAACAGATCGACACCCTGGCTGCAGAGTACCCGGCCCAGACCAACTACCTTTATCTCACATACAGCGGGAGTGAGCACGACATCGAATTCACAGCCGATCAGCGGTCTGTAGTGGTACTGGGATCAGGAGCCTACCGCATCGGTTCCAGTGTGGAGTTTGACTGGTGCAGCGTGAATGCATTAAAAACGGTAAACGATGAGGGCTACCGGTCCATCATGATCAACTACAACCCGGAGACCGTATCAACCGACTATGATGTCTGCGACAGGCTCTATTTCGATGAGCTCTCTTTTGAGCGGGTTATGGATATCTACGACCTTGAAATGCCCAAAGGGGTTATTGTATCAGTCGGAGGTCAGATCCCCAACAACCTGGCCATGCGTCTGCATGAACAGAATGTTCATATCCTGGGCACCTCTCCTCAGAATATCGACCGCGCTGAAAACAGGCACAAATTCTCCATGATGCTTGACGAACTGGGGATTGATCAGCCGCGATGGAAGGAGCTAAGCAGCATGAATGAGATCTTCGCCTTTGTAGATGAGGTGGGCTTCCCGCTCCTGGTACGGCCCTCCTATGTGCTTTCAGGAGCAGCCATGAACGTGGTATCCAACAGCGAAGAACTGGAAGGTTTTCTTACTCTTGCTGCAAGGGTATCCAAGCAATACCCGGTGGTGGTCTCCGAATTTATTGAACAGGCCAAGGAGATTGAAATAGATGCAGTAGCCCGGGAAGGAGAACTCTTCTCCTATGCCCTTTCGGAACATGTGGAATTTGCAGGGGTTCACTCGGGAGATGCTACCATG
>RCND010001574.1_pt1 | contig 21983 bp, 19 predicted proteins | sample 2041351 | NCBI WGS metagenome assembly RCND01 (sample SAMN09708230, study PRJNA481090) | Marine sediment metagenome, whole genome shotgun sequencing project. | biome: marine sediment; feature: ocean; material: sediment; isolation source: Sewage treatment plant 12B marine sediment (STP12B) ... | reverse complement strand
GACCAGTACGCAACGCTGCTTGCAGCCGCCGGCCTTACCGCCGAATACGACTCAGCAGGACCTCTTGGCCGTGGCCTACATATCGCCGTGAAGACCTGAGAACCAGATTACGGGAAGGTCAGTGGCGCTGATCACTCGGGGCGGGTCTTCCCACCCCAGATGTGTGCCGATATTGGCGGGTCTGTGAATGGCTCTGGGGTTGGATGGAATTGCTAAGAGTTAGCGAGCAGATCGTCCGCCGCAGCGCATTCAGAGTCAACCACCGTTCCCCAGCCGGCGACCGTATCGACATAAGGCAACAATGTCGTGAGCGGCCAAATCGGCGACCTTCTCAGAAGGTCGTGCTGCCCGGCTGCCATCAGCGGCAAGGCTGTCTTCGGGAGCCGAGACCGTCGATTCTCAGGTCTAAGGTGTCGCCCGGTTCGAATTGCTAAACCGGTACTTCCAGCGTCCCGAGTATTCGCCAGCCGTAGCGAACCGAAGGCGACTACCGCTCACCCTTGTACTCAGGGGCGGGTAGGTTCTGTCGCTAGCGCCTCATGCGGGTAGTCCGTCGTGCGTCTCTGGAACGACAGAATCTCTGGCTTTTGGATAACGCCGCGGTCGATGACCACAGCGCGTCGAATCGTCTCGTTCTCGTTCCAGGCGTCCCGGCCTTCCAACACGGTCGGTAGATAAACGAGCAGCGCTGCTGAGATCGACCGGGAGGCGCTCTCCCAGAGGTAGCTGGGTGTGTGATCCACGGCGTAGTAGTCAATCGATCCGATCTTGAGCATTGGGTCATCGAAGGTGGTCGGCTTAGCGAACGAGAATCCCATGCCTTCGTCGCAGCTGACATCGATGATGAGACAGCCCCGCTTGAGGCGCGATATCTCCGCCTCGGTGATGAACATCATCGGTTGATCAGGGTTCTGGAGGATTCCGTTGACGATGATGTCGGCCTCGCCAAGCAGGTCGAGAAACGGTCGTTCTGTGCCGTCGTGCTGCACGCCCCCCTGCCGCTCACCGTCTTCGGCGTTCGATCGCAAATGAACATATTCACAATCGAGCACCTCCTCTCGCACTTCGTGATCGGGGCGTTGGATGCAGATGGTGATGTCTCTGAATCCGCGAGCCTTGAGTGCGTAGATCGCTCCTCTGCTCACCGCACCGAAGCTGATAATGACGGTCTTGCGCTGGTCTCCGTAGTGGCCGTCGATGCCCTTCAATTGCAGTGCATGCAACACAGCGCTGTAGCCCGCCAACTCGTTGTTCTTGTAGAACGTATGCCTGCCGGCCTGTCCATTGGGTCCCCAAACGAACATGTCCTCGAACGCGATCAGTGTCTGCCGGCGATCGATCGCGACCTGGGTCAGAGCCTGCTGCTGAACACAATGTGGCCAGCCCCACAGGACACCACCTTCACGGAGAGTTTCTAGGTCCCCCACGACGGGCTTCGGAAGCACGACCGCGCCGAGATCCGCCAGTAGCTCGCGCCGTGTTGCGATTCCACCAGTCTGCTGAGCGATCTCCTCATCCGCAATACCGAGTGACGCTCCATAACCCTCCTCGAAGATCAGTTGGCGCCGCACCAGTTCCGGCAAGCGTGGCAGATGATCCGGATGGATCGGAATACGCCTCTCGTTGGCCTTCTGTGATGACCCGATGACTCCAAGTTTCAGCACTGAGTTCCTCTCGCTGCCACAACCTGTGGCTCGCTACAAACGCGAGGCCAATCCGGCCTCTACACATCACCTTATCCCTCGGTCGGGCCTGGATAGGCGATATCACGCAATCCCGAGCGGCAAGTTCGCTACGCCACCACCTCAATCTGGAAGGATATGTCGGGAAGATGGCGGCACGGGCGCTGAGGGCGCACGGACGTGACCGCCTCTCGATGTTCAGGCAAGGGTGGTTACGATGTCATCATCGCTGAGCCCTACCTGACTGATCTCGTGCACTTGACCAACAAGTGGACCCTGGCCGACAATCGGCTCGTCGGTCTGGAATGCCGTCACTTCTTCGCTGGCGCCGCCGCGTACAAAGACGGTTCGATCGTTGCTTCGCTCACCCCGGTTGGTCTTGCTTTCAAGGTTCCGAACGAGGTTGGTCAGAACCTCCTCCAGAGTGGGCGAGCCGGCGAGCTGCGGTACTTTCCGAACGCGCCGATCAAGCGCGGCTATGTGCTGTTCGAGTCGGACACGGCTGTGTCCGCGAGCGATGCTGCTTTGTTGGTCATCGGCTACGCCCCGACCTCGGAGTAGGGCACATAAGCGTCGTTGGGCGGGGGTGATGGTGACCCTTGGACTGGCGCTTCCATGCGGTCCGGCCTTGCTAGGCAGCCACCTCGATAGTGAACTTGATCGCGGGAAGGTCAGTGGCGCTGGGGCCCTCCTGACCGAAGTTCACCAAGCGCGATCTGCTCCTGGAAGCTGATGATGGGGATCTCGCCGAAACCGTGGAGAGGGTCAGGTTGGACCGTTACCTCCAGGTTCAGCAAGTCGAGCGTCTCCTTCATCAACTCGGGCGCCCTGAAGCCGGTGGAGGTTGTTCTCGTTCTCCCCGATGTAGCGTCCCGCTCCCCATTTGGCGGAGTGCATTTGGCTGATGACATTTTGATGACATGCCCCTGAGCCGAGGCTTAGGAATCCGAACCCCACGCAACCAGGCGTCAGATCTAGACTCTCGCACAATGTCCAATGTGTTGACGAACGTGCGAGGCCTAGTGGCCGGGTTGTCCCTGCGTGGGTTTCGTTCGCCTCCCGGCCGAGGAATGAGGAGCCGTTGCTGAAGGACCTCATCGAAGACCTCGACCTCGCCGACTGGGCTGAGATCATCGTCGGCCTGGCGATTGTTGCCGTCGCCGCGCTCGTCTCTTACTTCGTCGTCAGGCAGCTGATCGCTCCCCTGGTTCGGCGTCTCGTGCTCAAGACCGAAGGGGGATGGGACGACATCCTCCTCGACAACGCGGTCCTGCGCCGGGTGGCGCTGTTCGCCCCGGTGATCGTCGCGCGCGCCGGGGTGCCGCAGATCCCGTCGCTGGCCTCGGGTTGGGTGGAGTTCATCGAGCGGGTCTTGGGGGCGCTGCTCATCCTGTTCATCGTGCTCGCTTTCAGCGCCCTCATGACGGCGGCGGCGAATCTGTACGCCGCTCTGCCGATCGCCGCCGATCATCCCATCAAGGTTTACGTGCAGATCGCCAGGATCGCCCTGTTCGTCGTCGGCGGGGTGGTGATCGTGGCCAAACTCGCCGACCAGTCCCCGTTCTTCTTCCTCAGCAGTATCGGGGCGCTGATGGCGGTGATCCTGCTCATCTTCCGCGATACGATTCTGTCTTTCGTTGCGTCGCTGCAACTGGCTTCCAACGACATGGTCCGGGTGGGAGACTGGATCGAGATGCCCCAGTTCAACGCCGACGGCGACGTCATCGACGTGGCGCTGCACACCGTGAAGGTGCAGAACTGGGACAAGACGATTACCACGATCCCGACTCACAAGCTCATCTCCGAGTCTTTCAAGAACTGGCGCGGCATGAGCGAGTCGGGAGGCCGACGCATCAAGCGGTCGATCCATGTCGACATGTCGAGCATCCGCTTCCTCACCGACCAAGAGATCGAGTGGTTCCGCAGCTTCGCGCCGTTGCGCGAGTACATGGACCGCAAGCTGGAGGAACTCGACGCCCACGCCGCCGACCACGTCCTCGAGCCGGGAACGACCAGCGACCCCCGCCGGCTGACGAATATCGGAACGCTGCGCGCCTACATCGTCAGCTACCTGAAGCAGCATCCCGACCTGGACACAAAGGGGATGACGTTCCTGGTGCGTCAGTTGAAGCCCAGCTCGCAGGGGCTCCCCATTGAGATCTACGTGTTCTCCAGTGACACGCGTTGGTCCGCCTACGAGGATATCCAGGCAGACATCTTCGACCACCTTCTGGCGATGATCCCCGAGTTCGGCCTGCGGGCCTTCCAGGCACCGTCGGGATCCGACGTGCGGGTGATCGCCGGCACGGACAGTGCCGACGACGGGGAGACCGACTCCGCTGCCTCTCAAGCTTGGCCTCGCCTTCACCGACCTTCCGGTTGACGGCTGCAAACGGATCTACAAGCAAACGGTGAGACATCAGACGACACGCAACGACACCAGAAGGTCGTTAGCCGCGTGCTGATGGAACAATCGCACCGGTCATACCAAATCGTGACACTGCTCAGCCGCTGATCCGGAACGGGATACGAGCCTCCGTTCTATTCTCGGTGAACTTCGGAAAGGGGCGCTGAAGCGTCCCCGACGTAACCGCACCTCGAGTTGTCGATCTATCGCACTCGTGGATACGGATATTGTTGCTCGAGATTACAGGTGATATGTGCGGATCGCAGCCTCGATCCTGCACCGGCCTCGAGCTCACCAGTTCGATTGTCGAAGGGCAGTTTCCCGTGCCGAAGCCAGTTGCCACTGAGGCGAGGCTGCGTCAGATCTCTCCGTCGCCGGTAGAAGGTCGATTCGCAAGGAACTCCTTGACGTAGAGATCCTGCTGCGGGAACGGAATCGTGATCCCATGAGCGGCGAAGCGGCGGTAGATCTCCGAGTTCAACTCGTGCAGCACGAGGTCTCGGTCGGCTGGCCGGTCGATCCAGCACTGCAGCTCGAAGTCAAGGCTCGAGCTGCCAAACGTCTTAAACCGAACCCTCGGCTCAGGAACGCGCAAGGTCCTCGGTTGGCTCTCGGCGATCTCTGTGAGCACTTCGACGACCTCGTCGATGTTGGAGCCGTAAGCGACTCCGACCGCCGCCTTGACTCGGTATCGACTTGGTCCACCTGCCTCGTTGACGATCTTGGTCGCCCCCATCACGCCGTTCGGAATCGACACCTCGACGTCATCACGGGTCAGCAACCTCGTGGAACGCAGGCCAATCTTGGTGACCTCGCCCCGCTCTGCGCCGTCCAAGATGATGAAGTCGCCAATCTCGTAAGGCCTGTCCGAGAGGATCGCGACCCCGGCGAACAGATTCGACAGTGTGTCCTGAGCAGCGAAGCTCAGCGCAAGGCCGACAATGCCCGCCGACGCCACGAGACCCGTGACGTTGATGTCCCATACAACGAGGATCGCATAGACGGCAGCGACGAAGAAGATCACCGCCGCAGCATTGGACAGTATCGGTTCGGTCGACGGCTGCACGATCCCGAACCGATCGGTGCTCCGCTTCATCGTGCCCAGCAACAACCGCGAGAACCGAAGCGCGAAAACGATCCACACGATGACCAAGATGGTCTGGACGACCAACACGGTGTTGTTCTCCAGCGTGGCACTCAGATCGAGCCGGTACGTGGCGAGAATCAGGCCGACGAGTGCAACTGTGGTGAAGATCGGTCGGTGCATGAGATCGACGAGTTTGTCGTCGAACTCGGTCTCCGATCGGGCTGTAAACCGTCGGACGGACCCGGTCAGCAGCCAGTCGGTCAGTTTCGCCGCCAGGGCAAATGCCACCGCGATCGCCAGTGCTTCGGCGTATGGGTACTGCCCGAAGAAATCACCGACGTCGCGCCACACCTCAGACATCCCTTCCAGCCCTTCCCGTTTCTCCTTGTCGCGAACCCGACTGTAGAGGACCGGATGCCGCCATGGGCCGAGAGGCGTTCTGCTCCAGATGTGGCGCCTATCGAGATCGCCGTGCTGAGCGCAGGACTCCGCACGGTTCTCCCCTTCCTCAGTTGTGACCAGCTTCAGAACCTACCGAAGCCGAGCTATCCGACATCGACCTGACGAAGTGGGATAACGAGCCGCACATAACGCGCGGCGGGTCTGTCTGGCGATGCCCCCATGAAGTGCACTAGATCCGGCAATCCGAGCGGTCATATTCCTCTATGCGGCCACCTCAATCAAAAAGCAGCCACCCAATCGTGAATCCGATAGCGGGAAGGTTCGAACAGGGGCGCTGAGGGTGCCTGGACGTGGCCGCACCGAGAGGCATCGATCCGAGCGGGAGGTCCACTTAACTAGTGTGAACCTCACCCCGCGAAGGACGAGATCGTGAAGATGAAGCTGTTTTCTGTCAGGTCAGGCAACCGGGAGACAGAAGTCGGCACCCTTGAGGCGGATGTGAATGAGTGGCTAGCCGATCGTCCCGATATTGTCATCGAGCACACAAACGACCTGTCCCAACCGAACATCGGTTGGTCTCATCTTGCGCTAGCCGTCTGGTATACAGAGAAGTAGATCGCCACCAGTCAACGAGACCGCACACAACCGGTGGTACCGATCGCACCCTCCTGCTACGCAGCTACCTCGAGTGCGAATCGCAGCGCGGGCAGGTTCGAATAGGGGTCCGATACCCCTGCTGCGCTCACCAGCGGTAACGCATTTCTCGCGGTGAGCCGAACGGGGCAGAATGGCATTGAGGAGGAGTCATGGCCACAAGTACACATTCCCCCGGCGTCGGGGTTCTTGCTGCTCTCGAAGGCGCTGGCCTCGTTGCTTGGAATCTCGCTGCGACCCCGTTCGTAGGACGGAAGCGCCTGCGCTGGGGTACACAGGGGACCGAGGCGACCGATCCACTTCCCGGCGACAAGCTTGTTCCGGATCCGAAGTGGTCCTACACACTCGGCATCGACGTCGCGGCACCGCCGGAAGCGGTCTGGCGGTGGATCGCTCAAATCGGGCAGCGGCGCGGCGGCTTCTACAGTTATCAGACGCTGGAGAATATGGTCGGGTGCAAGATCAGCAACACCACCGAGATCGTGTCCGGGTATCAGCGTCCAGAGGTCGGGGATGAGGTCTACCTGCATCCAACGGCACCACCGCTACGGATCGAAACAGTGGACCCGCCGCACGCTCTGGTTCTCTTCGGCTCCCCGGCCGATACCGGTGCTGAGGAAAGCTGGGGGATGTCCACGTGGCAGTTCATCGTGCGGCCCGGATCATCCGGGACGAGTCGATTCCTCACCCGTGGCCGCACTGATTATTCCCCCGGGTGGGCAATTAGGCTTGCTTTCGGGCGCTTCCCCATCGAACCCATCACTTTCGTGATGAGCCGCAAGATGATGCTGGAGATCAAGCGCCTAGCTGAGATCGGGCGGAACTAGGCCACAACCGCAGCCTGGCCGGATGTGCCAGGAAGGCAGCGGCGAAGGGTTAGATGTCCCGGAGTTGATCGATCGCTCGGCCGGTCTGCTGCTGGGTCGAGAGAATCTACCGGAGCACGATCAGGCGTGGTGGGCGGCATACCGAGACAAGGTCGAACGAGCGGCACACCACTTCGAGGATCGCTTCCGTGACTCTGCCCCGACGGATTCGCAATGACACGATTGCTTGTCGAAACGACCGCAGTCCTTCGCCTCTTGGCCGAGACCTCGCTGTCTCGCCCGCTGCCGAGTTGCTAGCCCTCACCTCGCTTCGCTCGCAGCTCGGCTACTCGGGCACCTCATCGCAATACAGGAACGCCCGTACCGTCGATCGCAGATCGGCAATCCACGGACTGTCGATGACCGGCCCAGTCGAGAGATCGTTGATCTTGGCCTGCACCTCGAGGCACATGCTGTCGGCGTCGGCGTTGACCGTCTGGTACGCAACAAACTCAGGGGTGCGCTCCATTTCTTCCATGCTGTCGACGGTGTCTGCAGCATCCACTACTCCCTCGGCAACAGCGAGGATCCGTACCAACGTGTCGACCATTATCTGGTTCACGTCATCGACCGAATCAGGCGGATCGAGTGCCTCGAACCAATCTCGGACCTCGTACTCAACGACGAGTTGCTCCTCGACAAAGGCGACGAATTCCTCCAACGTCGGATCCGCTTTCTGCTGGAAGACAGCGAGAGAGGCCTCGAGGTCTGATCCCGCGTCGATCACCATGGTGTTGAGCTTCTCGACATATTCAGTTTCACTGATAGACCCACCGCCGCACGCTGCAACGAGGATGGCAAGGCTGGCGCTCGCCAGAAGAGTTCGTCTCACAGTGCAAGACCTCGTTTCGACGTCATCATCGAATACTACCGGTGCTGTCGTGGCGCGCCTTCAGCGCTACTCGGCCAGGGTCGGAGACTCGGTCTTGTCAATGCAACGTCGAGACGAGGTGAATGTCATATGGTTCCATCGCATAGAGCTGCGGATGGACGGGATCCGCAAGCTCGCAGCCACGGCTTAGGTAGAACCCGACCGCGGACCCCGTGGGCGCCGCCGAGATATACATCGACTCTGCGCCACTCTCGGCTGTCACCGACTCCGCCGCGGTCCACAGCGCCGAAGCCACGCCCTTCCGGCGATGCAGTTTGGTCACATGCAGAAATGCCAGCCATGCCAGCGGCGGCTCGAAGGAGCCGTCAACCACCGCCATACCGCAGAGACTCTCGCCGTCGAACGCACCGAGCAGCACGGCTCCACCAGCGACTAACGGCTCGCAGAAAGCGATCTCGGCCGCCACGCTGTGCGGTCCCTTCGCCACTGGATCCCACAGTGGGACGTCGCTCATCGTCCCCGGCAGCTCGACAAGCCGGTCCTCGACCACGCTGTACTCCACCTCGACGTGCTCGGAGCGGTCGATCTTGGCGATGAGCCGGACATCGTCGATGCCAAGTCTTCGCACTTCACGTGACCGGGTCATCGCGCCTCCTTGCGCCAAGCTAGTCGGATCGGCGGTGGGGCACGCTGGCGAATCGTGATCCGTTTGGCTGGCCGACCCCGCGGGACCCTTGGCTAGTCTTGACCTGGCAGCACCACAAAGGAGTGCCAGATGGCAGACGATCGCAAAAAGAGCCCGTTTCTTCCTCCGCGGTGGTTCATTCGCTTTGCTTGGGCAACGCACAGGAACTTGTACCGTTTCAGCGGTGGTCGGATCGGATTGAGGCGGGCCAAGGGCAACCGCTGGGGCATGATGCATCTCACGACCATCGGGCGTCGCTCTGGTCAGGAGCGGGCGGTGATCCTTGGCTACTTTGATGACGGTCCGAACCTGGTGACGATGGCGATGAATGGCTGGGGTGAAGGCGAGCCTGCCTGGTGGCTCAATCTCCAAGCGCATCCGGAGGTCACCGTCGCTCTCTCCGATGGCCGACGTATCGTCCGGGGGCGGGCCGCCGCGGGCGAAGAGCGGGAGCGATTGTGGGACCGGTGGCGCGAGATTGATACCGATCTGGACGATTTTGCGGCGCGTCGCTCTGGCGAGACCGCTGTTGTGATCTTGGAGCCATTGCCCGACTCCAACGAGTGATGCCAGGCGTGCCGCCGGCAAGTGTTGCTGTGCGGTGACCTCCAGCGAGGCCCCACATATGGGCCTGCTAGCTGGTGCCGGGAACGCGCAGCGGCTTGTGGGAGTCAACGATGTAGATGAGCGGCTGGACGGGCTCAGGTGGCAGCTCGACCTTGATGCTATCTCCAGGTCGGACCACCCCGCCAGCTAGTACGACGCCCATCACTCCGGCGGTCCTAACGATGTTGCCGGCACTGTCGCGGAATCGCAGCAGCCGCATCAACCCATCTTGGAACTTGTCAATCTGCAAACATGGGTTGCGCAAACCGGTCAATTCGACAACCGCATCTGCACCAATCCGCAATACGGTGCCGGTAGGAAGTGCAAGAAGGTCGACACCCTTGGTGGTGACGTTCTCGCCAAGTTGGCCAGCGGCAACATCGTGACCTTGATCGGCGAGGGAGGCGAAAAGCTCCTCTTGAATCAGGTGTATCTGGCGGAGATTCGGCTGGGTCGGGTCTCGTCTCACCAGATACTCGTGCTTGACGAACTCGCCGGCATGGGCATCGCCGACTACGCCTAGACCAGCGACCAGGGTGATTGACTCTTGATTCGACTTGCTGAAACTGTGCTGAGCGTTGCAACTGACAGCGATCACGGTTGACACCATGGTGGAATGTTAACGCTCAATGCCTTGCCACGAGACAACTAGCGCGGGAGTGCCTCGGTCGGGATGGCCGGGGCACTCGTTGTCACTCGATTCTGGCGTTACGAGCCGGGATAGTTGCTGCGGGCTGCTGGTTAGGGGAGGGGAAGAGGACGCGATCTCAGCGAGTTCTTTTCGGCTTGCTCCGGCTCGGGCTCGGGTCATGATGCTGTGGGTGACCGAGTGGGCCATCCGGGCCAATCCCTCGGGATCATGGATTCAGGTTCGAGGCGTACCAGGTGATCGGTGAGGACGCTTTGATCATCCACGAAACATTCAGAAACAGCGATGAACTGAAATTCCATCATCGGAAACAATCCACGCGCCAGTTGAGGACCTACCCACTGGGCCACCATCATGCAAGGCGACTTGAAGGGTGCTTAGGTCCGCCGGTTCCCGGCCGTAGTGGCAAGCCAAAGGCGAGGACGATCAACCCGAAACCGCCGATAAGGCCCGATGTCAGGTAGACCAAGGTTCGACGGTTGAGGGCCGCGCCCTCGCACGAAACTCGTTCACCATCCTCGACTTCGTAATCTATAGACAACGCTGTACCGCAGTCAACCGTGCCGAGCGCATCATGCTCAGTAGCTAGTGGCATGAGGAGGCCCGCCACCAGGATTGCAGCCGCAGCGACGAGGATCACAACCCCAACTCGAATCCAATTGTTCAACGTGTGGCCGCCTACTGAGGTGATCCGCCGCATGGGGATCTCCTTTCAGTAGCTCCAACCCCAACCGTATCCCAAGAGACGAGGCTTTGGTGAGCAGCGTGAACGGCTACGGCGACCGACACCAGCGCCGCGCACGGGACGCCACCAACCCAATGCCCGATGCAGGAACGCCGCCATCTGGCCGCGAGTCACCGCCTTGTCGGGGCAGTACACGACGGCTGGGATTGAGGCTACGAAGGGGTGCTTTGGGACGGCGGCGGGTGCACCGAGACGGCGCTTGCATTGGACAGAATCCGGGTCAAGCTGGTCGGTGTAGCTTCCCCCGCGCGATGGCGTTGTTGGGCGTATAGTCGAGGGTGAGGCTCCGCAGCGGCGTGGCCGGGAAACGTGCTGCGTCGTAGCCCGTTCGGGCACCGGAGCACGAAGGGGTTGAGGAACATGCGTACGTTCCTTGTTCTTATTCTTGTTGCGTCCATGCTGGTGTTGGCAGCCCCGGTGGCAGCCGACGCCCCGGAGTTCCCAGATTTCACGCCGATGGAGGCAGGTCCTGAGGGTGTGGCAGTCGACAACGTCGGCAACGTCTATGTAAGCGTCGGATTCGATGAGGAAACGACGAAGGTCTGGAAGTTCGATCCCGTCGGCAACGGTGAGGAATTTGCGACGCTTCCCGGCCCTTCTGCGGCGGGACTGGCGGTTGATGCCAGTGGGGAGCATGTCTATGCCGCTCAACAGTTCGCCGGAGTATTCAAGATCGACATGGACGGCAATTGGGCGTTGGTTCCCGGAACTGATGCAATAGCGTTGCCCAACTCGCTGGCGTTCGACAAGGAGGGCAATCTGTACATCACGGAGACGTTCTCGTACGACCTAGAAAAGGATGGAGTCCTCGACTACTACCCGTTCTGTGATGTCGCGATCAATCCCGAAGCGATCTTCGACGGATGGTTCGGGCGTGGTGGGATTTGGGTCGTTCCCAAGGGAGGCGAAGCTCAACTTCTGCTGCGGCACGACCTACTGACGGGAGTGTGTGCCCCGGTCCCGATTCCGTATCCGATCGGGGCGAACGGTCTCGCCTACCGCTACGGCAGCTTGTTCGTGGCCAACACCGAGAAGGCCCTACTGCTCGAAATACCCGTCCTGAAGGGCGGCGAACTCGGCGACATCTCAATCATCGCGGGTCTAACCGAAGTCGTGAACGAAGTGCCACCGATGATCGACGGGATCGCTCTCGATGTTCATGGGAACATCTACGCGGCCATAGTCAGCCAAAGCACGATCGTCCGAGTCAGCCACGACGGCGAACAGATCGAGACGGTCGCGACGTGGGAGGATGGTCTCACCTTCCCTGCCAGCCTTGCGTTCGGCACCCTGGAAGGTGAACGCAAGAGCGTGTTCGTGACGAACCTCGCATTCGAGGTGCCGCCGGGGTTCTTTGGCCCCGGTCTTGCCAAGATCGACATGGGGTTCACGGTGCCGGCTTCGGCGACGTTTGTGGATGTGCCGGTGGGGTATGGGTTCTTTGGTGATGTGGAGTGGTTGGTGTCGGAGGGGATTACGAAGGGCTGTAACCCTCCGGACAATGATCAGTTCTGTCCGGATGCCGCGGTGACAAGAGGTCAGATGGCAGCGTTCATGGTGCGGGCGTTTGGTTATTCGGATCGTGGGTCTACGGACTTTGTTGATGATGATGGGTCGATCTTTGAGGCCGATATCGAGCGTCTGGCGGCTGCGGGTGTCACGAAGGGCTGTAACCCTCCGGACAATGATCAGTTCTGTCCGGATGAGTCGGTGACAAGAGGTCAGATGGCGGCCTTCTTGGTCCGGGCGCTTGGTTACACCAACGATGGTGGCGGGAACCTATTCACCGATGACGACGGGTCGATCTTCGAAGACGCCATCGACAAGCTCGGCACCGCCGGTGTCACGAAGGGCTGTAACCCTCCGGACAATGATCAGTTCTGTCCGGATGCCGCGGTGACAAGAGGTCAGATGGCTGCGTTACTGTATCGGGGCCTCAACTGACGAAGCGCCTCACGAGCGAGGAGGGTGACGGCGCGATTCATCCCCTTCTTGCGTCGATTCTGGGCGCTGACCGCCCTTTTCTCACGCAAGAAGGGGCGGGCTGCGGTCGTTGAGTCCCCCTCGTCGTCGCCGCAGGCGGCCACGATCAGGGAGAACGCAGCAACGGATACGACTCGCTGACGATTCGCCACTCCTCCGGCTCGGTCCTGCTGAACAACTCCATCGCACTCATTCCTCAGCGGTCTCACCCTAAAGATGCCACAGCCACCCAAAAGGTGACATGAGAATCTGCACCCGCACAGCGCACACCACCAACCAGAACAAATAGACCAGCCACGCCGCCCATAACCGGCCATCCCGAGCGGCCATTGTCCTCCACGCGCTGCGCTCTATGTGAAGATGTTGTGCACGGGCGTTCGCTTGCCTATGTGCGAGTCGAGTGGCAGCACAGCTACCTACTGCTGGCGAGCGTGACCACGAGTGGCAACTCCAGCCTGCACAGACCAGGGACTTTCGATAAGAGACGCCGAGGCCCCTGTTTTCGAAACTTCCATCGTCAGTGGCAGGGATGGGGTAGCTTGATACGCCCACTTGCCGTGCGACATCGAAGCGGTGTTACCTCTTTGCACGCCTGTCTGCTTGTGGCATGTTGGGGTGACGGTTCGTACCGAGGAGACGACATGACCGCTGAAGCCAACATCGAGTTCGTCAAGGGACTGTTCGCAGCGTTCGGGCGTGGCGATATCGACTACGTCATCGACGCCCACGACGACGCCATAGAGATGGAGTCCCCGGTAAGCCGAACATCGACGTTGCCGTGGGCCGGGCTACGCCGCGGTCGCGGAGAACTCGGCGAGTACTTTGGAGCCATGGCAGCGAACGTGCGTCCCGAAGCGTTCCAGAATGTCGTGTTCACCGCATCAGGCGACCGGGTCGTTATCGAGGGCAGCAACCAGGGCACCGTGATAGCAACAGGGGAACGCTACGAACACGACTGGGTCATGGTGTTCACGATCTACGCCGGAAAGGTGCAGCAATTCCGACACTTCTACGACCCGAGCGACATCGAAACCGCCATGTAGCAGAGAAATGCGGCCATTTGCCCACGTGTCACATTCGAGGTGGGGCAGAACTGGTCGTTCTCCGGCGGGTCAAACCCGAGCGCCACCTCGGCGATGGCGAGCTTGTCGATGTCGCCCTCGAAGACGGACTCGGTTTCGTCGAGGAAGCGGCCGCTTGAAGAACCCCGGATGGCTGATCGGTCGGTAGGGTTGTACTCATGATTCCTCTGCTCGTTGAATACAGCGAAGACGACGACACCGGGTGTGCCTTCGGCACGATCGTGATGATCGGCGTCATCATCGGCAGCTTGTTGATGCTGCGGCTGGCGACAACGCGGACTCGCCGGTAGGCGCCGTACGATCAGCAAGGGCGACGGTGGTGTTGGCGAATCGTCTTTCCCTGGATGTGGCTCTCTCTTTGGTTGGGGAACTTCGGAGGCAGCCTTGGAACGAGGCTTCATATTTGGACGTAGTGGGCGGGCGTTCCATCGTGAAGGGTCGGTGACCCATTGTGAGCTGCGACAGTCACAGCCGCCTGGTACCGCAGAAACCACCGCAGTTGCAATCCACCGTCTGCGCGACCTTCCGGCTACCCAGCGAGACCATGAGCGGCAACTCCACCCTGAGATCATCGGTGAGGTTTGAGAAGAGGCGCTGAGGCGATGCTGACTTCCCGCGTGGACGTCGGTTCTACTCCAGGCTGAACGGTGGGTACTCGTCGGTGACCAGCAGGTACGCATAGGCCTCCACCCTCAGGCTCCAGCGGGCGACGCCGACCATGTAGTCGAACAGTCCCCGGGGATACGTGCCGGTGAACAGGATGGCGAACCATGCGATCACCCACACGACGATCGCTCCAACAAAGAGGAAAAAGAGAGCGAAATAGTGGGGGATAGCCAGCAGCCATTTCACGAGTGGTAGCCATCGATTGAGATCCTGCTCGACGTCGGGGTAATCGATCTCGACGTGCACCCGCTGCTCGTCAGTTGTTGACGGGTAGTCATCGGTGAGCAGCCCGACGTAGGCCCCCACCCGCAAACCGAAGCGTGTCAGCTCGCGTGAGAAGTCAAACCACCAACGCGGATACTTCACCCTGAAGACAATCAGCAGCATCGTGGCGAACGACAGCCCGCCACCGAGCAGACTGACGATGATGGCCGCCGGGATGACCCAGAAGAGCCGGAAGAAGGTTGTGAAACGATCGAGCTTGTCCGGGTAGTCGATGTCGAGGCGGGCGGCATAGGGAGCGGCTTGTGTAACCACGGGCGACCTCCAAAAGCTGTTGTATCCACAAATTCTACTAGTCGCATTCCTTGCCAAAGATGAGCGACCGTCCGCCAGAGCCGCGCTACTTCGTGCGGTCGATCCGCAGCCGGGTCTGGTGATGCTGGTGACGCATGGTGGCCAGCCGGGCTTCCAACTCGTCGACAGGAGCACCGCGGTTGCGGCGGCGTTGCACATCAGCCGCCAGCGTCCTGATCTCTCCCTCAAGTTGGTGTTTGCGGTCGATTAGTTCGCTGCGGGTCGGTCGGCGCCGTCGTGGCCATCGCATCATCTTGGAATGGTACGCCCCCGTGTGCCGAGTAGCCTGCGGGCGATAGTTGTCGAAGGAGAACCCGGTGTATCAGGTTGATTCAACAGTCAGCGAAATCTGTGACGCAGGAACTGACTTCATGTGCGACTGGATCTACGACCTAACCGGCAACGAGACGATTGCCGAGGCGGTCGACTGGATCATCGAGCGACCCCTCAAGGTCATAGGCATCCTTATTGGGGCCTGGGTCATTAACCGGCTAGTGCGTCGTGCCATTGATCGTGCCGAAGAGCGGATGTTGCGTGACCGCGAAGCCAAACTGGCGGAGCGCCAAGATGAAGAAGTCCGCGACGGCCGGTTTGCGGAGATGGAGCTCAAGGCCAGGCAGAAGGCCATCGAGTTGACCGTGGCAACCGAGCAAGCCAAGCAGCGGGCCAAAACTCTCGGCTCGATTCTGCGCAGCACCTCGACCGCGGTCATCTACACCATCGCCATCCTGATGTCGCTTGGTGAGTTCGACGTCAACCTAGGACCGCTGATTGCCGGTGCCGGGATTGCAGGTATCGCTCTTGGCTTTGGCGCCCAGTCCATCGTCAAGGACTTCTTGTCGGGTTTTTTCATGCTGGTCGAGGATCAGTATGCGGTCGGTGACATCGTCGACGTCGGAGAGGCCTCCGGTGTGGTTGAAGCGATCAGCCTGCGGACGACACAGCTGCGCGACGTCAACGGAACACTGTGGTACGTCCCCAACGGTGAGATCCATCGTGTGGCCAACAAGTCGCAACAGTGGGCGCGTACCGTCCTCGATATCGAGGTGGCGTACGGAACCGACGTGTCTCTGGCAACTCGTGTTATCAAAGAGGTTGCCGATTCGGTATGGGACGAGCACCTCGAGAAGGCCACCATTATCGAAGAGCCGGAGATATGGGGTGTCGAGCTATTCGGGGAGAGCGCAATAGCGATCCGCTTGGTCTGCAAGGTTGAGCCGGGGGAGCAGTTCTCGACTGGTCGAGTGATCCGGGAGAGGATTATCGAAGCGTTCGATCGTGAGGGCATCGAGATCCCCTTCCCCCAACGTGTCGTATGGATGAAGCAGGAGCCAACCGATTAGCGGAGGCGGCGTGACTCAAGCGCACAACACAGGCGCAGGGGGACGCTTCAACTGGTTCTCCGGTGTCTTTACGCCGAGCATTCTCACCGTCCTCGGTGTGGTCATGTATCTGCGTTTGGGGTGGACCACGGGGCAAGCCGGCCTCGGCATGATGCTGATCATTGTGGTGATAACCCACCTCATCATCGGGGCGACGGCGCTGTCGGTGTCCTCCATCGCCACCAACCGAACGGTTGGTACCGGGGGAGCCTATTTCATGATCAGCCGTTCGCTGGGCCCGTCGGTGGGCTCGGCAGTCGGCATCCCGCTGTTCCTGGCGCAGGCGCTCAGCGTGACGTTCTATGTCGTAGGTTTCGCGGAGGCCGCTCACCAAATCATCCCTGGTGTTCCTTCGGTCATGATCGGCACGTTCACCAATATCGTTGTGCTCGGCCTCGCCTATTGGAACGCCGAGCTTGCGATCAAGGCGCAGTACTTCGTGATGGCCGCCATTGGGTTGTCGCTTATCTCATTCTTCACGGGGACGACCGGTGACTTCCCCGGCTCCATCGAATGGTTCAACAGCGACGGCGCCAGCTTCGTGAAGATCTTTGCGGTGTTCTTCCCAGCCGCCACCGGGATCATGGCTGGGGTATCGCTTTCGGGTGACCTGAAGAATCCAAGAAAGGACATTCCGAAAGGAATCATGCTGGTGGTGATCACGAGCCTGGTTGTGTATATCGCCGTCCCAGTTTGGCTGGCGCTCAACTTCAGCAACGACCAACTGATCAACAACCTTGACGCCGTTTTTGTTGGGGCATCGATCCCGGCGCTCATCTACCTGGGTGTCTTCGGGGCAACGCTGTCGAGCGCCATCGGCTCTATCTTGTCGGCCCCGCGTACATTGCAGGCATTGGCCGCCGATGGTCATGTACCCCGTTTCTTTGCCCGTGGCCACGGGCGTGACAACGAGCCACGCATGGGCACGATGTTGACCTTCGTGATCGCACAGATCGGTGTCTTCACCGGGAGCCTCGATGCCATCGCCCCGGTGCTGACCATGTTCTTCTTGGCGACATACGGTGCCATCAATCTCGCCTCGGGTCTGGAAACCTGGGCGGCCAATGCAAGCTTCCGGCCCACCTTCCGCGTGCCGGCACCTGTGAGCCTGGCGGCGGCAGCTGCTTGTTTCTACGTGATGAGCATCATCAACCTGCCGGCGATGCTGGTGGCGGCGGTTGTCTTGGTCGGGCTGTTTGCCTTCACGCAACGCAGAACTCTGGATTCGGCGTTCGGGGATGCTCGACATGGCTTGTGGTCGGCCCTGGTGTTGACCGGTCTGCGCAATGTCAATCAGTCCAAAGAGCATCCGGTCAATTGGCGTCCAAACCTGGTTGTCATGGGTGGCGACCTCGCCGAGCGCCACCATCTCCTTGAGATCAGCAGCGCACTTGTTCAATCACGCGGACTGGTCACGTTCGTTCACCTTTTGGACGGCGAAGTTGCCGATCGCATCGAAGAACGCAACGCACTCAACAGCCAGTACCACGCACAACTCGCGGCAACCCACCCCAACGTGTTCTACCGCGCCGAGATCGTCGGTGACATCTACAAGGGTGCAGTCACCGCCGCCCAGACCTATGGCATTGGCGACTTCCAGGCAAACGCGGTCATGCTGGGTTGGCCCAAGACGGACGAGACCATCGGTGGCTATATGCGGATGCTGCATGATCTGCATCTGCTGGAGCGTACGATCTTGTTGGTCCGGGACAGCCCAGACCACAGGGGTCCGGTGCTGGGGGGCAGCATCCACGTCTGGTGGACTGGCACCACGGCAAACGGCTCATTGATGCTTCTCCTTGCCCACCTTGTTGCCCAACACAGCGATTGGAGGGGGTCGCGGATCACTGTGCTGACGGCCATCGAACACGCCGACGAGGTTGCCGCGGCATCGGGCCGGATCCGCGATCTGCTGGACAACGCCAGGATCGATGCGGATATCGATGTCGTGTTAACCGCGGGTCGGCCGCTGTATCAGGTGTTCGCCGAGGAATCGGGCGGCGCCGACTTGGTATTCCTCGGGTTCCTGCTGCCGACCGACCTCCGCCACTCCCAGGGCTTCTACAGCCGTATGGAACACATCACGAGTGGCTTGCCCAGGACCGTTCTCGTTTCTAGTGCTCGCGGGCACGATTTCGAGTCGGTTGTCTTCGATAACACCGATGAGACCAAGGCGGTGAAGCCCGACTAGGGGAGCTCGACGATCAGACCCTCGTTGCCCCGCAATGTTTGAGGAGCGGCCTCGTCGTCCCGGTCGCCGTGTGTCGACAGAGCCACCCGACCCCCGAGTGCGGAGAGAGCAAGATCGTCGTCGGTGAAATTGAGAGCGACCAGAACTCTCTGCGCTCCAGCCTCCCTGATGAACACATAACTCCCGTCCGGCGATTCGATTTGCTCATAGGTGCCTACTTGTAGTGGCAGCGATGCCTTGCGGTACGCCAACAAGGCACGGTGCAGGTTGAGACTCGACAGCGGGTCGTCCAACTGTGCGGCGACGTTGCGATCCACATGGTCCGCCGAAATCGGCAGCCAGGTAGCTGCGCTGGAGAATCCGGCATTGGCGGTCCTGTCCCACTGCATGGGGGTTCGGCATCCATCACGACCGGCGCCTGGCAGCCTGCGTCCCCATGGGTCCTGTTGATCTTCGGGAGCGATGTCCGCTTCGGTCATGGCGATCTCATCGCCGTAGTAGATCGTTGGCGTGCCCCGCAGCGTGAGCAACAGCATTGCGGCAACCCGAGCGGCATCGGCACCGATCCGGGAAATCAACCGCTTCTCGTCATGGTTGCCAAGCACATGGTTCGGCCACGCCCCCTCGGGCAGGACCGCTTCCATGGCATTGACGCGGGAGGCGATATCGTCCGCCGCCCACGGCGCATGAATCAGCGAGAAGTTGTACGGCATGTGGAGTTCGTCGAGGTCTTCGCCGTAGTAGCTGGCCCAGTCGCCCCAATCGGGGATATGGATCTCACCAACTGAGTAGCGCTCCGGTTGGTAGCTGTTGAGTAATGCCCGGAAGTCGCGGAACAGTTGATGATTGTCAGCGTGCCCTTTGTCGTAAACGTGGAGGTACTTGTCGTACTCCCCGTGGGACTTGAACTTATTCTTCCAGCCCTCAGGCGCCGGTGGGTTGTCCCGCAACCCCGGGTCCTTCATGACGACGTGAGCGACATCGATACGGAATCCGTCAACGTCGCGATCCAGCCAGAACTGCAATCCCTCGAACATTGCCTCTTGGACTTCGGGGTTGCGCCAATTGAGGTCTGGCTGTTTGGTCAAGAACGAGTGGAGGTAATACTGACCCGTTGGCTTGTCGTATTCCCACGACGGTCCACCAAAGAAGCTGAGCCAGTTGTTGGGGAGAGAACCATCGGGCTTTGGATCACGCCAGATGTACCAATCTCGCTTGGGGTTGTCGCGACTGGAGCGAGACTCCACAAACCAGGGATGCTCGTCCGAGGAGTGGTTGGGTACCCAGTCGATGATGACCTTGAGGTCACGGCTGTGTGCCGCGTCGACCAACGTGTCGAAATCATTGATGTTGCCAAACATCGGATGGACATCGGTGTAGTCGGCAACGTCATATCCAAAGTCCGCCATCGGCGATGGGTAAAACGGCGAGATCCAGATGGCACCAACGCCGAGCGTGTCGGCCAGGTAGCCCAGGCGGCTGGTGATGCCGGGGAGGTCGCCGATGCCGTTACCGGTGCTATCCATGAAGCTGCGCGGGTAGATCTGATAGATGACGGTGGTCTGCCACCAGGGATGTGCGCTCATGTCCGAAGGCTAATGGCTGCCCGACGGCAGCTTGCGAGTTTCGGCTACGCCGAACTCGGGGGTGGGCGGCCAGGAGGGATCTGCCGCTATGTGGCCTACGCCCCAACCCGCTTTTCGGCGAGACCGTTGAGCAGTTCCAGCACAACCCGATTGCCAAGGAAGGCTGTGATCTCGCCGGGCCCGTCGTAGGGCGGGCTCACCTCGACGATGTCGGCACCGACAACGTTCAGTTCACGGGCCAATCGCCGCACCGTGTCGAGCAGCTCGCGAGACGTCAACCCACCCGGCTCGGGAGTTCCGGTGCCGGGCGCCATGCCGGGGTCGACCACATCAATATCCACCGAAATGAACGCTTTCGATGCACCGTCGAGAGCATGCGTGATTGTTTCGTCGACGACAGGCAGCAGCCCGCGTTCGACGATCTCGGTCATCATGTAGCTGCGCATGTTCTGCTCACGCATCCAGGCAACGACCGGGGGTGGGGGCCAGTAGCCACGGAGTCCGATCTGGACGAAGCGATGACCGGGAACGGCGCCGGACTCGATGAGGAAGCTCGGATTCGCGCCGTTACAATCGCAGCTACGACGCTCTTGGGAGGATCGATTGGCAGCCACCACTGAACAGTCCACGGGTCGACGGAGCTACAGCAGCCTCCTCATGGCGCTGGTGCCCTTGACCGTGATTGGGACTCTTGGCTTTTGGTGGTTGGGGACACTGCCTGATGAGGCGCATCCTGAGGTGGGGCGGCCGATCTTTGGCAACATCCCGGCTCCGATCGTTGCGCTGTTCTATGTGACCGTCGCTGTTTTCCTCGGCCTGACCATCTATCTGTTTGCGCAACGTGCCCGCAACTGGGAGCGGGGGGCTTGGGAGGATCGCTCCGGGCAGTTGAAGAAGAGGGTCAACCGGCTTCGTGAAGCGTTGGCCATGAAGACGTTGCTGCAGGATCCCGCCGCCGGGATTCCGCACGCCGCTTTGTACTACGGGTTCCTGGTTCTCTTCCTCGGAACAGTGACGCTGGAAATCGATCACCTGCTGCCCAACAACCTCAAGTTTCTCGAAGGCGGCTTCTACCAGGGCTACTCATTTGTTCTGGATCTGTTCGCCATCGTCTACCTCGTTGGGTTGGTCTGGCTCGGGATTCGTCGCTACGGGATCAAGCCATGGCGTCTCCGCAGCAAGACAAAGCCCGAGGATGCGTGGATCCTCTTTGTGCTTGCTGCCATCGGGGTCACCGGGCTGGCGGTCGAAGCGGCCCGCATTGCTGAGTTGGGCAGGCCGGCATTTGAACAATGGTCGTTCTTGGGATACGGCCTCAGCTATCTCGTCTGGGGAGCGGCCGCGGGGACGCACCAGGTTCTGTGGGTTGCCCACGTTGTCAGTTTCCTGTCATTCCTGGTTGTCCTACCCAACACCAAGCTGCGGCACATGGTCACTTCGCCGGCCAACATATACCTGTCGCCTCGGCAGCGACCGGTTGGGGCGATGCGCGAGATACCCAACCTGATGGAAGCCGAAGACATCGAATCCATAGGCTCCGCGGTCATCGCCGAGTTCACCTGGAAGCAACTGCTCGACACCGACGCCTGCACCGTGTGTGGTCGGTGCACCTCGGTTTGTCCCGCCAACGCGACCGGCAAGCCCTTGGACCCACGCGAGATCGTGCTCAAGCTGGGTGAGGTGGCAGCCGCCACCGCCGCGGCCAAGCAATCGGCAACGGTCTCGATCGATGACGAGATCACCATCACCTCCGACAGTGTCTTTGAGCGGATCACATCCGAGGAGCTGTGGGCGTGCACGACTTGCCGCGCCTGTGATGACATTTGCCCCGTCAACATTGAAATCCTCGACAAGATTCTCGACATGCGCCGCTATTTGTCGCTCATGGAGTCGGACTTCCCG
>RCND010000512.1_pt1 | contig 22007 bp, 19 predicted proteins | sample 2041351 | NCBI WGS metagenome assembly RCND01 (sample SAMN09708230, study PRJNA481090) | Marine sediment metagenome, whole genome shotgun sequencing project. | biome: marine sediment; feature: ocean; material: sediment; isolation source: Sewage treatment plant 12B marine sediment (STP12B) ... | reverse complement strand
AACCAAGCACTTCCGGCTCCTTACAGGTGCCACCCTGGAAATAGGCTATGCTTTTCAGACCGAACCTCCATCACCGCTTAAGGACAATACGTTCTTGATCAACGCGTTCCTTCCCATCATCGCGGATATCGTCTTGACCGATTTGATAACGTTTCGATCGACTCTTAACGTCTTTACATTTGTTGTAGAATTCCGAACTTTTGACACCGGTACAGGTGGACAGAAACAAACATTTGTCGACTTCAATTCAATTCAGGGAATACAGGCCTTGAGGATCGGCGTTCTGTTCCGTTTCGGCAGCTGATAGATCTGAGGACCATGTATAGCCGCGCCTTAAAGCGCGGTTATCATTTTTTTGTAAGTATGATCTCCTCAACAGAGAAATTGAATACCTGTTGTATTATTCGCCGAAACGTTCCAGCAGCCAATCCCGGAGATCTCCATCATCGTTTCCGACGGAAAACGCTTCCTTCTTCCGGTTCATCAGCCGGGAGAGGGCTTCGGGAAGTTCCGGTTCCAGCCCGGTTGCTTCTTTCACAACTTCAACAAATTTTCCCGGATGGGCAGTCGATAATACGACGGCCGGAATCTCCGGGTATTTCTCCCGATAGAGTTCAGCTACGCGCCATCCCACAGCGGTGTGCGGACAGCAGAGGTATCCGTTTTCTTTCTTAACCCGGGACATCGTCTTTATGGTGGTCTCATCATCAACGGACCAGGCTTCGACGTGGCTGCGAAAAACGTCCACACTCTGTGCGTAGAGGTCATCCAGGCGTTCATAATTACTCGGGGCACCCACATCCATAGCATTGGAGCAGGTGGCCTGAGAGAGCCTGGGTTCGTAGCGGCCTGTCTTCAGGTATTGAGGCACCACATCGTTGGCATTGGTTGCCGCCACATATCGGCTCACCGGCAGTCCCCAGGCGGCGGCATACAACCCAGCGGTGATATTGCCGAAATTGCCGCTGGGAACGATAAACGCGAAATCACCGGCGGAGCGCAGGCGGGTCCATGCCCAGACATAGTAAAAGGATTGAGGTATCAGCCGGCCCAGATTAATGGAGTTGGCCGAGCTCAGGGGCAGATGAGCAAGGCGGGAATCGGTGAACGCCGCCTTGGCCATGCGCTGGCAGTCGTCAAAGCTGCCGTCCACTTCCAGGGCCGTTACATTTCCGCCCAGGGTGGTCAGCTGCTTCTCCTGGAGCGGGCTGACCCGACCGGAAGGATAAAGAATGATGACGTCTATCCGATCTTTCCCGTGAAAGGCCTGGGCGACGGCGCTTCCGGTATCCCCGCTGGTGGCGGTGACGATGATAGCCCTGCTGTCCCCGCCAGCCAGAAGGTGATTCATTGCCGAAGCCAGGAAAGAGGCGCCATAGTCCTTGAAGGCGCAGCTGGGGCCGTGAAAGAGCTCCAACACTTTCATGCCTTCTTTAACTTCGCGGAGTTCCGGTTCAAAATCGAAAGCATCACGAATGATGTTGTCGGCTACCTCCGGGCTGATTTCCGGGCCCAGCAACGCGGCGGTCAGGCCGGCGGCGAGTTCGTTGAAGGGAACGTCGTCGGCCAGGCTATTGAAGAACCGGCTTAAATCCGGAGTGGATTCCGGCCGGTAGAGACCGCCGTCGGGTGCCAGGCCTTTGAACATGGCTTCGGTGAAGCTGACCGAGTCCTCATGGTTGCGCGTACTGACGAATTTCACGATTTAATCCTCCGGCCTTCAGCCGATAAAAGCCTTATGGATGGCATTAATTGCAGTTGACTTGCATTTGCTTTCAATAACGAATGAAATATTCAATTCGGTCGAACCCTGAGCTATGGCCAGAATATTCACGTTGGCGTTGCCAAGAGCACTGAAAAGCTTGCCGCTGAGTCCGACCTGTCCTTTCATGTTTTCTCCGATAACAGCGACAATTTCCAGTCCGTCGGTAAGGTTGATACTTCGAATCATTCGCGATGAAATCGCCTCAGTCAGGTCTTTTTTGAGCCCCTCGGTCGCCTTGAAGGCTTCTTCACGACGGCAGACCAGGCTGATGCTGTGCTCCGACGAAGCCTGTGTAAACATGATAATGTTGGCTCCGGTCCTGGCAACCGACGAAAATATCTTACTGGCCACCCCGGGCATCCCGACCATCCCGCCGCCTTCTATCGTTATCATTGATACATCATCAATGGAGGCAATACCGGTGATCGCCCGGTTCTTCGGCGCGGCCGTTTTTGCGATACGTGTACCTGGAGTCGTCGGGTTCAAGGTGTTTTTGATGTAAACCGGAAGATCTTTTTCAATTACCGGTACCAGGGTATAGGGATGGATTACTTCGGCACCGAAAAAGGAGAGTTCCATTGCTTCCTGGAAGCTGATTTCCTTGATTACCCAGGCATCAGGCACAACCCGGGGATCTGCGGTGAGAACACCGTCAACATCGGTCCAGATTTCCACCGCTTCGGCATTCAGAGCAGCACCGAGGATACTGGCAGTGTAGTCGCTGCCGTTACGGCCGAGAGTTGTAGCCACGCCGCCGGCGGTGGAGGCGATGAATCCCGTCACCACATAAATCGGTCCATCGGCGGTCAGACGTGTGCGTACAAGTTCACCGGTAGTCTCGAAATCCACGGCGGCACGGCCGTGTTCGTTATCTGTCCGGATAATCTGCCGGGCATCAACCGCCTCAGCCCTGACGCCTCGGCCGGTGATATGAGCGGCGAGAAGGAGACTGCATAAACGCTCTCCGAATCCGGAAATCAGGTCGTTGGTTCTCGGGGAACACTCCCGTACGAGTTCTACACCATGAAGAATCTCGCCGAGTTCTTCAAGAATGGTGTCTATTTCAATCAGCAGGGTTACGCCGATGGAATTGTCATCGACCAGGGCCTTCAGAGCTTCATGGTGTTTCTGTTTGAGCTCGATAATTGATGACATATAGGACGAGTTTCCTGATTCGGCGGCCTTGGCGGCGGCGATGAGAGTGTCGGTTACACCTTTCATAGCGGAAACGACAACAACAGGAGCGATCCCTTCTTTTTCAGAACGTGATATGACGATGTCTGCCACAGAACGGATTCGTGTTGCATCGGCGACGGAACTTCCGCCGAATTTCATGATAAACATGATGCCAATAATACCGAAATAACACGGTTATTTTCTACCCGGGCATATTACACCCGATATTGCGGCATTTCGATGGCGAAAGAATATGCCTTCGAAATCCGGCATTGACGGTCGGCATCGTCACCTGTAGCCTCAAATTATGTCCAAATATGTCATTGAAGGCGGATATCCCATTCGTGGCCGGGTACGGGCCAGCGGGAACAAGAACGCCGCATTACCCTGCATCACCGCGGCTTTACTTACTGACGAAACGGTGATTCTCAGCAATATTCCCGATATTGAAGACGTTCACGTGATGTTGGAGATTCTTTCTGACCTCGGCGCCCGTGTGGAGCGCCGTGGTAACAACGAGTGGGAAATCTGCTGTGCCGGCGTGAGTGAAACCGAAATACCGGAAGAAGCTGCGATGAAAGTCAGAGCCTCCATACTCTTTGCCGGTCCCATGCTCGGCAGATCCGGCAAGGTGACTCTGGCGCCTCCTGGAGGTGATGTAATCGGCAGACGCCGACTCGACACCCACTTTCTGGCCCTCAAAGGGCTGGGAGCTTCGGTGGAAGTGAACGGGCGATATGTCATAACCGCCAACAAACTTGTCGGATTGGACCTTTTTCTGGACGAGGCTTCGGTGACTGCGACAGAGAACGCCCTTATGGCCGCAGTGAAGGCTGAGGGCGAAACCATTATACGGAACGCCGCCAGTGAGCCTCATGTCCAGGACCTTTGCCGTCTGTTAAACGCGATGGGAGCCCGGATTGAGGGGATCGGTTCCAACATACTCAAGATACGAGGAGTTCCGGCGTTAGGTGGCTGTGAGTTCCGTATTGGAGCGGATTTCATGGAAGTCGGTTCTTTTATCGGGTTGGCAGCGGTAACCGGGGGGGATCTCACCATTGAGAATGCAGACCCCGAACATATGCGCATGTGCAAAATAGCGTTCGGCAAGCTGGGTATCAGCTGGAAAGCCGAAGACCGGAATATCATCGTACCAGCGGGACAGGAGATGAAAGTCCTTCAGGATATGGGGGGCATGATACCTCAGATCGATGATGCTCCCTGGCCCGGTTTCCCGCCGGATCTCACAAGTATCATAACGGTGGTGGCGACACAGACCGAAGGTACGGTACTCATTCATGAGAAGATGTTTGAATCCCGTATGTTTTTCGTAGACAAATTAATAGCAATGGGTGCAGGCATTATTCTTTGCGACCCACACAGAGCGGTCGTTACCGGTCCGAGGCGCCTACGGGCTGCTGAACTCACGTCCCCCGACGTTCGTGCAGGTATGGCGATGGTTATTGCTGCCATGGCGGCCCAGGGTACCAGCGTTATCCGCAATGTTTACCAGATAGAACGCGGTTATGAGAATCTGACCGAACGTCTGAGGTCTCTGGGTGCCCATATCGAGAGAATTGGTGACGATGAGTGTTAATACAGGCATTATGCACAACTTATCCACATTTTTATCGTTAAGTTGATCCCGTTAGGAACATTTAAGTGCGATTACCTATTCACTTGTCCAGTATTGGCGCCTGAAGATAAATTCATATGGTATATATGTTTAATCCGAAAACATCATGTAGCCGCTACAGTCGAAAAAATTACGGTAATTATTCCGGTTTTTACTATTTCCTTATTTTTAATGACCTTAGAGGTTTTTCCACAGCTTATCCACAGGAAGGGAATAAAAAAAACCGCCTCTGTTGTGAGACGGTTTCTTCTATTGCAATTGTAGAGGTATTTCAGCCCAGGAAGACCTGCCCTGAATTATCTATTGCCAGTATGGTTTTACATTCGCTGCAGCGGAATCTGCCCGCTTTTGTCGCCTTCAGCTTCTTTGAGCATATGGGACAGCGGAAAATTTTCGGAAAAACATCATCAGATTTCAGATCGCCTTCAGATCCGAAGAACGAAACCGCTTCGTCAAGATTATCCTTGATATTGAAGAACTGACTGAATCCCAGCAATTGGAAAACTTCGTAAACTTTGGGTTGGATTTCCAGTAGAACCAGATCTCCGCCCCGGGGTTTCACCGCTTTCAGGAAATGTGTGAATGATCCGATACCTGTACTTGAAACGTAGGTAAGACTGCCACAGTGAAAGATGAGCTTGCTGTACCCGGCCTCGATAGATTTTGTTACCCGTTTCTGAAAAAGGTTAGAGTTGTAGGTATCGATGTATCCCGTCAAGTAAAGAACCAGGCATCCCTTGACCGAATCGATTTTCTGCAACCGTATTTTCAGGCTGTCGTCTTTCTCGATGTCGAATCCGTTGACGATTTCGTTGTTGTTTGCCATATGCACCTTACGTTTACTGGAACCTAACTCGTATTGTAGGTAACCCCAGTTTTTTTGTCAAACTCAGATTTACTTCCATTTGTCTTTTCCTAGTAGTTATTTACGGCATATTTTACTCTTTTCATGACAAGTTGATGTGACGATCTTGTAAATGTATCATTGTAACAGGGGTACTTCATGAAAATTGTGCCGGTTTTCCTTTTTTTATTCATTTCTCTTATCGGCTGGGGGCAGTCTTTTGACTCTGTCGTCGATTTCAATCTGGAGCTTTCTTCTCTCGGTGACCCCGCGGTCGCCGCCAGTGCTGCAGCCGATGGCCGTACCGTGATTCTCGAAGGCCTGATGGCTGAAACGGAGATCGATTTGTCTGGTGATGAGGCCAGGGTTTTTGTGACATTAATCGGCGGATCCTGGATCGGAACTTCCGAAGTTCGTGCCTATACCTGCCGGGTTCTCTTTCCCGGGGATAAATGGCTGGATATTTTTCCCGTATCCCGGCCCGAGACCCCTTCTCCTGAATATGTACCCCCGGGAAGCCGCTTGCTACTCGCCGTCAGGGTGACCGGATATGATAAGGTTTCGGGAGTTCCTGAAGCCCTTGTTGTTGATTACCGGCTATTACAGTAGCTGTTTACCAGATCGCAATATCTCCAGCCCTCAAAACTCCATTCTCAGCTGTCAGCGTTGCTCTTAGAAGAACAGATTGAAGTTCCCTTACATTTCCCGGCCAGGAATGGCGGACCAGCAAAGCCATGGCAGCGCTTTCCACCCGCCAGTGAACATCGGAGCGAATTTTCCTGAGGTAATCTCTGGATAGATCCGGTATGTCCTCCCGCCTTTTACGTAGAGGCGGCACGGTAACTCCCAGGAGGTTAAGGCGATAGAACAGGTCGGACCTGAAAATACCGTTCTTCATGGAATATCTAAGATCCCTGTTCGTAGCGGCCACTACCCGGACGTCAACAGACCGGGTTGTGTTGGCGCCAATCCGTCGTACAGAACCATCTTCGATTATTCTCAGAAGACAGGCCTGCCCCTGAATACTGAGCTCACCGATTTCATCGAGAAACAGGGTTCCGCCGTTCGAGCTTTCGAACAGGCCAGGTCTGTCGACCGAACCTGTGAATGCTCCCCTCCTGGAGCCGAATAATTCAGAACCCAGAATCTCATCAGGAAATGAGGCGCAATTGACCGCCGTGAACGGCCCGCTTCGGCGATTGCTTTGAGAGTGAATCGTCCGGGCGGCCAACTCCTTTCCGCTGCCGGTTTCTCCGGTTATAAGAACCGGATATGGAAGATCCGAGTACTTCTCCAATCGATCCAGGAGTTTTTCCACTACCTGACTATGTCCCGCGATCAGTCGTTCCGGTGTTTGGTTTTTTCGTTTTTCCGGGCGAATCATTCGATTGAGGCAGGCCCCCATGACTTCGCCGTTGACCGGACCGATCAGACAATCAAATGCACCGTGGCGCATGCAGCAGACGGCCTGAGGGGCTGTCATGTAACTGGCCGTAACGATTACACCGGGCACATTCGGGGTTCCTATAATTCTTTTCAGAAATCCGAAATCCTCAGGGCTCGGGAATTGGAAAGGAAGTATGATCCCATGTGTCTTTGATACAGATAGTCGCTCTTTCAGGCGGTTTCGTTCGTGTTCCGGTTCGAGGTGCATGTGAATCGGGAAACCGTCCCTGAGTCGGGTATATGTATTTTTGTCCTGGCCGAGATATAATATTCGGTACATTGGGAATTCCGGAAAAGCAGTATAAACAGGATGTATTGAAGGCGACACCAAAAAAGAACTAACATGTATTATATGCGCTGTCGGCAAATGCCTGATCAGCTGTCGGCGTTGATATCGAGTCTGTTTCCTGTCATGCGGTCCAGACGAAGAAACTCATATGCTTCCTGCCAATCGATACCAACCATTCCTGCCAGACGGATTCCAAGTCCAGTCCCGATATAGGGGATCAAAAGAAGAATTCCGGCCAAGGTATTTAAAATTCCCGGAATAATGAGGAATAGTGATGCAACTAATGTACTCAGGTATCGGGAAAAGAGATCAGGATCGAAATGACCGTCGTCTATGGTTTCTACCAATCCTCGGCCTCTTAGCTCTGTCAGACGGTACATGATAAAGACTCCAATAGCCGTATTCGCTGCCAGTACTGCCATGGTAATCCACGGACCCACCATCAGGGACATTTTAAGAAACAGAATGATATCCAGAAGAACACCGAACCCGAGAGTTGCGATAATACCAAGATAGGTTCGAATAGATCGGGGGCTGATAAGAATGTACAACAACCGGAAATTGAGCATGGTCCGAAGTATACTCCCGGCCGACGCCTTGGACTAGATAAAGGCCCCAGGTGACCTATTTACGAATGCGTTCAATTAAAAGCAACAGGAAGAAATAGAGGTAGCGGAATATTCGAAAGAATCTCCAGGGGCGGATCAATGTGCCGAAAAAGCCCCGGGTTAATCTTGCAGCCGGGCTATCGTTCGGTTTGGGCTTTTTACCGGAAAAGACATCAAAGCAGGAACCTTCCCAAATGCTCAAACCTGAAGCGAACTGATTCCTCTTACGGGAAAGCCACAGATGTCTGCCTTTGAGGCCTTTTCCGGCCAGTATCAGTGTCGGTGAAGCCTTTTTAATCGCCGTTACCACATCGTTTTCACGGCTTAGCGGGTAATATGCGGCATATCTTCCCACAATCTGAACACCGGGAAATGTTGCCTTGAGTGACGATTCTGCCAGCCTGACACCTCTCATATTTGAAGCCAGGAGGTACACGGATTTATTTTTCTGTTCAAGGATCCCAAGCAATCTGATAATAAACGGATAGGTTTGTCTCAGAGGGGGTATCTCCCGATGCAGGAACCGGGCAGCTCTTACGATGAGAGATGACACAGGTATAACCAATGCCGCCTGGGTGATCGCTAATCGTCGTTCGCTGTTATGTCTGGCCCGCATCAGCTCATGAAAATCCAGAAATACAATCTGTCTATGATCTTTCAGGAGATAGAGATCGTCAATTGCTCCAGGCAGGGCTTCGTCGTCGACCACATCGACGGGTATACCCAATATGTGAATTCTCTTTACGCCGGATGCCATTCTGTTCTCTCCCTGATAATTGTGCCAATCGCTGCCAGGCCGTATATCGCCGCAGTTTCGGCTCTGAGGACACGGCTGCCAAGATGAACCGGGTGCGCACCCTTCTCCAGTAGCAATCCGATCTCTGCAGGAGACAAGCCGCCTTCGGGTCCAACCATTATAGCCAATTCTCCGACCGGCTCCGCAAGGTGCTGATGGAGACTGCCGGTCATTTCGTCTTCGATTTCACGTTCATGAAGGAAGAAAAGTGGTCCCCGGCCGGCCCAGAGTTCAATGAGTTCGGATAGTTTTTGCGGAGGCTGAAGTTCCACCGGAATCTCACCGCCGCATTGTTGAAGGGCCTCAATGGCGATTCGCTCCCATCGAGCTTTTTTCGCCTGTGAGTCGGATTGGTCCCGATACCTCACCTGACAGTGTTCTGTCAGCATGGGCCAGATAGCACATACACCGGTCTCAACCGCCTGTCTGACCGTCAGATCCATTTTTTTGCCCTTGGTTATCGCCGGAATGAGGGTGATCCGAACACCGTGTCCGGCACTCTTCTTCGTCAAGCGTGAAGCCGGGATGAGTTTGACGGTGCACGAATCCCGATTTACGCCAATAATCTCCATATCATAAGTCATGCCTTTCCGGCTCAGGGCCGGAATCCGATCTCCCTCGGAATGCCTTCTGACATGAATCAAATAGTGAAAATCGTCGCCGGACAGTTGAAATTCATCCGATATCTCTTCAGCTTCGCCGGGTTCGAATGAAAGAACAAACTGTTTCATCAGCCCAGTATAGTTATGAGGACTCTTCGCTGCCTCGGGCCGTCGTAGTCACAAAAATAAATACCCTGCCAGGTCCCCAGTACGAGACGGCCGTCTGAAATCGGAAGCGTAACCGAGAGACCGGTGAGAGTGGCTTTCAGATGGGCCGCAGAATTGCCTTCCATGTGACGATAAGAATCGTTCAACGGAACGATTTTTCCGAGCTCCATTATCATGTCTTTTGTGACATCAGGGTCGGCATTCTCGTTGACCGTGATTCCCGCTGTCGTGTGAGGGCTGCTGACCAGGCAGAGTCCCTCATGGATTCCACTGTCAGCCACGGCTGCAGTCACGCTGCCGGTAATATCGTTCATGGTATCACCGGCTGGCGTGCTGACGGGTATCGCTATCGTCATCGTCCGTTGTCCAGAAATTCGACAGCTCCAATGAGAACCGAGTCGAATTCCATATCCACTACCGGAGGGCTGTCGAGTCTTCTTTCGGATTCCCGTTTTACCATAAGGCGAATAATTCTCTCGCCGGGATCGATTTCCTCTTCCTTCAGTTTCTGTATGAAGAGGTTGACTTGGGAAGCTGTCGGATCGGGATACTCATCGACAAATGTCCCGACACGGTTTTCCTGAAGGAGGCTCGCATAGGCGAGAATCTGTTCTTCACTGAGTTCCGGCTCCTCAATGACAATATCCGGATCTATACCGGTTTTATCAATATTGATTCCGTCAGGAGTATAATATCTCCCGGTTGTGAGTTTTATGGCGGAGTTATTGAGAGGGATCATCTGCTGAATTGATCCTTTCCCAAATGATGTTTCTCCGATTATTGTTGCCCGGCCCCGATCTTTGAGGGCTCCGGTGAGTATTTCCGAAGCAGAAGCCGAACCCTTGTCGATGAGAATGACGATTTCCATATTCGACGGAACTACCTTTCCCGGTGCCGCCCGATGAACCTGATTCTGACGTTCCTGACGGTACTGGGTACTCACGATGACACCACCCGAGAAAAACAGGTCAGCAATATCAACGACTGAATCCAGGAGTCCGCCTGGATTGCCACGGACATCAACGATGAGTTTGTCCAGGCCCTGGGCGGTAAATTCCGTCAGGCTTTCTTTTACCCGGGGTTCGGTAAAAGGGGTGAATTCTATGATTCTCAAGTATCCGATCCGATTGTCTATCACCGTTGACTTGACTGTCGGAATCTCAATTTCAGCACGGGTGAGCACCACATCAAAAGTGATACTGCCGTCTCGTAGAATGGTGACTCTGACATCAGTTCCAGGAGCGCCGCGTAAGCGATTGGAAACGTCCTGAGTCGTGAAACCTTCAGCGGATTCGTCTTCGATTGCATAGATGTAGTCACCAGCGTGTATGCCGACCCGCCAGCTGGGAGTGTTTTCGATCGGAGAGACGACTTTTACATACGGCAGCCGTCCGAAAGGGTTCTCGGGGTCAAAGCGGTCTTTGCTGATGTAGAGTCCTACGCCACCGTATTTTCCCTCGGTGGTATCGGTCATCTGTTCCAGAAACTCATCGTCCAGATAGAGTGAATAAGGGTCATCGAGATTTGAAAACATCCCGTCCATGGCGCCCTTGAAAAGTATATCCGGATCGACATCGTCGACATAATTATTCTGCAGAATATAAAGTGCCGCTTCCAGGTCTCGCATATAATCCTGTGTATTACGGCGGTTGTTAGTCTGGGCCGACGCAACAGGAGAAAGCAACACAACAGCCAGAACCAACGCCAGGGCGGTGGTGGCCGAAATCCATATCAGTCGTTCTCGTTTTCTATTCATCTTCTTTCACTTCCTGTCCGGATTGTCGATGCACCCTCGGGGCTTGTCAACACACCTGTCGCTTGACCCGCCGGAACGGTGGGCTTATGCTGTTTATGTTCTGATGAATAGTATGATACGTAAAGTGAGCTATTCCAAACCTTTACATGAAATTCCGTTTATAATTTAAACGACCGGGGGGAGCGTGATGCAGATAATTGCGGTAGCCAGCGGAAAGGGCGGAGTGGGAAAATCCCTTGTCTCTGCCAACCTGGCAATCGCACTTTCCCAGGTTAATAAAAAAGTAATACTTGTAGATCTTGATCTGGGTGGATCCAACTTGCATCTGATGCTCGGTGAGCACGTCGGATCCCGGGGTGTCGGCACCTTTCTCAATAACGGCAAAATTAAAATCGATCAAATACTCTATCCCACAGCCTGGAAGGGTTTGAGTTTCATTCCCGGTGAAGCCGAGCTTCCCGGAGCGGCAAACGTTACCGTTCCATCAAAACGCCGCCTGGTTAAAGCTTTGAGCGGCCTGGAAACTGACTATCTCATCCTCGATCTGGGTGCGGGAACCAGTTTCAATACCATTGATTTCTTTCTACTCTCGGGCTGCGGTATCCTGGTGGCAACTCCGACACTCACCTCCACACTGAATGCATATCTTTTCCTGAAAAACGCGGTGTTCCGGATTCTCACAAGTTCCTACACCCGCAAGTCGCCGGTACATTCCTATATGGAAGATTTGAGAAAAGACGGTACCTCTTTGCAGAAGATACATCTGAACAAACTATTGAATTCCATCCGGACCATTGATCCCGAGGTATATGAAGCCTACCAGGCGAAAGTCGTACGTCTCCGTCCGCGGCTCATTATGAATATGCTGGACGATCCCAGGGATGTCTCCAGATGCCATCGACTCAGGATTTCCGCCAGAGAATATCTGGGTATAGAAATGGACAGCCTCGGGGTAATTTATAGAGACCACATGCAGGATACAGCTCAACGCTCCAGCCTCCCGGTCATCGCATACAAACCACAGGCCGTGTTGTCCCAGGCCATTTATCGCATCGCTGACAAGATAATTGATTTGGACGACGATCCTTCCGGTCCTCTCACAAATCTCGAAGCCGAGGACAGCTTCAAAGAAGCCGAGCTTGAAGCCGAAACAGACTTCGGTCTCAAAGTGGCATCGTTGGAAGAATTGCTTCATAGCGGCGCCCTGACACAAGGGGATCTGGTAGAAACCATCAGAATGCAGCAATTGGAAATTAAGGCATTAAAGAAAGAAAACCGCTTTGTTAAGAAGAAACTGGTCGAAGCCTCCGAACAGGGTTTTAAGGTTTAGAGAGTCGCAGGTGATATGAAAGGGCGAATCGATGTAATAAAAAAAGATCTCGAAGCCTGTTTTTCCTGGAAGCCGGACACCGACGCCACGGAATGGGATATCGATGGTTTACGATCATTGCTTTCCATTTCAGATATACGTGTTGAGGTAACGGATACCGTCCTCGAAGCGGTCCTTGAACAATTCAACGGCTCTCAGGAGCCATGTGAGTCGGAAGTATTCGCCAGAGGTGTGGAACCCATTGCCCCGGCTCCGTTGCGTGTAGAATTGTCAGCCGCGGATCTGCCCGCTGAGGTGGAAGCGTCCAGAGAAGAGATACTTCGGGAGTCACCGGCGGTGGAAGGTGATCTGAGTTACCTCTGGGCAGAAGCCGGGTCAATTGTCGGTGCTATCATTGCTCCCGTAAATGCCCGTCCCGGGCTGGCTCTCAACAGGGATCCGATACCTCCTCCGGAAATGGAGGGAGAGGATTTCCGAATTGGCGAAAATCTGGAAATTCGCGGCCTGGAACTGATTGCAATTTGCGACGGGTTGCTCTGCAGTGATAAAAACTGGGTGGATATTGCGCCCTGTTCTCTGCATCAATGGTCGCTCAGCGGCGGCCTCGAGGATGGCGGGTGTTTTCTTGATTACTTACCAGGTCATCCGGCTCTGGCTCTTCCCGCGTCAGGCGATATCCTGACAGAAGCCGGGCGTCACGGTTTCCTGCCGGAGAAAATACTTTCGGAAGAAAAAATCAGATCACTCCTGGCGACTGCAGCCGGCGACGGCAGCTCTATGGTCGGGGAGCCGATTTCCAAAGACACTGACGGCTATATCGGAATCGAGATCGATTCCACCCGTGTGAAAGCGGAACTGATACTCCGTAGAGAATCGGGAAATGGTGTGCCGCTGGTTCTGAAAAAGATTGCCGCCTTGATCAGCGATAGCGGACTCCGGGGTCTGGATGGAGCCTCGGTAAAGGCTGCTATCATGGAATTCTGGAAGAGCGGCGACGGCACCTCCCGGATCAGATTGAAAGAGGGATTCCCGCCGGAACGGGGCCCTGGAAGGGATTTGGATTTTCTTGTCCCGTTTCTTGAGGAAGAGGACGCCTCCGCTGTTCGGGAGCGGCTTGAATTCGAACCCCACAGAGTTATGGGTATCGCATCACTCAAGGAGTTTCCGGCTTCAGCGGTATCCAGAATGGCGATTGTTGAAAACGAGCAGGTTCTCGCGAGACTTGGAACGGCAAAACCCGGCAAACCCGGTAAAGATATAGATGGCAAAATATTACCCGGATTCCCGGGAAACGATCCCGATATTCAGGTTCATGAAGGACTGGAATGGGATGACGCTGTCGTTGTTGCCCGGGCCGCCGGTCTGCTGGATGTTGGAAAAACCATCGACGGTGTCACACACCTGCGCATCAGACCTCACAAGGATGCCCGAATTCAGGTGACCGTTTCTGAAGATAAAATAAAGGCTCTGGTTTCAACCAGATTGCCGGTTGGTACCGGGGCACCAGTAGATTTCGAACGTCTGCGGGAAGAAGTGGAGAAGGCCGGTGTTGTGAAGGGGCTTTCCGAAGAAGCACTTTACGGATTGGCCGAAAGGTCTCTGACCGGAGAAATCATCACCGGTCAGATTGTCGCCGAAGGACGCCTCCCGATGGAGGATAATACCCGTCTGTCCCTATCTGTTACCGGAGATCCGGCAAATCAGCCCATTCCTGTGAAGACAGGAGATATCATCGGAACCATCCAGTCCGGGGAAGACAGCGGTTGGAACGTTCTTGGTGAGCCGTTAATGGATGAAAAAGGTTCTCTGAAAGAGGGCGAATACATACTCAGGAAGGAAGCCGAGGATGGGACAACTATTCTAGTTGCTGAAAAGGGCGGCCACCTGGTGATGAGCGAGGGCGTTCTCATGGTGAGACATCTGCTCGACTATGTCGGGGATGTTTCTTTGGCATCAGGCAATATCCGTTATCCCGGGCGAATTGTAATTGACGGATCCGTTCTCTCAAGAGTGGTTGTAGACGGAGGAGAAGGGGTGGAGGTTACCCAGGTGGTTCAAGCCGCCCTGATCAATTCCGGCGCTGATGTGATTATTGGAAAAGGAATAAAAGGGGACGGTAAGGCCGTAATTCGATCCCAGGGGAGTCTTACCCTCGGCTACGCAGAAGCGGCCAACCTGCTTACTTCCGGGAATATTATCGTCAGTAAGGCCTTGATGAATTGCCGTGTGAAATGTAATGGCCGACTGGAAATTACCGGAACGGAAGGCAGGCTTATCGGCGGAATCATGAAATTGAAGGATGGCCTGATCTGTAAGGATGTGGGCAATGAGCGCGGCACCGAAACGGTAATTTCCTTCGGTCAGGATTATCTGGTGGAAAATCAAATCGAACAGGTGCAGATTGAATTGAAGAAAATTCAGGATTACATCGACAAAACTGACAGCATGATGGCTGATCTGGAGAATAAGAACGCAACCAATAAACTTATTATTATTCGGCAGAAGAAAGTTGACGCTCTCAAGATGCTTGAAAAAAAGAACCTTCGACTGTTCCTTCTCCGGGAGAAATTTGAACGGCATTTTGACTCGGATATCAAAATTACCGGGACCGCGTGGCCGGGAGTTGTCTTTGAAAGCCATGGACGGCTTATTAAAGTCGAGGAGCCGTTCCGTTCGGTGAATATCTTTTTCAACAGGGAGATCGGCCGTCTTGAGAAGAAACCGCTGAGATGAAAAAACTGCTCCTGGCCTCAGTTCTCCTGACTCTTTCGGTTCTCTGTTCCGGAGCTTTTGAAGTTACAATGCTGGGCGGGAGTCGTATGGACATTCCCGAAGCCTGGGAACTTGATGACAGTGATCCCGCAGTACCCTCGTGGTATTCTCCTGACAGACGGGGAGCCGCAGAAGTTTTGCTCTGGGAACCGGGGACCTGGGAAGATCTTGAAACTTTTGTTGAGAATCTCAAGCCTGATGGGGCCGAAGGGGAAATAGTTGCATTTCCCTGCTGGGGGGGCGAGGTTGCCCTGGCCGACTGGACTTTTTCAACCTCCAGCGGTCAGATCCGCGGCTGGTTTCTTTTTGTTATCGGTATTGGCCCGGATGTTAGTGTATCGGCAATCGCTGCTGAAGAGGATTTCATCGAACGGCAGCCATTTCTTCTTTCAGTTCTGGATTCCTACATCCCTGCGGCTGATTGGCGTCTGTCACCCGGAGCAGTAAGCACATTCCTTGAACTTACCGGTCCTCCGGCACCGGAAATGGCTACTGTGCCCTTCCGTAATAATTCAATCAGCTGGGAGCAGAGTCCGGCGGGCAACCAGGCTTCCCAGGATGTTATCGAGAGGGAAGCGATAATTCTTTCCGCATACGCTGCGGTGCCGGAGCTTTTTTATCCGGCCTGGGAGCGCTATTACCGGTTGATATACAGGGACAGCTACAGCAGGATGCTGCCTCTGGCTGAAGCCCTGAAAAATGGGCCTCTGCCTGCCGATTCAATGTCCGAAAGAGAGATAGCGGAAGTCCTTCTGGCATGGCTTCAGGGCTTTTCCTATGGATCGACATCCGGCTTCTCCGATCTGCTTGCTCCTTCCGTGGCCTGTGCGGGGCAGACTGGAGATTGTGATTCCCTCTCTCTGGCTCTTCTCATTCTTATGGATCTTTATGAAGTTGACGGAAAGCTTCTATTGTCCCAACAAGCCCATCATGCAATTAGTGCTCTGAACCTTCCCGGTGAAGGCCTGCGTTATGCGGAAGGGGAGAAATCCTGGGTTGTCGCAGAATTGACAAGTACGTTGCCCCTGGGTGTTCTCCCTGACCGATTAACGGGAGTTAGCGATTGGTTCGGTATTTCTCTGCTGTCAGAAGAATAGTGAATAATGAATTTCGTTAGTATGAAATTCCATACACTTTCTAAGGATTTACCTCCGTTATTATGGCAAGCCCGGCCAGAAACGTGATTTTGCTAAATTGGTACGGTAATTGCGACGTATAGTAGTTATATAAATAAGTTGATTATTGGATGTACTGTAGATGGCTACCGATTCCCGGGACTACGCAATCCCAAGACAATCATTCCGCAAAGAAATTACCAGGAAAATCATTCATATCTCGATTGCCCTTGTTCCCACTCTGGCAAATTGGAATTTCATTGTTGCTGTCGCACTTCTCTCTACCGGTATAATTTTTTACGCAGTAAATGAGACTGCAAGGCTCAACGGCAGGTCTGGCGGCTTCATTTCCCGGTTGACCGTTATTGCTTCCCGACCCGTGGAAAACGGGTTTGTATGGGGCCCGATAACTCTGGGTTTAGGTGCATTGGCCGCTCTGTTGTATTATCCGAGTCCTGCTGCGACGGTTGCCATATACGCCTTGGCTTTCGGTGATGGTATCGCCAGCATTGCCGGAAAGTTTCTGGGCAGAAAAGCAACCATACGAATCGGAGAGAAGACTCTTGTCGGTTCCATTTCCTGTTTCATCGCGGTACTCGTCAGTGCATACCTCGTTTTGTCAGATCTGAGACTGGCTCTGATTGCCGCTGCGACGGCAACGATACTTGAACTGATTCCGGCACGGGACGCTGACAACCTTATCATTCCGCTGGGAACGGGGCTGATTCTTACCCTGTTGATGTAAAGGGATTACTCAGATCCACTGGTAGATTTTACGCACCACCTCAGAAAATACGATAACACCCGAAGCCATCAAGATAACTCCGGGAATTATCAGCGGCCGGGATATGAAGAAGATTAAATCTGCACCGACAACGATGAGAAGCAGACTTGTCGCCAAGATGTAGTACCGAACATTCTTTTGGATCATCGCAGTTCCCACCAGCGCCAGAACCGTCAATATTTCGACGGAAACAGTCACCAGAGCCAGAGCTGTATCCGTTCCCGACCGAATCAGCAGGTTTCCCAGGGGCTGGGTTACGTCCAGGGGCATCATGACCGCGATTCCCATTGCAGCAAGAGCCCCCATTCCCAGGATAGATCCCGACCTCCGGAAGGGCAAATCCCCTGAGAAAATACCGATATTCAATAGCGCGGAAATCCCGAGGAATCGGGCGAACCAGGCGATTCTTGTTATTGTCAGGCCCCAGGAAATCGTCAGGACGTCTGCAGTAACCATCGGAATCAGGAGTCGCGAAGCCTGAAAGGGCAGAGTGAGAAGGAAAAAACGCAGAAAGAAAATCTCCGGGGAAGGGCTGCGTCCAAAACGCTTTCTCAATATCAATTCACTTATCAGCGGGAATAGGGAAAGAAACGCAAGGCCTGCCATCGCCCAGGGTAAATCCAAAACGTCTGCCGGCCGCCAGGACGACCACCATCTTGCCGTGAGGTCGGGAATCTCATAACCAACGGCGTATCGATTCTGAACCCAGGCCGTCCAGACCATGGTTGAGGCTGCCGTCCCAGCTAATGCCGGGACCAGGAGTATCGTCAACAATGTACGCCGAATGGTCAATGTCATTTCCTGAAGAATGCCACGAACAGCGCCCCGGGCCAAGGGAAACAAACGGATAAACAGTCTGAGAGCAAAAAAACTCATAGAGACCTCCCATCCTGTCGATTAGGGAAACGAGGAAGTCACCATGAAAAGAACAGTCATATGCCTGCTGCTTGTTTTCTCCGCCGCATTGATTTCGGCCGGAGATCTGGCCGTTCTGGAGAATCTGGGATTCAGCGCCGACGGGCGGTATTTTATGTTCGGCCAGCACGTTCTGGTGACGGATTCCGGTCAGGCTTATGCCGAAACTGCCGTTGTGGACGTATCCAGTAATGATTTTGTACCCGGCGGTTGGAAGAAAAGCGGATGGGATGTTCCGATGATCCCCAATCAGGATTCTCGGGGAGCCCTTTATGAATTGCTTGGAGAGTCAGCGGACTTAAAAAACCGTTACGGAATCAGCCATCTGGAACAGGGGCGTCTGCTTTACACCAGAAGCAATGGCGACGACACAATTATGGAAGTCGGTGACAATGGGGAAAATGCCCCGGTACTGCTTTTCAGGGATTTTGAAAGGGGAAGAGAGTACTCTCTTGTTCTTTATCAGGAAAGTGAGACTTCGGGAGATACGGTTTCCTCGTCCTTCCATATTGAATTGAATACGGTCAATGCCAACGGTGCTGAATCTTCCTACTCAGTCGGAAATAAGGGATATGCCCGATCCGGGGTCGTCTCATACCAGATCGTCCGGGTTTGGATAGGACCGGACGGGCGATCTCTGATAATCGCTGTTGCCAAAGAAGATGCAGATCTCTCGATAAGATATATGGTGGAGACTCTGGTCCTTAACTGAATCTCAGCCCGGGACTTTCCCGCCTATCCGCGATGAAAGCAAGAACATATAATTGAATTGATCTCGAACCCGATGATACCCGCACCTGACGCGGGTATCGGCATCTTCAGGAGTCAGCCGATGCGCCTTAGCCAATCATTTTACCGGACCCTCAAGGAAATTCCCAAAGATGCTCAGATACCGAGCCACCAGCTCATGTTCAGGGCGGGAATGATTCAACAGCTTTCCAGTGGAATCTACAATTATCTTCCGCTGGCGCTGCGCAGCATCCGTAAAATCGAAAATATCATCCGGGAAGAGCTGGATTCCCGCAGCTGTGAAGAGGTTCTTATGCCGGCGGTTATCCCCGCCGACCTCTGGCAGGAGACCGGACGCTGGGACCTTTACGGAGATCTTCTTCTGCGGTTCAAGGATCGGAAAGGTAACGACTACTGCATGGGCCCCACTCATGAGGAAGTCATCACTGATATGGTTCGTCGAAACCTGAAATCCTGGAAACAGCTTCCCTGGAACCTTTATCAGATTCAGGGAAAGTTTCGAGACGAATACCGGCCCCGTTTCGGCCTTATGCGCGGCCGTGAATTCATCATGAAAGATGCCTACAGCTTTGATATTAATGAAGAAGCGGCAATAAAATCCTATTGGCTGATGTACGAAGCCTATACAGCGATCTTCAACCGCTGTGGTGTAAAATACCGTGCCGTCGATGCCGCCACGGGTGAAATCGGCGGGGACATGAGTCATGAGTTCCAGGTTCTGGCATCTTCGGGCGAAGATCTTATTCTCAGCTGTAATTCATGTGACTATGCAGCCAACATCGAAAAGGCCACCACTCCCGTAAAAGCCTCTCCCGCTGATGAGAAATATTTCAAAGAATCGGAAATCGTCGATACTCCGAATCAGAAAACCATTGGAGAGGTTTCCGCCTTCCTCGAGGCGGACCCGTCCCGTTTCATTAAAAGCCTTCTCTATGAATCCGATTCCAAACCCATACTGGTGCTGATCGCCGGAAATCGGGAAGTAAATGAGTCCAAGCTTCAGGCAGCTCTGGGCGCCGGAGCACTCCGGCTGGCTTCTAATTCGATGGTTGAAAAGACCGTTGGTGTTCAGCCGGGATTCGTTGGTCCCGTCGGTCTCCCCGTCGGGATCTCAATCGTTGCGGATCTTTCATTGGAAAGTGGAGAGAACTGGATCAGCGGCGCCAACAAGGCGGACAAGCATATGAGGAATGTGAATCCCGGCAGAGATTTCACCCCGAGCCGATATATTGATATCGCCTTCGCCGCCAGTGGAGATTCCTGTCCCCGTTGTGAAAATGGCAAACTTGAAGAGCATAGAGGCATAGAGGTAGGGCAGGTTTTTTATCTTGGTACCAAGTACTCAAAACTGATGAATTGTACTTTTCTTGATGAGAAAGGCGAAAAACAGCCGGCCGAAATGGGTTGTTATGGTATAGGAGTCGGCCGCACCATGGCCGCGGCCATAGAGCAGAATCACGATGAACACGGTATCATCTGGCCTGTACCCATTGCGCCCTGGGAAGTTGTTGTTGTTCCGCTGCAGTTGGACGACGAAGCCGTTGTAAAGGCTGCTGAAACCATTTATGAAGGACTCCGGCAGGGAGGCATCGATGTGATTATCGACGACAGGGATGAGAGGGCCGGTTTCAAGTTCAAGGATGCCGATCTCATCGGATATCCTGTTCAAATTGTATTTGGGGGCCGCTCGGTAGCCGCCGGCAAAGCCGAAATAAAGTTCCGGGCGACCGGGGAAAAGACCGAAATGCCCCTTGATGACGTTGTTGCCTTTATCAACGACTGGATTCTGACTCGGCGTCGGGGGGATGCCTGATTCGCAGGGGCGGACCCGCAGGGGTTGACCCACGGGGCGGTAAGATGTCCCATTGCGTGCTAAACTGAAATCGTGAAACGAGTTTTACCGATCATATTGCTGATTTTTATAGTCTCAGGTGTTTTATCAGGTATCGAGTGGATGGCCGTGGATGTGGATATTGCCTTCACATGGCAGTACAACGCTCAGATCGGCACCGATCCCCAGGGTAAACAACCCTCCATTTTAATGTTCAATATCGGATCGTCGGTATACGGAGATTGGGACGGTGAACGCGGTGGTGGTTACTTTCGTCCTGGCGGCTGGTTTTCCTGGAACATTGAAGAGGTGTATCAGGGGATTGCCCGCCCAACCGACGAAGCAACTCTGAGTCACATGAAAGTTCTTGGGCTTATGCTCGATGCTCCGTTCGGATATGTCTTCAACGCCGGCGGTATTGATGTCGGTGTTCAAGGTGGTCCGTCTCTCTACCTGCGTCTGCCCCTCTGGACCGCCCAGGAAGGAAACGCTGACCCCGCAGATTTTTGGACGGCATATTACGGAGCGGCTCAGTTCCTGTATCTGGGTATTGCGTCCTGGGCAGCAATACCCGTTAACGAATCCATGGATTTCCTTGCAGGCCTGCGATTCTATTATCCGGTCTCTAATTTTTGGACCGCCGCACCCCTCGGCCATGGCATTCAAGTTGCATTAACCGCATCATTACGTTTCGAACTCAAAGAAAACTGACGACTCAGAACCTCACAGCCGGTACGGCATCTTCTTCTTCCTGCCCGCATCTACGATTCACGATGAGAAGCAGTGTTGCGCCGGTTGCGGTGTCCAGTACTGCACTGAGCATGATAAAAAGGGGCAGCGCGGGAGCAAGAATAAGCCATCCGTCATCCAGTCCCCGACCATAGAGGCTGCCGAGCATTATCAGGGCGGCCGCCAGCCCCCGATCAGGAGTGGCCGGCAGGGCAAATGAAATCAGAAACGAAAACAGCGCCGTCCATGCGGCCTGAAACAGTGTAATTTCCAGACTTGAGTACGACCGAATTACCGTCAGCATGCAGATTGCCGTAACCATTGCAGTTCCGGCTCTGGCGAACATCAAATAGAGCGGGGCGATCAACGCGGAGCTGTGCCTGGGAATGTTCAGATTTTCCTTGAGGTGCCTGGTGAGATTCCCGTAGTTGAACAGTGGAGATCCGGAGATTAAAGCCCCAAGCAGAGCTCCCGACATTCCGGCCAGGGCTTTCCACGGCGAACGCCGTCCGCCGAAAGCCCAGATAATCAGAGGGTATACGGCACAGATTAAAACGACGGTAATCAGAATTATGACACCTAATATAGGCAGGAACCTTTGGAAATCCACAACCCGGCGGGAGTTTATTACAGTGCTTGTGGTCAGGAGGGCCAGCAGAACCGGCATCAATAAGAGAATAAAACGGTTTGCCCGA